>Ga0209986_10001388_pt1 | contig 23218 bp, 22 predicted proteins | sample BlataG_FD_183168 | JGI IMG/M metagenome (GOLD analysis project Ga0209986, IMG submission 183168) | Deep subsurface microbial communities from Black Sea to uncover new lineages of life (NeLLi) - Black_00105 metaG (SPAdes) (version 2) | ecosystem: Environmental > Aquatic > Marine > Oceanic >... | reverse complement strand
GCCGAACTTCTTGGCAAATTTGCCCTCGTCGAAATAGGCTCGTCGGGGGCAGTTCTCGTGGATTAGTTTGCCGTAGAAAACCTTGGGGCGTTTGTGCTCATCTAGCTCCTCCGGCTTGGGTAGACCCAGGAGTAGCACTGAGGCAACGGTACCCACGAACCAGTCGGGGTGGGGTGGGCAACCGGGGACGTTGATTAGCGGCTTGTCCACACCGCGAGACTTCAAGAACTCGTCGGTACCGACATAGCCCCCGGGGTTGGGTTTGCCAGCGGGTATGCCCCCGAAGGCAGCGCAGGTGCCCAGGGCTATGATCGCCAGAGCATCTTTGGCCAGCGCTTCAACCCGAGATGCCATGGGCACCGGTTTGCCATCTTTCTCGCCCATGGTCCCGTAGATGCCGCCGTCCCTGGTGGGTATGGCGCCTTCAACCACCAGAATATAGCCGCCCTTGTTTGTCTTCGGGACCTCCTCGAGCACATCCAGTACGGCTTGTCCCTGTCCGGCCATTACGGTTGCCTGGAATTTCAGGTTCACGTGTTTGCCGGGGATGACTTCATCGATGAGAATGTTCTTGATGGTCGGGCTGACTGAATTCAGCACTGAAACGGAACATCCGGTGCAGCTACCGGTCTGTATCCAGACGACTGGATACTCTTGAACCTTTGCTTCTGCCATGGGACCTCCCTTCTGGGCCATTGCTCACTTAACAGGCTGACTGTCGGCGCTAGGTGCTAACGTGCACACACACAGTCAAAGTGACAAAAGAGTGGTTTGGCTAACTGAACTGGCGATTGAGGCTGAACGTCCGGTGCAGGTACATGTCTGTGTTCACACCACCGGGTATCCTTGGGCCTTTCCTTTTGCCATTTGACCTCTTCAGCCTGCCAATCGCACATTTTACAGCTTTGTAGCCGTCAATGCAAACACACTTCAAATGGGTGTTCACAAACCGTATCGGCAGCTCCGAGGCTAGTAGGGACAGACCTTCAGGTCTGTCCGCCGAATCAATGTCACGCATCTCGGACAGGTCTAAAGACCTGTCCCTACATTCTTGGCTACGCCAAAAGCTCATCCAAGTGGCTGGTTAATGCAGTGCGTAAGCTAATAACCATGTCTACTGCCCACTCCCGTGCCTCCGATAGGCTCTGCGGGGAATCATCAATCCCAACATCTTCCTTATATACGGCGATGCGACCTGCTTGAGCGCCAAGATTTGCTGGTGACTCCCATTTCAAAGAGTCCGCTTGTAACCCTAAAGCTTTTTCAATTATGTCCTTTCTTTTATGAAGTCTATCAAACAGCATCTGGGTGTCATTCTGGTTGCTGAGTTTGATATGAAGATCCACGGGTAGCTTGCCTCCACTAAACCCTACACCATACTAGACATCACCTTTGACCCTGCGAAAAATGGCAAAAGGTTGTTTTCGTTGACAAGTCCAAGGTACACCAGGTCGCCGCTTCTTCAAATCCTCCAACACTATTTCAAAGAAATTCCCATATTCTTCTTTCTTGGCCATCATCTCTAATAATTCTCCCCCTTTACCGTCGCTGATTTTGCGAGTTTACAACCGTTATGGCAATGAGCTTAGCATATTCTCGGCAATAGCTCCCCGCTAAGCATGTCGACGATGCGTGAGGCGCCCAGTCTGGTTTTCATTATCACCCTGCCCCTACGCTCGTCCGTCACCTCACCGATGATACAGGCATCTGCGCCATAGGAATTCCGCTTCATTCTGTCCAGAACCTTGTCGGCATCATCCGATGCAACTATCGCCACCAGCTTACCTTCGTTGGCAACGTAGAGTGGGTCGAAGCCGAGGAGCTCGCAGGCGGCGCGCACACCATCGTGCACAGGTATCTTTTCTTCCTCTATCCTGATGCCTACGTTGGACTGCCTGGCAAACTCGTTCAGGGTGGTGGCCAGGCCGCCACGGGTTGGGTCGCGGAGGCAGTGAGTCTGTGACGAGGCTTCCAGCATTTCCGACACCAGCCCATTCAGCGGGGCGCAGTCGCTTTGAATGGGCACCGAGAACCTCAATCCCTCGCGCTGGCTCATAACGGCTATGCCGTGGTCGCCGATAGCACCGCTCAGGATAACCTTGTCAGCCACTCGGGCATTAGCCCCGGAGATATCCACGCCCTGCTGAACGACCCCTATGCCGGAGGTATTTATGAATAGCTTGTCAGCGCCGCCGCGATTCACCACCTTGGTATCGCCGGCGATTATCTCAACCCGAGCTTCTTCAACTGCAGCCTTTATCGAGTCAACCACCTTCTTGAGTTCGCCCAGCGCCAGCCCCTCTTCTATGATTAAGGACAGGCTCAAGTACAGCGGCGTGGCTCCGCTCATAGCCAGATCGTTGACGGTACCGCATACGGCCAGCTTGCCGATGTCACCGCCGGGGAAGAAGATGGGGCTGACCACGTAGCTATCGGTGGTGAAGGCAAGGCGGCCGCCGAGGTCGAAAACCGCCGAATCGTCCAGCTTGGCTAACAGCGGGTTGTCCAGCGGGGGCAGGAGGAGCTTCTCTATCAGGTCGTGGCTGAGCTTGCTCCCGCTGCCGTGGGCCAGCAAGATGTTCTCATCCATAATCAGCTCCATATTGATAATAGGCGGCGCAGGCGCCTTCTGAAGAGACCATGCATGGCCCTACCGGATGCTCTGGAAGGCAGACCTTGCGGAATAGCTTGCAATCCGCAGGCGTCTTCACGCCACGGAGGATGTCACCGCAAATGCAGCCTTTCGCCTCCCGGACTGGCTCAAGGGTTACCGTGAAGGCCTGTCCTGCATCAAAACGCGCATACTTGTCTCTCAGCTTCAGCCCGCTGGCCGGGACCACTCCTATGCCCCGCCAATCAGCTTTGTCGGCTTCGAACACCGTGCTCATCAGCTCCAGGGCTCTTTTGTTGCCCTCGGGATTAACGCCGCGTCGATAGGCTATCTCCACCCGCGGCTTGCCCTTCTCGACTTGCTCCACCAGCATAGCCACAGCGAGCAGGATATCCAGTGGCTCGAACCCGGAGACAACGCAGGCAATGTCATAATCGCGGGGAATGAACTCGTAGGGCTGTGAGCCGATTATGACGCTGACGTGCCCCGGGCAGACGATGCCATCCAGCTTAAGCTCGCCGAGGTCGAGAAGCGTCTTCATTATCGGGGGACACAGCTTCAGCAGGCAGAGCACGTAGAAGTTTTCGATCTTCTCCTGTTCGGCCTGGAGAACGGACGCGGCGATGGTTGGAGCGGTGGTCTCAAAGCCGATGCCGATGAAGACGACCGACTTCTGTGGGTTGTCTCTGGCGATTTCGAGGGCATCCTGCGTGGAGTAGACTACGCGGATGTCGCCTCCTTCTCCCCTGGCCTGCTGCAGGCTGGAATAGCTGCCGGGCACTTTCATCATATCGCCAAAGGTGGTGATGATAGCATTCGGCAGGCGCGCCAGGGCAATGGCTTTGTCTATATCGGCGTTGGCCGTCACGCATACCGGGCAGCCGGGGCCGGAAAGCATCTCCACGGCGGGAGGCAATAGCTGGCGGATACCGTTCCGCATGATGGCCACGGTATGCCCGCCGCAGAACTCCATCAACCTGGCCGGCCTGGTAGATAGCTGCTCTATCCTGGCTACCAGCTTCTTGCCCAGCCCAGCATCGCGGTATTCATCAATGAATCTCATTTGCCCTTCTCCGCTGCTCAAGCCACACACTGCCCCACTTGTTGCGGTAACTCACATGCCTTGGGTAGTCTTCTGGAAGAAGCGGCGGAGGGTTGGTACGAGATTACTTCCTAATCTCTTCTCAGGTCACAGGCCAATCATTTCCAGGTTCCAACTATCAACTGTTCACTGGAACAACCTGTCGATTCCCTTGTAGGTTCTCCCGCTCCGGCGACGAATTCCACCCACTTCAATACGCTTGTTTCCCTCGTCAACAAGGTAGATTATTCGGATATCCCCAACCCTCACCCGATGTACGTCATCGTATAGCTTCTCACATCCTTGAGGTCTAGGGTCATCTGCTAATGCTCTGAGCCTGGCTATGACTCGCTGGTAGTCTGCCTCCCGCAAGCTGTCGAGCTCTCGTTGCACCCTTCTGCTGCGTAGCCTGACATCAAACGCGGGCTGCTCGTTGGCGCTCATAATCGTCTAAGCTGATAGCTTCTTCCTCAGGTGCCGAGAGGGACTCCTTCATTGCCAGCATATCTTCCAGGTCCTCGACCTTCTTGAGCAGGGTTTCATACTCATCATAACGCGCCAGCACAGCCTTCGGCTTTCCGTACTGCGTAATGTACAAAGGTATCCCTTGCCCCTCCAGTTCAGCCATCAGAGCACCCAGTTTGACTTTGAGCTCACTTACTGTAACGATGCGAGTAGCCATTGAAACACAGCCTGCTTATCTTGATTCATGAGTATTATACTAACTTTAGTACAAGACTTCAACCAATTTGGCAGGGGTTTGACGCGGTAATGGTGACCTCTTCCCTGGGAACAACCTCCTGCGGCGTGATATCCAGGGACACAACCTGGAAATCCGCTGGTTCGCAAGCCACGGAGCCAAATAACAGGACGCCTAGCCGTAGAGGTAGCATCGCACACCACCTGTGTTTGTTCATCAGGGCCTCCTGTCTCGTTCAATCAGAAGCGAGTCTGTGCTCTGACATCCAGGCCGGGCAGAATAGAATGCCTAGCACTGGGTGCGAAGGGCGAAACCGTACCTCAACAGCTTTTGCGCCTTACGGCTCTTCCTCCTCGGGCGGACTGGATTGCTGGCTGGCTAGCTGAGACCTCGCGTCTTCAGCCTGCTGCAGATTCACTATGATCTCATCGAGGAGACCTAGGTACCCGGCGGACATGTCCTGGAACTCTTCAAGATATTGCTCTTGCACGGATGGGCTGGAGTTGGCAACAGCCTCCTCTATTTCGTCCAGTTGATATTTGGCGGTGTTCCTGTAGTCCGAGGCCAGATGCTTGGCACCCCGCAAGGTCGATTCAAGCTGGCGGCACGTGTCTTGCCATCCGGATGCCGCAGGGCTCTCGGATTGCATCTTCTCCGCTATGTCCAGGCACTTGTTGCAGTACACCAGCAGGAGGGTTGCTCTCTCGGTGGTTGGCAGCATCTCCACCAGTGGGGTCCATGCGCTGGCGTCGTACGCAATGCCTTTCCCTTTCTCGACTATGCATATGCCGACCCCGCAACAGCCGGCTGGCGGCCCTTGGACGCCGATATCACCAAGTCCATGCCAGGTGAAATCCTCAAGCTCCGAGGCGAGGTGCTGCACATTCTCGATGTGACCGACTATCTGGCTGTGCAGGGGAAGGGACTTCTGCTCTCCAGAGGGCAGTTCACCCTGACCGCAGGACGGAACCAGGGCGCAGAGCAACATAGCCAGCCCTGTCAATAAAGCCGCGTTCCGTTTGCAAACGGTTCTCATTTCGCCGCCGTCTGCCTATCAGCGAGGACGTGTTTGTGGGGACAACATTCCCGGCCAGGCGTTCCTGTAGCATTTTACCACACACGGCGGACTCATGAGGGATATTCATGCAGGTCTTGCTCTCCCCTCCCTCGGACTCCCTCCCGCCAGGGGAGGGAGGACTGTAGGGGAAGCGTGTCGCTACATGAGCCGTTCGCCTGGTTTCCGGGCACTTGTCCCCCGGTCTTCCCTCTCCCTTGAGGGGAGAGGGATAGGGTGAGGGTGACAGTCACGGGGAGCTCGCCTGTCCTTCGTCTCCTCCCTGCAGGGGAGGGAGGACTGCAGGGACGGCTACAGCTTGTACGATGTATCGATAGGCGGCATCTTGGGCACCACCGCCGTCTCGGGACTGAGCAGTGACCCGTAGATGGGGTGGTCCTGCCATCCATCGACACGGATTGCCCTCATGCCAGCCGCCTTGTACTTGTCCCAGTCGGCGCTGAAATAGAGGAACATCTTCTGTGCCGCCAGCGAGCCTTCACCGTGGATGTGGTCGACCTGGGGATAGCTGCCCGTCATATCCTTTACCAGCCTGGCGGCGCGGATTCTATTGACGGTCGGGACGCCGGCCTTGCCGCCGAGATACTTCTCTATGAAGGGCTGTATCTCCGGATTGCTCCAGTCCTTGAATGTGGGCACGGTTGTGGCGATACCCCCGGATATGTCCTGTAATATCTTGCACGCCTCGTGCCAGTTATTGGCGAAGGTGAACTTGGCTATGTTGGTGTGCATCCAGTTGGGCTGCATCATGCCTGAAGCGGGTTCTTTCACACAGTCAATGCAGGATGACCTGCCCAGGACGTTTACCGTCTCGGCATAGGTGGCCAGCCAGGCCAGCTTCTCGCGTATGTGCGTGTACTTCTCGAGGCCGTTGTACTCAGCCATCAACGCCGCGATACCGGCCATCATATCCAGCTCGGCCACCATTTTTGAAGCGCCGAAGAGGCGGTGAAAGCTGGCAAAGGCATAGGTAATGTCCTGGGAGAACTGCCATTCGCCGCACATGAATACCCTCTCCCAGGGGACAAAGACATCATCGAAGATAATCAGGCACTCCGTGGGCTGCAGCACTGCGCTCCTGGGGTAGTCCCACAGCGCCTCCTCGCCGTGAGTCCTGGTTACCGGCTCAACGCCCAGCAGGGTAATGCCTTTGGCGTTGAGAGGGGTGGCGAAGGACAGAACATAGTCCTTGTCTTCCTCGCCGTGAGTCCTGCAGGGCACGATGATGGCTTCGTTGGCGCAGGGGGTGGCGCTGATGTGCATCTTGGCTCCCCTGACTACTATGCCATCTTTCTGCCTGTCAACAACCCTGAGATAGAAGTCCTTGTGCTGCACCTGCTTAGAGGGGCGGAGGCTCCTGTCACCTTTGACGTCTGTCATGGCCCCGGTAATACCCAGGTCTCCCTTTTGCAGGTGCTTTCTATAAGCCTCAACGCGCTCCACGTAATGCGTGGCCACATTGCTGTCCATCTTGTTGGCGGCAACGGTTATTGCAGCCAGGGCATCGATGCCCATGCAGTGGAGGAGTATACCGCCGCCGGACCTGATGCCCGTGACAAAACACTCCCTTCTCCTCAGAAGGTCTTCGGAAGTCCTGGGCGCCGTGAAAAGGAAGTTCACGTCCTCGCCATCTTCATTCTGGGTTACGAAGAGCGGACGATATTTCGGGTCATTGGGCAGGGCGTAGTCCATAGCCGCAAAGCGGATGATGGTGCTGATCGTAGGATGTGTCCGCACATCCTTTACCTTTTCTCCAAGGCAGTAGACAACCCTCCCGTCGTCCAGGCTTTCCAGGTACTGCTCGACCGTTCTAATCATGGTAGCCTCCTCGCTTTCGTTTGTTACTGGGCTTGATGGGAAGATTCAATGACCTGCAGTTCATGCGGGTATCCGCAGGCCTCTCCTAGCCAGCCCTTCGCATAAGCTCAAAGATGACACCGCCGGGTCCGCCGCTCTCCAGGTAGGCGAAGTTCCCCGGGTCGGTGAGCAGAAGCTTGGCGCCCCGGGCCACGAGGTTGGACGCCTCCCCATCGACATCATCGACGTAGAAGCCGAGGTGATGCAGGCCTTCCCCGAAGGTATCGAGGAAGCGGGACTGGAATATCCGACCCTCGACCGGTTGCACGAGTTCAATCTGTAGTGGGCCGAGGTAGGCAAAGGCCAGCCTTGCCTTCCAGGGACGCCCCTTGGCGTCCGTGCCGCCGATATCGGTGTAAGTCCAGGGGCCGATGCCGAACATCGGTGACCACGACTCGACAACCTTGTCGATGTCCTTCACGGCGATGCTCACCTGGTCAACCGTCTTTAGCTGAAGCTTATGAGTTCCGGGACTTGCCATGACTGCAGACCTCCTTTTAGCAATGATTCCTGCCTATGTTAAGGGGATACTGCTATCATTGTCAACACGCCTGAGGCGGTGAGAGGCTCTGGCTGCAATTGTCGAAACGGCGTTGAGATGCACCGTGCATGCCGGGGGCGCTTTTTTCTCTTCGAGTTATGCGCCGTTTTGCCTGAGGTATTCGCTGTACTGGACCAGGCTGGCGAGGGCTGAAGCCGCCTGGTGCGGCATGCCGTAACACACTGAGTTCCTCTCTGCCATGGCGCGCGTTATCTTGTCGGTGAAGCCGGTGCCAAAGGCGATTGGCTCAGAGGCGACGACCACCGGTTTCTTGTGTGTCTTGACTAGCTCATTCAGTTGGTCGAACACACGGCCTATCCCATCAAGTAATGCCTGGCGCAACTGCTCTCTTTCGTCCTTGCCGGAAGACCGGGTAAACTGGCGCTTAACCTCCACGCCGGGCATCAGCCCCAGCATGATAACAGCGTCCACTACAGGAGAGCGCAGGACTACTTCAACGCATTTCGTCAAAGCGTCTCCAAAGGCGCCGGCCACCAGATCGACCGGGTTGCCCCGGTTCCACCAGGCCGGCAGAAAGGCATCCAGTTCGGCGAGTGTCTCGGGAGGCAAAGAGACTACATCGAGGCCTAGTTTGGCGCAGGCGTCAGCGGCCAGGGCTCCCCAGCCACCTCCGGCGGTGACTATGCCCACCCTTCGGCCTCGGGGCAGTGGGTTGCACAGAAGGGCGATCCCAGTGTCCGCGAGTTCGTCCAGACTTCTCACCCTTATCAGCCCGGCCTGCTTGCACATGGCGTCGAATGCTGCATCTGAGCCAGCCAGGGACGCAGTGTGGGACATGACGGCCCTGGCTCCAGCCGGTGTTTCGCCAGCCTTGAGCATGACAATGGGCTTTTTCCTGGTGATCTCCCTGGCTATCCGAAAGAACCGGCGGCCGTCCTTGAAGCCTTCGGTATAGCACAGGATGACCTTGGTGTTGGCATCCTCGGCCAAGTACTCAAGATAGTCCTGAGACTGTAGGTCTGCCTCGTTGCCACTGCTAATGCCCTTGCTGCAGCCGAAGCCACTTGATATAGCCAGGCGCGATATCGTACCAACAACGTTGCCGCTTTGAGACAGTACGCCAAAAGGACCCGGGGGAGGGAAGATGGGTGGCATCTGCAAGTAGAGCTTGTGCCAGGGGTTCACGATGCCGAAGGAGTTGGGCCCAACCAGTATCATTCCCCCCGTACGGCCTATGTCAACGATTTCTTGTTGTAGTTTCTCGCCTTCTTCGCCGATCTCGGCAAAGCCGGCAGTTATGACTACCCCGGCCTTTATCCCCTTGGTAATGCACTCTTTCAGTACACCGGGCACACTCGGTGGAGGCACCACGATGACGGCGAGGTCAGGGGTTTCCGGAACCTCACCAATGTTACCGTATACCTTCAGTCCCAGTATCTCCTCTTTCTTGGGGTTTACCGGGTAGAGTTTCCCCTGAAATCCACCGTACACGAGGTTGGCCAGGATGCGGAAGCCCCACTTCCCCTGATTGCTGGAAGCTCCCAAGAAGGCCACGGAGCGCGGCTCAAACAGGGGTCTGAAGTTCGTTGCTATGTCGGCTGGCTTGTAGTTCAAGGTGAGTTGCTTAGCTTGTCCAGGGTTAGCTGGAGGGCTGTCCTGAGGGCGACCGATATTATAGCAACAAATGATGTGTCAGGCAAATCCATGCACCCAGACTGACTATCAGGCAACCCTTGACCTTGATGATGTGTTTGCCCGACAATAGGAACGCTTGTCGCTCCAGTCCGATGACGGGGGTCTGGGTGTGGGTCTCTTATGTACCAGACAGTGTGCTGATAGCAATTCAGAGGTTGCAGGTCAAAGCCAGCGGCGTATAGACTACACGTGGCGGCATGCCGGAGTCCTGGCGAAGGCGGTGACGGACTGCTCATCCGGCGCTTCAGGCTGGGTGTTGGCCTTGCATCCCAAAGGTGGACGTGAGGAAATGGGTAATCCTTCTACCAATGAGGGGATAGAGTAGCCAGACGGTGCCATGGGTGCCGGGAAACCACGAGATGGCGGGCCTGCCACATGCCTCCCAGAAATCGAGTGTTGCCTGTCTCGGAATGGCGTCGTCCCAGAGCGCGTTTATCATCAGTACTGGACGTTTTCGCAGATAGGGGGCGAAGGTCAGGGTGTCTGTCAGGAAGCACTCCTTGGTGGGGGTGACGTGCTCAAGACCCTTGTCGGCTACGTCAGCAAGAAACTGAGGATAGTGGCTGTGGATTTGATGGCATTCTGCCTCGGTGCAGCTATGTCCCTTTCTTATGGCCTCGTTCCTACTGGTCCAGGTAATCCTTTCCGCGTTTCCTCCGGCGATAATGAACACGCCTGCAGCGATGCGTTTTTCCGCCCCCATGGCGATGGCGGAGACGTGTCCACCGAGGCTTATTCCGACCACCGCTACCTGTTGCTCGTTTATCTCTGGTCTGTGGCTTGCCCAGTCTACCACCTGGCGCACATCGATTACCGAAACCTGGTAGCCTTCAAACCACTCCTCGGGGGTGAGCACGGGAAGGCGCATCTTTATGACCTCTGGCATGCGGCTGGTATGAAACACCAAATACAGGATAAAGCAGGCTATTCCTCTCTTGACCAGGGTTCGCGCCAGGAATCTGCAAGGAATTATGCTCCGGTCTCCCCAACCGTGAACTATAATGGCCAGCGGGGCGTGGTCTGCGTCTCGCGGCTGGAAGTACTCACCACGGGCGGTGTTGTTTTCTCGGTACTTGGTGGGATGAGCGGTGGGAAAAGCGACTTCGTACCGCGACCACTTCGAGGTCGTCTCTCTCAGGTGCAGGTTGAAATGGGGCTCGCGGCTCTGGTAGCTATACGGGTTCATATACCGAACTCAGCCAGTCGGTTTGTCGCTCACTAGGCGAGGCCTGACCGCAGCGCATCAATTTTGGCAACGAAGCGACGACTGCTCGCGGACGAGAGCCTCCACGGGCGGTTATTCTACACCCTTGCCAGTAGGTACTTCAACTTGCATCTGAGAAGGTCGCTCTGAGGTTGGGCTGGGGCTAGTTTGCTTCGCTTCGCTCGCAATGACATTCCTGGCGCAAGATGTCCTCCCCTCTTAGTCTATTGGAGACATTAGATGAGGGTGAGGCTCGCACGGGTCTGAAGGCTTGTCCCTATCTCTTACTGCAAAGGAAAACATGCGTTACCGAGACGCCATGAATTGCCAGATTCTGTCCACGTAAGTGGTATAATAAGTTTCGCTGGCTTGATTACCTGACCTTCGGTTCATTGCAGTCTCCGAGGAGAGGCATTGACTCATGAACATTCGTTCCGCCATACGCCGACGAATAAGCGTGCGCCACTACGACACCAAACCCGTCCCGGAAGAAGTCTTGCAGGCCGTCGTCAGTTCCGGTGATAAGTCTGTAGCTCTGGACGACAGCATCCGTATCCACTTCCACCTCGTCAGAGAAGGCAGGCAGGTCGCCGAGCGAATGACGCCGCTGACGGGGACACGGTGGCTCTTCGGTTCAGCGCCGCACTTCATTATCGCCACGTCGGAGGAGCGGCCGCTGTTTATGCTGAACATCGGCTTCCGCATGGAACAGATGATGCTCTTTGCCACCCAGGAGGGCCTTGGCACTTGCTGGATCGGCGGCATGTTCAGCGAAGGACGGATTAGACCTCTGCTGGGGTTGGGAGAGGGTGAACGTGTCATCGCGTTGACTCCGATCGGCTACCCGGATACTTCACGCTATGGCAGGTTCACCCATGATGCCGGCGAGCTAGGGGCGATGAAGTTCGGCCGGCGGAAGCCACTTGCGGAAATAGCCTTCGGCCCTGATTGGGGGTCGCCACTCGATACCCAGGATAGCCAACTCCTTGAGGCCTTGGAGTGCGCCCGCCTGGCGCCGTCGTGGGCCAACACTCAGCCGTGGCGTTTCCTGGCTGGCCGGAGAGAAGTGATAGCTGTTGCTGACACCAAAGGAAGGTACGGCAATGTTCGCCAGGGGAAGCACTACTACCGCCTCGACGTGGGAATCGCCATGTCACATTTCTACCTGGCGGCGAGAGAAATGGGCTGGAAAGGAACATGGCACGCAACCGGGTTTGACCCGGCAAGGGTGGCCAGCGAGCGCGCTATCCCTGCTGGCTACGAAGTGCTCGGAATATATAAGAGATGAAGCTACACGATGAGACGTACTGTTGGCGACAGGACCCGATGCTTGACATTCACATGTATTAGTAATATACTAGTTTCGGAATAAAGGCAAAGAGAGCATGAATGAGAATTGCTCGAACTGCTACGTTCAAGAAAGCCTGGAAGCAACTGAATGAAGACGATAAGGCACTGGGTCGGAAGGCAATCAAGAATCTGGCAATAGACATTCGGTATCCTGCTCTCAGGGTAAGGAAAATCAAAGGAACGCGACACATTTGGGAAGCCAGAGCAAGCCGCTCACTTAGGCTGACTTTCCACATTGAGGGTGATACAATCATTTTGCGCAACGTTGGACACCATGATGAAACACTGGGGCGACCTTAGGAGGTGATGAAGATGCCAGCCTATAGCAAGGTAACAAGACACGGGCAGATTACTCTTCCGGCGTCCGTGCGTAAGGAGCTTGGGGTTGAAGAAGGTGACCTGGTGGAGATTGAAGTGGTGGACGAGAAAGCAGTGCTAATGCCGAAGAGGTTAGTGGACAAGAGCCAGGCCTATTTCTGGGCCAGGAAGTGGCAAGAGGGAGAGAGGGAGGCTGACGAAGACATCAAGGCTGGGCGGGTCAAGGTTTTTGACTCGGTTGAGGAACTGGCTAAGGACTTAGAGTAGAATTGTCTCACAACTGGAGGCAAAGTCGTGAGCAACCAGAAACCGAGACTGGACATCAGTCGCCTTTGATGTGGGAATCGCCATGTCACATTTCTACTTGGCGGCGAGAGAAATGGGTTGGGAAGGAACATGGCACGTAGCTGGGTTCGAGCCGGCAACGGTTGCCATTGAGCACGCTATCCCCGAGGGCTACGAGACTCTCGCGATATACGAGAGATAGGGCGGCATCACGTGGCATGTTCTTCAGCAATGGCTGCTGGCCTGGTGTTGCCCTCCACGTTGTGAAGCAGTGCGGACCACACTCCTGTAGGAGCTGGGGCTTTTGTTCAGCAGTAATCGCCTCTCCTAAGTGCAGTGTTCATTCGCCGTCCAGAGGGCACCGACAGTTTTGTTCATGCCAGAGTTTCGATTTCTGTTAGGAAACTCCAGGAACTAGGGAGGATTGAGAAAAAGCTGGTGGCTGTGTATAATCGGTAGCATCGGAAGTAATTGAGATACGAGTTTTTACAGGAGAATTGGGACATAACCGAAAATCAAGTTATCATAGTAATCAAGGCGGGGTGAGAGAAATGAAAAAAAATGCTATATGGTTGACAATCGTGATAGCGCTTATTCTTGCCTTACTTCCTGTGGCCACGCCGCTTGGGGTGGCTGCTGCGGAAGGCGACAATCCTTATGTGTCGATGGTGCTGAACGAACAGGAGGCCGCTGCACTCGGGTTGGAGTTGCTGGACGTGCAGGAGAGGGAGAACGGGGTTAGCGCAACATATTATTATGCCAAGCCTAGCGAGGGTTTTGGGGGTGGCGATTTCCGTATGAATTTGAGCGTAGCGCTAGGCCTCCACACGCTGGCGGACGATATTAGTTTGGAAGGCAAGGTTTCCGGGTGCGAGAAGTGTCGCTATCCCGACTGTGTGGGCGGCCCAGAGCCGCCATACAGACGCCCGTGCTACAGCCAGCCAGCGATTGAATACACCTACGTGGATGCAAAGGGATACACGAATTTCGGAGTCGATGTGCTAGACCGCAATGCGGTGGATATTGGCGGCGAAACGGTGTTTGCCCAAGGCGGCGTACGGGTGACAATCCAGACGAGCAAGCTTAGCTATGGGGCCGAAGGGCACTTTCAGGAATGCAAGAGCAAGCATGACGAGTTCCTCTCGGCGATTTCGGCCAAAATCGGCGCCGGTGTCCAGACAAAGACGGGGAAGCCGCAGCAGCCAGAACAGCAGCCAGAACAGCAGCCGTCCTGGGATCTCAACGGACCGAAGGGCACGATTATGGGTGTCATAGGTGAGGCGGAAGGCGGCAGCTTCGGGGAACAGCCTCTCACCGGACAAGAGACCGAGGTTTGGGCGCCTGGCGATTTTGAGCTGGATGACTTGGAAAAGATCGACCTGATACTGAGCGACGTAAAGTTTCAACTGGAGAACCCGAATCTCCCGCAGCAGAAACGAAATGAGCTTGCTCAGCACTACCACAACCTTCTGCAGGCAAAGGCGAATGTAGAATCACATGACCTGTACACGAGTGCGTGGCAGGACACGGCATTTGCCTTTGCCGATAAGACCATTAGCTACCATCCGGTTATAGGGGGCGGGTATTCGGTCGTGAAAGCCGGCCTGCAAATCCTAATAATGGGGAAATACGGGGATGCGGCGATGACCCTTGCGGGAGCGATTCCGTGGTATAACGTGGGGACAGGTCTCAGCCTGACGACGGACTATTACACGACTGTCGACACCGCGTTATCTTCGATGGCGAGCGAGCAGCCTGTGCATACTACTGATGACCGCCCGGCCGTGTGGGTACCGCCGTCCGGCTATAGTGGCATGGTTTACCCTGTTGAGCCTCGCGAATGAGGGTAGACCGGGAGCCTTTGGTGGGAAAGTTCCACTTTAGCGTGACAGAAGAGGAGCAGCATGAAGGTAAATAATAAGTTGGGGAAGCTGATTGGACGCGTTTCAGGACATAATTCCTTTCACCAGCAACGCTGGTGCGTGATACGGGGAGGCTTCTACACGGGATTGTTGTTGCTGGTGTTGGTGCTATGCGTTTGTGGCTCACCGAGAGTTGCATGGGCCGACGATCCAGCGCAGGAAACGCCTGAACCGCCCGTGGCGAGCGAGGAAGTTGAAAGCAAGCGCCCGGACATCGCTGCGGTGGTCTATGCTGCCGCTCTGCAAATGCGTGGTTCGTCGGTGGACACCAGCCCGGTCTCATTTTCGGCGGCGGCACAGCAGGCGCTGCGTGAGGAGAGCCATATCTATCGCGGGTTCGGGCGGCCGCTTTACTCGCTACTGCGCTTTGTCCGCAGTGACGGACAGGAGAACGTTTACGACCTTGGCGTGGCGATGTTCTTTGTTGACGCAGGGTTGCGCCGCTCCGCTGTCTACGGTGAGTTCACGTATGCTCTTGGAGAAACGCAAATCGTGGCGCAGAGCGCGCGGCTGAGCCCAATCGTGCCGGATAGACCCCAAACCGTGCTCAGCATTGTCCCGGCGGATAGGGTGCCCAACGACCTGCTGCAAACGTACCCTACGCACGCTGAACTTCTTCCGTGGGTCGTTGTGAATGCACTCTCTGCCGGCGAGCAGGCCACAGTACCCTCGGGGAAGCAACCTTACTATATCTTCGCGGCCAGTTTAGACAGATTGGCGGAAGGTGCCAAACTGGGAATCCGTATCAGCGATGATGCGAACGGGATGGATGGAGAAGCCGGTGGCTGCATGGAAGTGGATTACGAGGGATGGCATGTTGCCGTTCTTTCGGGGCAGTTCGCGTTCAGCACCACCCCGGAGTTCTTCATCAAGATGATCTACACACCCGGCGCCGATGTGAAGCCGGGAAAACGAGAGCCCAGGCTCCTGGGCGTTTATTCCTCATACCTGCATGCCGTTGAAGGTGGGGAGCCCGAAGATGCGGACCAAGATCAGTTCTCTCTGCCTGACGTAGAAATAGACTTCGAGCTTCCTGGGGTGGACATAGACATCGGGGAGGACAAGATCACGATAACTATCGAGGGGGACGAGGACGGCGGAACCCAGATCGAGATAGAGCGCCCGCAGTGCTGTATCGCCGAGGCAGCCTATGGAAGCCAAACGGCTGAGGAACTCGATGTGCTCCGGGACTTCCGGGACGATGTTCTGGCGCACACCACGGCGGGTAGGGAACTGGTGGAGATGTATTACGACGTGAGCCCCCCGGTGGCAGGTTTCATCTCCAGACACGAAATCTGGAGAACGCTGGTAAGAGAGGTGGTTGTTGGCCCTGTGGTAGCAGTCATCGATGCCAGCGGTAACCTGTGGCAGGACTAACTGGCCCAGATTTGGTCAAATCAGACAGGGGCTTGCTCAGGCCCGTCTATTGCCCTCTCGTCTGCGGTGGCTCAGGGTAACCCAAACTGGAAGGTTCGACCGAGAGCGAGGGCAAGAATTCAAAGCCCGAGCCATCAGATGACGGGGTAGACAAAAGTCAGAATAATCCCCCAGACCAGCATGAATTTAGCCCGTCTCGGGGTTTGTCCTTGCTGACCAGCTAGACGACGACTCCGCCTACGCAGGTGGGGAATACAGGCATCAACCACCAGGCGCCGCTAACCTTCTTCTCTGCAGCTACCTCTTCTGCCTTTGCTTTTCCTGCGGCCGTCCTCCTTGCTCGTTGGGGTCTCGTGGCCCTAGCTGGGCCTTGCGCTGCCTCCGGTGGTCTTCCAGCAGCGAAGATCTCATTAATAGAGGATATGGTAGACCCTTCCACCCAGTTCGGTCTTGCACTGCGCGCATATGAATTTGCCGCAGTTAATCCAAGCCTCAGCAGCTTCTCTACCCGGGTGATAAGCGCATTCCGTCTCGCAGCTCAGTACCGCAATTCAGTCGCTGCTGTTACGAGCCCTGGGTTATCTCGGGGCAATGGGCCACCATCTATGGACGTCTTGTCCATGACTAGTCGTCTCCATCATCGCTCCCATCATCGTCCCAGTCGTCACCCGCGTCCTTCTTCTTCGTCCCCTTCTTGCGCAACGAGAGCGTAATCGCCACAACTATCACGATAGCGACTACAGCTATGGCGGCTGCCTCCGGAAGTCTGGTGATCTGAAGGGTTCCGCCGAGAGCCAAAACCACGACTCCGAGTACCCCAGCCCCGATGATGGAGTAGACGAAAGTCAGGACAATGCCCCAGATCAGCATGGACCTGGAACGCTTCGGGGCCTTGTCCTTGTTGACCAGCCAAGCGACGAGTCCGCCTACCCAGGTCAGGAATACAGGCATCAACCACCAGGCACCGCTGATCTTTTCTTCCGTTACCGCTACTTCTTCCGCCACCTCGGCTGGCCCTTTTGTTGCCCCAGCTGGCATCTTTCTTACGCCGGCTGGCGTTTTTCTTACCCCGGCTGGCGCTTGTACATCCTCCGTTGGCTTCTTTGCTACCCCGGCTGGCGTTTCTGCTACCGGAGCTGGCGTTTCCACTGCCTCGGCCGGCTTTTTGCCGACGAAAATCTCATTGGCACACGGTGGGCAGTAGTTCTTCCCAGCCAGTTCTGTCTTGCACTCAAGGCAAATCAGTTTTCCGCAATTGACACAAGCCACAGCGGCTTCTTTCCCTGGATGATAAGCACAATCCATGTCACACCTCGCTGCCGTTGTACTATGGCTGCCATTATAGACCCGCAGTCTTGTGCATGCAACTGGCGGCAGATTGTGGGTGGCGCCAAGGGCGTGCTAGAATAGGCTGGCAGGACCAAGATGGGGCAGATGAAGCTCTTTTCCCTCGTCGGAAACCGTGCAAAACTAACTGCTTAATGCACCTGCAGATCAATCAGGGAGGATAAAGATGTCAGCTCAAGAAGTGATATTCGACAAGCAGGACCAGCTGGACAAGGTGTGGGACTGGATTCTACCTGGAGAGACACTATATGCTGTCTATGATTGCAAGGGGGCTGGCACTGGCTTCATCGGCATCACCGACCGCCGGATCATATTCTACGACAAGCGGTTCATCGGCAAGAAGAAGGCCATGGTCTCCGTGCCTCATAGCCAGATCGCCGCCGTGAGCAGTGAAGACAAGAGCAATCTGCTTACCGGGCGAGGCTTCTTCTCCAGCAGCACAATCGGTATCCATACGACCGGCAACGCCTACTACGAGTTCGAGTTTCGCGGCGCCGACAAGGCTCATGAAGCCTACCAGTTCATCATGCCACACCTGAAGTGAATGCAAGAAATAAGCGGCAGCCCTCAATTGTTGCCCTTGAAGAAGCTCAAATGGCTATTAAACGCTTATCATTTGCCATAGCTATTGCGCTGTGCCTTCAACTTGGCTTTGCTGGTGCAGTGCAGTCCGCGACGCAGGGGCCTGTTGAGGTCAAGGAGTTGAACTTCGTTTTCCTCCATGGCGCCGCGGGTGGCAATCCCTGTCGTGTGCAGCGTCTGGCTGACTCTATCGCGGAGCAGATGCCCGGACATATCCTCGACTATGAGCAGGCCAATCCCGGCATCAAGGTTCGAGTTAACACATTGAACAGATGTTACCCAGACGGCGTGGATGTTGACACCTGGGCTCAGAACATTGCTGGCAGCATTGACAAGTATCTGCCTGGCGAGGGGAGCGTGGTCCTGATTGGCCATAGCATGGGGGGCAAGTCCGCCATTCATGCCGCGGCGAATAATGTCGGTGGCTTAGCCAAGAGGGTGGCACTGGTGGTTACCATCAACAGCCCGATTAAGAAGTTGGAGGACTACCCGGTTACCGGTGGTGGGTCAATGCTTGAGTTCTGCCGGGCGGCCCGGTGGCTGGGTTCCGACTGGGGGGTTTGCGAGTCGGTAACTTACCATGATAGCTCCGAAGACGGGAAGTGGTTAGGTGAAAACAAGCACTGGTTGGCCTTCGTATCGGGCGAAAACGCGCCGCGCAGTGAGCAGTTTGATTACGGCGGATTTGACCCTTATCCCAGAGACATGGATGACGGCGTTATACCGCTAACAGCTCAATACGCTGACGGGGCCGACGTAGTCTACTATGGAGAGTACGGTCACAGCGACTTCGGAATCATCGATGGGGTGGCCGATTCTCTGGCGGCGGAAATCCTGCGGTATGTTTTCGGCGGGTCTATAGAATGCTCTGTCTTCTCTAGAGGTGGTAGCTTCGGGCATGAGGCTGGTGGGTTACTGGGGACAGATTACTGGCACGACATTGTCGGCGACGTTCTCGCCAGGAGCGGCAGGCTATGGCACAGGAATAACTCGTATACAAACTGGCAACAGGAATGGGAGGATGTAGTGGAGTATTGTCCTCCTACGTACGAGAACTACGAGCGGAGCCGTTACGAAATCAGGCGACTGAGTTCATCCTCGCTTCTTGCCAGCATTGAGGAATCACGGTGGCTGGAGCCTGATAATCCCGAGGATTTTCGCCTCTGCCTACTGACCAAGGCTGCTCCCCATAATCAGATACAGGTGGATTGGGACATCTACCGAAAGGGGCTGCTACCCGTGGGAACCAAGCGCGACCACTATGAACTTGAAATAGTTGCCGGCACCCCTTTGGCTGGTGTCAGTGGCGCATCGTGGGCAACTGATGATCCTCGTGACCTGAGAATGCAGATAACGTCGTGGGCGGAACGGCCCTTCAGGTGGTTCCAAGCTGAATGGCGAGTCTACCGTAATGAAACCCGGCATAGGAAAGTGATTGATGAAATCCCCGCGCTGCCGGAGGCCGTTCCCAGCAGGTGAAAGGCCCTATTGCAACCGGCAGTTGGGCTACGCTTTGAGCACGGCTCGAGCCTTGAGGAAGCGAATTAACCTATCCCGTGTCACCATGCCGATCAACTTGCCCTCTTCCAGTACCGGCATCTGGTCTATGTTGTAATCATCCATTTGCTCCAGGAGGTCTACCGCCGGTTCATCAGGATGAGCCGTCTTGAGCTTGCTGGCGGCAGTCATTATTTCACTCACTTGGGTGGCGTCCCAGCGCTTCTGTGGTATTTGTATATCACCAAGAGTCAGGATGCCTTCGAGTTTACCATCCTCAATTACTACAAAGCAGTGCTGCCCCGAATTGATGATGTAATCGCGAACAAGTCCAAAGGTGAGCTGCTGCTTGATAGGAGTGTAGTCCGCGGTCATCATGTAGCGTGCTGTAACGCCGTGAAAGGCCTGACGCACCCGGGCCTGACGATGGCTGGTGGCTGCTGCATCTGCTAAGAACCAGCCGAAAACAGCCAGCGCTGGTCCAGTGAATACCTCACCAGCGAGAACGAGAGCCAGAATACCTGTGAGAATGAGCAGGAAACCCAGGCCCCGCCCGCTCAATGTTGCGATGCGCGTTGCCCGCCTGTAATCGCTGCTTATCATCCATATGACTGCTCGGCAAGCCCTGCCCCCATCCAGGGGAAAACCGGGAATGAGACCAAATAGCGCTATCATGACGTTGAAATAGAACAGCCATTGCATCAGGTCGGCGGCCATGAACCACCCGGCGGCGATCAGCACAGCGCAAGCTGCGTAAAACACCCCGGCTACTACGAGGCTGGACACTGGTCCGCTAGCAGCGACTAGCAACTCGGGAACAGGGCGGGTGTCCTGTTCACTTATCCGCGGTGCTCCACCAAAGACATATAGCGTTACGCTTTTCACGGGCATACGTCTGTTGATGGCCACGAAACAGTGAGCTAATTCACGGGCACTCATGGAGGCAAACAGAAGCAGGGTGGCGGCTACACCCAGCAATGTCTTTTGCCACAAGGGATACGTTCCGGGGAAGATAAAGGCCAGGCCTCCCGTTATCGAGCCTCCCGTTATCAGCACCAAGGCGAGAAACCACGTATAGTGCAGCCGTACCGGGATTCCAAAAACTCTGCCCAGATTCACCGTACGTGTCATTTCGTCCTCTTCAAGCGCATGTCTGGCGTAGGCGCTGCAGCCTGTTGAAGCAAGGCGGATTTGCTGTGGCGCCAGAACGTGAAGCCCCCTGTGCGGCTAGTTGCTGCTTTGACATGGTTGGCGGCATGCCGATGCTCACCAGATACGTTTCGAAACCCTTTGCATTTCTGCATTATTGTCATGTGACCGAGAACGACCGTAGTGTGATGTGTTTCGAGTTGCCACATTGTAGCCCTGAGTGCCATAGCGGTCAAGCTGAGACACGCTCTTTTCAGCTCAACTGGTCTCACCCAAGTAATAGAGCGAAGGTTAGCGTTCTGGGGTGTAGGTCGCGCATCCGAGAAATGGCAGGGCAATCTGCAGTTAACGTACTGCGGTATCAGGATGATTGTCCTTAGACGATCTTGCTGGCATTACCGAGCAAGGCCGCTACCTTGGCCCGTATCTCCGATGGGTCAGCCGGCTTGACCAGGTAATCGTCGGCTCCAAACCGGAGCCCAGCATCTTTGTCGTCCTGGCGTGCCTTGGCTGAGAACATGAGAATGGGGAGGTTGGCGGTTTCAGGTTTGAGACGCAGTCGGCTACAGACTTCGTACCCGTCCAGGCCCGGCAGCATGACGTCGAGTATGATGAGGTCGGGATGCTCATCTTCCGTCTTCTTTAACCCTTCAAGCCCGTCTTTGGCTACGACCACCTGGTAGCCTTCCTGTTGCAGCGTATAGTCTACGAACAGCGAAGTATTTGCGTCATCCTCTACTACCAGAATCTTCTTACTCATTTGAATCACCTCCATGTTGACCGAGAGGCAGGTTAAAGCTAAAGGTGCTGCCTTCCCCTACCTTGCTTTCCACCCATATACGCCCGCCGTGCGCCTCAATAATCTCCTTTGAGATATGAAGGCCGAGGCCTGTCCCCTGAGCCCTGAGCGCGGTTTTGGCTCGATAAAACCTGTCGAACAGGTATGGAAAAGCATCTTCCGCTATACCGGTTCCGCGGTCGGTGACCTGCACCAGCAACTCAGCATCTTTGGCCTCCGCCTTCACGGTAATGCGGCCACCGCTGGAGCTGAACTTGATGGCATTGCTGATTAGGTTGACCATCACCTGCATAAGCCGTTCCTCGTCTGCTTCTGCCTCGGGCAGTGTAGCCGGTATATCCGCATTGATTACTATGCCTTTCTTGTCGGCCAGGCTACGGAGGCTCTCTATTGCCTCACGGATTGGCTTCGTTATCGACAGGCGCTGCTTTTCAACAGTAAATCGGCCGGACTCAAGCCGCGATACATCAAGCAAATCATCAATCAGTCTGCTGAGATACTCACTCTGCTGATTTATGGCCGTTAGGAATCGCTTCTGTGTCTCAGGGTCAGGCACCTTACCCTCAAGCATCAACTTGCTGAACCCCTTGATTGACTGGAGCGGGGTGCGCAGCTCGTGTGAGACATTGGAAGTGAACTCAGACTTCATGCGGTCCAGTTGGCGCCGAGTCTCCTCCACCTGCCTGCGCTCCGTGATGTCAGCCAGGGAAGCTGTTATGCTAACCGGCTGCCCTTTGGCGTCTGCAATGAGAGATGCCTTCAGACCTACAATGAATTCCGTCCCGTCCTTCTTCTCCGCAATCAACTCCGCCGCTTCAGTGCCGCTTCCGGCCGACAGGGCTTGTATCAGCCGCTCGGTTTTTTTGTCTTCTTTGCACAGGCTGGCAACGCTCCTGCCTAACAGGTCGTTTGGACTGTCGTAACCCCACACCTTCAAGAAAGCTGGGTTCACGTAGGTTAGTCTGCCATCCAGGTCTGCCGTGGCAATGGCGCTTATGCATGTCCTGATCGCGGTCTCTGCTGTCCTCAGTTCCCTTTCTGCCTTCTTGGACTCGGTGATGTCCATGAAGCTGCCTACTGTGGCTGGCCTTCCTTTGTATTCAGTTGAGGTCACCCGTTCCAACACCCACATTATGTCGCCGTTCTTCTTTATGAACCTGTACTCGTAAGGAAGGAGGCTCTTCCCCTTTAGGTTTTCGACCGCCTTGTTCCTGACTGCCTCTCTATCCTCAGGGTGGACGAAGCTGACGGAACGTGCCCCCCTTAATTCTGCCTCTGTATAGCCCGTGAGCTCCTGAAACAGGGAGTTGGCAAAGAGGAATTCACCATCCTGGAGAATGTAAATCCCTGTCCCGGCGCTACGTATCAGGGCCTGGGTTAATTCCTCGGAGCCTGTCAACGTGGGCCAGGCCAGCTCACCTGGTTTCGCCATTGCCGTTGATTTGTCTGCCATAGCTATCCCACAATCCTGCAGTGAATGGGGCGTTGATTCGCCACATTAAGCCTAGCTCTAGTATCCTACGTCTTGCAGCTATAGTAAATAGCCCATAGGTAACCTTGTGGATAGCCAAAAAGTCCTGTTAGCCATTCAAAAGGGATTCCTACGGCTGGAACTGGGTAAGCCGTTCTTTGGCCTTTACCCCGCACCCCGGTGGCTCGTTGGACATCCGCCCCCCGAGAACCAAAGGAGGCGGGTAATGAGTACACGCGGGACTCCTGGTAGCCCTTGACCTATTTGCCCGGAATCCTGCCCGCTGAGGCAACGCGTGACTTCTTGCCTGGAGAGCCGACTGAGCCTTCCGCTACCTGTGGACTCATCTCTGTTCGCTTCCCTCGCCGCTCAAGACTAATGTCCTATGACCATTTA
>Ga0209986_10001387_pt1 | contig 23222 bp, 15 predicted proteins | sample BlataG_FD_183168 | JGI IMG/M metagenome (GOLD analysis project Ga0209986, IMG submission 183168) | Deep subsurface microbial communities from Black Sea to uncover new lineages of life (NeLLi) - Black_00105 metaG (SPAdes) (version 2) | ecosystem: Environmental > Aquatic > Marine > Oceanic >... | reverse complement strand
GAAAAAGAACGCCATCGGTGTTCGATTATTGTAGAAGAAAACCAATTATATAGAACACGGATGACACAGATAACACGGATATACACAGGAAAAAACAGAATTCAACTTTTTAAAAGGAAGGATATGAAATACTACACGCAAATTTAACTGATAAAATTATAAAAGCTTTTTTCAAGATGCATAAACATTTTAAATCCGTGTCATCCGTGTCATCCGTGTCCTATTCTTATTTATATCGCGGTCTTACTACAATAATCCAAGACCGATGGTCTTGTCTTTGGAAAGCAACTTAAATGTTGAGAGAACTAATATTTACCTATGCGTTATCCGGATGAACCAAATCTTTTTAAAGTTTTCGAATTAATTAAAAGAAAATCTAAAAAAAGTAAGCCAATAATTATTGAGTTAATCCTTTTCTATCTGTTTAATTCGGTTAAGAGATTTTTATTAGTTTTATGGAAGAAATTTTAATTAAGAATTAAAGTATAAGGATACAAAAAAATCATTCATTCATGAATCAGGAAGAGGCCAGGGTTAGGATCGAGAAACTCAGAAAAGAACTAAATAATCACAACCATCAATATTATGTTCTGTCTCAGCCATCCATAAGCGATTTTGAATACGATCTGCTAATGCAGGAGCTAATAACGCTGGAAAATAAATACCCTGAGTTATACAATGAGAATTCCCCTTCACAGAGGATCGGGGATGACACGCGTAAGGAATTCGAGCAGATTTTGCATAAATATCCGATGATGTCGCTTGGAAATACATACTCACGTGAGGAACTCACTGAATTTGATAAGAGGGTAAAAAAAACGATCGGTACTCATATTGAATATGTTTGTGAATTAAAGTATGATGGAGCAGCTATTGGATTAACCTATGAGTTTGGAAAACTTAAACATGGTGTCACCCGGGGGGATGGAGTAAGGGGTGATGATGTAACAGCAAATGTAAAGACGATCAGGAGTATTCCACTTGTACTAAGAGGCAGTGGCTTTCCGGAATCATTTGAAATACGCGGTGAAATATTTATACCAAAAGACGGTTTTGAGAAGCTGAATGCTGAACGGGAGAAAAACGGGGAAATACCCTTTGTCAATCCAAGAAATGCCGCTTCGGGAACCATGAAGACCCAAAACTCCTCACTTGTTGCCAAACGTCCTTTGGATTGTCATTTATACCACTTATTGGGGGATAATCTTCCGTGTACATCACATTACGGGAACATGCAAAAAGCAAGAGAATGGGGTTTTAAGATCCCTTCTCATATGGAGAAATGCAACAACCTGCAGGAAGTATTTGAGTTTATTGAAAAGTGGGATTCAGAAAGGGAAAATTTGCCTTTCGATATTGATGGTATTGTAGTTAAAGTCAACTCATATTTGCAGCAAAGTCAATTGGGTTTCACGGCAAAATCGCCACGTTGGGCTATATCATATAAATTCAAGGCGGATCAGGAAAAAACCAGGTTAGTATCCATCGATTACCAGGTAGGACGTACCGGCGCTATAACACCGGTTGCTAATCTTGAACCTGTATTTCTCGCCGGTTCTACGGTTAAAAGAGCGTCTTTACACAATGCCGATCAGATTGAACTTCTCGATATTCATTACAGGGATATAGTCTATGTTGAAAAAGGCGGAGAGATCATTCCTAAGATTGTAGGTGTTGACAAAAGCTTAAGAGTGCCCGGCAGCAGGTCAGTCCGATTCATTACAAATTGCCCTGAATGCGGCACATCCCTGGTTAGGAAAGAAGGTGAAGTCAATCATTATTGCCCGAATGAGTTAAATTGCCCGCCACAGATTAAGGGTAAGATTGAACATTTCATCAGCAGAAAAGCAATGAATATCGAGGGACTTGGCGAGGAAACCATTGATCTGCTTTTTAAAAACCAGCTAATAAGGAACGTGGGTGACCTTTATGATCTGAAAAAGGAACAGATCGTTCCGTTGGAAAGGCTGGGCGAAAAATCTGCCGAAAACATTATAAAGAGCATTGAACAATCGAAAGAAGTGCCTTTTTCGAGGGTATTATTTGCCATTGGTATCCGGTTTGTTGGGGAAACCGTTGCCAAAACCTTAGCCGGTCGATTCCGGTCGGTCGAACAACTTAAAAATGCCAATTTTAATGAATTGACCGGTGTTGAAGAAATTGGTGATAAGATAGCTGAAAGCATAATCGAATTCTTTTCAAAAGATAAAAATCTTTTATTAATTGAACGGCTTAAATCGTATGGATTGCAGCTTGAGGCTTATCAAACGGAACCGGAACTTAAATCCGGTAAGCTGGAGGGGTTATCTTTTGTTATCTCCGGAATTTTTGAGAAGCATTCACGAGAGGAATTAAAATCGTTGATTGAAAACCATGGCGGAAAAAATGTTGCTTCTGTTTCGGCGAACACTAGTTTTTTATTGGCAGGTGATAAACCGGGACCAGCCAAATTGTCGAGAGCAGGAGAACTGAATATCAAGATCCTCAGTGAGGAGGATTTTCTCAGGATGATTGAATGAGAGGATATTAAAACGTTATATGTTATTTGTTATAAGTTATACGTTAAATGTTATATTTTTGGCACAATCTCAAAAATTGATATGGAAATTAATATAAAACTCAGGGATCAGATTTTTGAAATAATAGAAAATCAAATAAGGGATAATAATCCTCCGGAAACTAAATTAATGTTTGAAAAATTAAGAAAAGAGGGGAATAGTAAATTTGCCACCAAACAACTTATTGGCCAATGTGTTGCAGTTGAATTGTTTAGAATAATGAAATTTCAAGAACCTTTCAATGAGGAAAGATACCTAAAGAATTTACTAAATCTTCCAAAGGAGCCTAAAGAACTATAAGGGCTAATACCGAACCAGATAGTTATCGGGTTTCGGCAAAGGAAAAAAAGAAAATAAAGAAGAATTAAATCAAGTGTACAAACAGAACGACTCCGGAAGGTTGTTTGGAATGGAACCTTGCCAGAATTATTTACTCGTAGCCTGAACTGAAGTCGGGATACGAGTTATCCTTATAAAGAAATGAACCTCGGAGAGGTTCCATTATTGTAGAAAATGTTGTAAGTTTACAACAGCGCCTGCCGAAGGCATCCCGTTGGGAGAAACTACCAAAGTATATCAAAGGTAAATCGTTGCTTTCTTCCGCAGGAATGCCTTTGGCAGGCGCCATGATCCAACAGATGATTTTCAGAAAGACGTAACTGGCAAAAATGTAAAACCTAAAAATTAATCGCAATCATATGCGGTACATTCTAATACAACAAGGCTGATTAGATAAGATTAATGAAGAATGCCCTGAACCTAACAACCTGCTTCAAATGCAGAAAAAAGTTTACCCTGTAATATATTCCGACAAGTCGGAATGCCTCCCCTGTGGAATGTTCTTTTTGAATTCCATAGGGCGAAAATTTCAATGGATGAATAATTAACTAATAGCATATAACTTAATAACTCCTGGAAAAATTCGAATTATTTTTTCAGGCTATCTTTAATTTTTAGTATTATTGTATAGTGGAATTGATGACTAATATAAGACTACACGTTGGGCGTTACGTCGTTCACAAAAAACTTAAAACCCTAAGGCGATTTAAGAAAGTTCATAATTTAAAATCAGCGAAATACATAGGTATCCTTTTTGATGCAACGGATGAAAAACACTTCGATTATGTTCAGGATTTTTACAAATCACTCCGGTTGAGAGGTATTGAGGTTAAGGTGCTGGGGTTTGTTAATGACAAAGATGTACCTGATAAATATCTTTTTATAAAGGACTTTTTTTTCTTTCTTCGTAAATCCTTAAACTGGTACAAAAAACCGGTTAATGAAGAAGTTGAAAGATTTATTCATGAAAAATTTGATATCCTTATAGACCTTAATCTTGAAAATCATTTTGCTTTTGATTATATTGTTGGACTCTCATCTGCTCAATTCAAGGTTGGAAGTGTTACAACGGAATCCAGTTACTACGATTTTATGATCAATATTCAAAAGAAGAAAGAAGTTTATTATTTTATTGAACAAACCATGCATTACCTTGAGGTAATTAACAGACCGGAACTTTCACCCGGAATAATTTAATCATTTAATTAAAAAACATGAACAAGTTTAAAGGAACAGGGGTGGCTATTGTAACGCCATTTAAAAATGATTGCAGTATTGATTTCAAATCATTGGGAAAGCTTGTTGAACATGTTATCACGAATAATATTACTTACCTGGTCGTTCTCGGCACTACTGGGGAAGCGGTTACTCAGACAAAAGATGAAAAACGGGCAGTAATCGATTGTGTGATCGAAACAAACAATAGCCGGATACCTGTTGTTGTAGGATTGGGAGGTTACAACACCCGGGAAATTGTAAATAATTTCAGGGAAAACTCATTTGAAGGGATTGATGCCATTCTTTCCGTTGCACCTTATTATATTAAACCAAGCCAAAACGGGTTGTACCAACATTATAAAACCATTGCCACGGCAAGTCCTGTACCCGTAATCATGTATAATGTTCCGGGAAGGACAAGCGTTAATATTGATGCAGAAACTACTCTTAAGCTTGCTCATGAAGTAAAAAATATTATTGCCATTAAAGAAGCTTCCGGAAATATGGGTCAAATCACAAAAATTATAAAGGATAAACCCAAAGATTTCCTGGTTATTTCAGGTGATGATGCACTAACATTACCCATAATTGCAATTGGTGGTAAAGGTGTTATATCAGTGCTAGCCAATGCATTCCCAAAAGAATGGTCAGAGATGGTTGCACTGGCACTTGGCGGCAACTATAAAGCGGCCGGAAACATTCACCTGAGATTCGCCGAGATGATCGATGAATTATTTATTGAGGGCAATCCTGCCGGCATAAAGGCTACACTAAGCATTCTCAATATCATACAAAATACCTTACGCTTACCGTTAAGCCCTGTTAGCCGTTCAACGTATACAAGAATATCTGGATTGGTAAATGAATTAATAACGGTTCCTCAGGAATAAGGACATAGTAAACAAATTAATTGATTAAAAAATGAATATCCAATATCCAACAATGAATAATGAATGATGAAGTAAAAAAATCAAAAATCGTTAACTTAGCCCCGATGGCTATCGGGGCGATCTCACCGAAGGTAATCCTTGTTCGATATTCGCTTATTAATTTAAAAAACTAATAAGCTTTGAAATTCCTGTACAATCAATTAAATAAATTTCTAATTAATCTAATTTCTAATTGACCTAAAAAATACCCAAATTCCCAATTACCCAATTGGGAATTGGTTTTTGGAATTTATTTGGAATTTTCTGCAAAATCTGCATGCAGAAATAGCAGAAATTGAATATTAAGGTACCAAGGATGTTTATTTACTAAGAGGCACCTGTGGTTGCGGGCCGGCTACTTTACCGTGACAATGCTTGAACTTTTTTCCGCTTCCACAAGGACAGGGATCATTTCTCCCAATCTTTTTATCAACCCTTACAGGCTGAGCCTTTTGTGGTTGCTCCTGGCCAGGTTGGGTTGTGCTTGTTTCAGAATAGGATTGAGCATCGGTTTTTGATGTCCGGTATTTACTCATGTCTAACCTTTTCCTTCTCTCTGCTTCCCTAACCTGGCTGGAATCCCGGATAGGAATTTGTCCCTTCATAAGTGTTGAAACCACATCTCTATTCACCTGATTGATCATTGACTTAAAAAGTTCGAAGGATTCGAACTTATAGATAAGTAAGGGGTCTTTCTGTTCATATGTAGCTGTTTGAACCGATTGTTTCAGATCATCCATTTCCCTGAGGTGTTCCTTCCATAACTCATCAATAGTTGCTAATATCACTGTTTTTTCGTATGATCTGACTAACTCCCTGCCATCGGTTTCAGCCGCTTTTTTCAGGTTCGTTATGATCTGAAATACCCTGGTACCGTCGGTTATTGGTACGACAATATTTTCATAAACATGGGATTGTTTTTCATATACTTCTTTAATAACCGGAAGTGCTTGTGCTGCAATCGCATCAACTTTACGTTTATAGGAATCGATCACTGCTTTATTTACAGTTTCAATTATTTCGTTACGATCGAATTTCAAAAAATCTTCCGATGAAACGGGCGATTCGATTGAAAGGGAACGGATCAACTCATAATTAAAACTTTCAAAATCTTCTATGCTATGATATTCATCGACCAGGTATTCCGAAACATCATACATCATATTTACAATATCCACCCCAATACGTTCACCAAGCAAGGCATGTTTCCGTTTGGTGTAAATCACTTCTCGCTGGGAGTTCATCACATCATCGTATTCAAGCAATCTTTTCCTGATCCCAAAGTTATTCTCTTCAACCTTTTTCTGTGCCCGTTCAATTGATTTGGTAATCATCGAGTGCTGAATTACTTCTCCATCCTTCAAACCCATTCTATCCATAATTCCTGCAATTCTATCTGAACCGAACAAGCGCATCAGGTCATCCTCCAGCGATACAAAAAACTGAGAAGACCCAATATCCCCCTGCCTTCCGGAACGGCCTCTTAATTGCCGGTCGACCCGCCGGGATTCGTGCCGTTCGGTACCGACAATAGCCAACCCGCCTGCTGCTTTCACTTCATCCGATAACTTTATATCCGTACCCCTTCCCGCCATGTTTGTAGCAATGGTAACCGTTCCCTTCTTACCTGCTTCAGCCACAATATCCGCTTCCTTCTGGTGTAGTTTGGCATTTAATACATTATGCTTATACCCCCTCATGTTAAGCATACGGCTTAATAACTCAGATATCTCCACCGATGTTGTACCGACGAGCACCGGTCTGCCTTTCTTCACCTGGTCAACAATATCATCAATTGAGGCATTGTATTTCTCTCTTTTTGTTTTATACACCAGATCTTCCCTGTCATCTCTGATAATAGGCTTGTTAGTTGGGATCACCACTACCTCCAGTTTGTAAATATTCCATAATTCGCCGGCTTCCGTTTCTGCGGTGCCGGTCATTCCTGCCAACTTATGATACATCCTGAAATAATTCTGAAGCGTTATAGTGGCAAAAGTCTGGGTAGCGCCTTCAACTTTCACTCTTTCCTTTGCTTCAATCGCCTGATGAAGACCGTCAGAATACCGGCGACCCTCCATGATCCTTCCTGTTTGCTCATCAACGATCTTAACCTTATTATCCATCAACACGTATTCAACATCTTTCTCGAATAATGTATAAGCTTTGAGTAGCTGGTTCATTGTATGGACACGTTCGGATTTTACGGCATAATCCTGCAGGATTTTATCTTTTGCCTTTAATTTCTCAGTTGAATTCAAATTTGATTTTTCCAATTCGGCAATTTCTGCTCCTGCATCCGGCAGGATAAAAAAGCTTGCATCTTCCGATGATGTTGTGATCAGATCGATACCTTTTTCAGTTAATTCAATCGTATTTTGCTTTTCATCAATAATGAAATATAATTCATCGGTCACCTTATACATCTCTTTGCTTTGATTCTGCATATAAAAATTTTCCGTTTTATGCATAAGAGATTTATTTCCTTCTTCGCTCAGGAATTTTATAATAGCATTATTTTTCGGCAAGCCCTTAAAGGCTCTCAGGAGCAAAAAGCCACCCTTTTCGGTGTCGCCATCATTAATCAGTTTTTTTGATTCGGCTAACACCTGGGTTACCAGTTTTCTCTGGGCACTGACCAGTTTTTCGACCTTTGGTTTTAGTTCATCAAACTCCTGGGTATCACTTTTTGCTGTAGGTCCTGAAATGATAAGTGGAGTACGTGCATCGTCAATTAAGACCGAGTCAACCTCGTCAACAATCGAATAATAATGTTTCCGCTGCACCAGATCCTCAGGATTGATCGCCATATTATCCCTAAGGTAATCGAACCCGAACTCATTATTGGTGCCGAAAGTAATATCGGCAAGGTATGCTTTTCTTCTACCGGGCGAATTGGGTTGATGTTTGTCAATACAGTCAACCGATAAACCATGAAACTCATAAAGCGTTCCCATCCACTCTGAGTCACGCTTTGCCAGATAATCATTTACGGTTACTATATGCACCCCTTTGCCGGCCATTGCATTAAGAAACACCGGGAGTGTGGCAACCACTGTTTTTCCTTCACCGGTAGCCATTTCGGCAATTTTACCCTGGTGTAATACCACTCCGCCTATTAATTGCACATCGTAGTGAACCATATCCCAGGTAATCCTATTACCACCTGCTATCCAGGAATTTTTGTAGATAGCTTTGTCGCCTTTTATTTCAATACTATCTCTCGTGGCGGCTAAATCACGGTCGAATTGAGTGGCTGTCACTTCTATTGTTTCATTTTCCACAAACCTGCGGGCGGTATCTTTCATAATCGCAAAAGCAACAGGTAACTCTTCATCCAAAACTACAGCCAGCTTTTCATTGATTTTTTCTTCAAGCTTATCGATCGTGTTGTATATTTTTTCTTTTTCTACAACATCAGTATCTTCATTATCGACTTGTTCTTTTAACCGTGCAATTTCCTTTTCTTCTTCGCCGGCGCTGTTTCGGATGAGTTCTTTCAGCTCTCCTGATCGCTTCCTCAATTCATCATTACCCAGTGTTTCGATCTTTTCATACTCTACATTTATTTTTTGAATATATGGGGTAAGCTCCCTGAGATCCTTTTCATATTTGTTTCCGAAGATCTTTCCCAGTACTCCACTGATTGCGCTCATTATCTAAATTCTTTTATGGATTTATTTAGTTTTCGACAATATGCCCTGCTAATTAGTGCTTGTCCATAAAGTCAAACAAAGATTGCATAAGCACCCCCGTACAGTCATCCTTCCTTACGGGGCAGGCAAATAACAAGTATCAAATTACAAATAAATCTCAAATTTCAATGACTAAAAAATCAAACAAATTCTTTTATATATGCTGTTTGGGTTTTGTTTTTTCAAACATTGGATATTATTTGTTATTTGTTTTTTGTACCGATACCCGATAGCTATCGGGTATCGGTATTGTTATTTATCTGTAAACAAAATATAGAGTTTATAGACAGGCTCTAATTTTTACTTCGTAAATTATCCGGGTTTACAAAGTTACAGTATTTTGAATGATTTTGGCAACTTCGCCATTTCTCATTCTAATAGCGGTTACAAAAGTCGTGCCCTGATTATTCGGTACGACATATTAACAGGTTAATAAGAAGAACATAGTTTCACAATTGATTAAAAAAACCCTTTATTTTCAGGTTTCATAAATAATTAGTCTACAGTCGGCAGTCCACAATCGGCAGTCGACAAAAAAGTAAATAACAATCAAACAATTATAACACAACGGAAAACACCGAAACCCAGGTTTGGCTTAATTTTGCACTTGCCTGTGAATATATACCTTAAAAATGCAAAGTAGAATGAAATTAGCCATTATTAAGCCATAAACATTGAACTTAGTCACGCTGCAAGCGTGACGATCTCATGAACGAAATGAACTTAGCGCAGCGATCTCATGAACGAAATGAATAATAATAAATTCCGGTACATTAAATTAACTCTATATGGAAAATATCCTTAATTTTGTAAGGGAAGACTTATCCTGAATGAACCGGGTGAAACGAGCTCACTTAAGTAATAATGCAGGTTATAAAAAACCAACACATAACTCATGCGAAAAATTTTTTACTTTATCCTTCTGATGCTTATTCCTGCCATTAATGCTTTTAGTCAGCCATGGATGAAGAATATTTCTTCCTTAAAATCGATAGATGATTCGGCAAGATTTGTTGAAATTCAGAAAGCGTTTAAAAGTTACTGGAAAGACCGGGAAATCGAAAAAGGGCATGGTTACAATCCTTTCAAGCGTTGGGAATGGTTTATGGAACAAAGGATTTGGGGTGAATGGAAAATCCCAAACCATATTTTATGGGAAGAGAGTATTAAGAAACAAGAGTTAATGAAAACAAAATCTGCCGGGGGGAACTGGTCACTGCTTGGTCCTGTTGAATCTCCAAGATATCTTGATACGGATGAAGTTCTAGGATCCGGAAGAATTGATTGTATCGCGTTTCATCCGTCCGATACCAACGTTATATGGGTAGGATCACCTACCGGAGGATTATGGAAAACAATAAACGGAGGAAATACATGGTATACCACAACGGATAACCTGCCATCTTTAGGGATTTCCGATATTGTATTGGACCCTGGTAATCCTGATATTATTTACCTGGCAACGGGCGACCGTGATGCACATGCCATCTATTCTGCCGGTATCCTGAAATCGACTGATGGTGGTGAAACTTGGAATACAACAGGTTTAAGCTTTGACCAGTCTGATAATAAACTGGTAAACCGGTTATTGATCAACCCTGACAACACAAATATTCTGATAGCTGCCAGGAATGATGGCATATACCGCAGTAATGACGGTGGAGGTAACTGGGTAAAAGCCGTTGGAACTACAGGTCTCTACAAAGACATGGAATTTAAACCGGGCGATCCATCCGTAATATATGCTGCAAAATTTACTTATGCTGGAAATGCAAAAATTTACAAATCCATTGATGGTGGATTTACTTTCGACGAATCGTCAAGTGGAATTGATATTTCAAATATAAACCGTATCGAATTAGCTGTAACTCCTGCCGATTCGAGTATTGTATATGCCCTGTGCAGCAATGCAGATGACGGAGGTCTGAATGCATTCTATAAATCTACTGATTTCGGCGACAGTTGGGTGGAAACAATGAAAACCTATAAGAATCTGCTGGCAAGTGATCCATTTGGCAATAAAGCCGGCGGACAGGGATGGTATGATCTATCGATAGCCGCGTCTCCCGTCGACACCAATGAAATCTATGTTGGAGGAATAAATATCTGGAAATCAACCAACGGCGGAGAAACATGGAGCCTGAAAACCAATGGTTATCCAAGGGTCTACGGGGCTGTTTACGGACCTTACGTTCATGTTGATCATCATATTCTTAAATATCACCCGGGAACCGGAGCTTTATTTTCCGGTCACGATGGTGGAATAGATAAAACTTACGATGGCGGAAAAACCTGGGTTGATATCACTGACGGGTTGGAGATCCTTCAGATATACCGGATCGGATCATCTGCCACCAAAAGGGACCTGGTGCTGATGGGAAGCCAGGATAACAGTACGATCCAGTATAAATCGGGCAAGTGGAAAGTTGTGCTGGGTGGTGACGGCATGGAATGCATTGTCGATTATTCCGATACGAACACTATATATTCTTCATTTCAGTATGGCAATATGTTCTATTCGAGTGACGGTGGTTTAAATCTCCGGTATATTAAACCTGAGGGATCAGGAGATGGTGAGTGGATCACTCCGTATATTATGCATCCCAGGTATCCTAACATTATTTATGCGGGATTTAAAAACATTTACAAATCCATTAACCGCGGCTTTGATTGGGATTCGATCGCGACAGGTCTTTCTGGAGACGCTCTCTTCAGGTCAATTGCCATAGCTCCTTCAAATCCTGATTATATCTATGCTGCAACGATGCAAAAGATATGGCGAACAACCGATGGTGGTAATTCGTGGACTGATCCCCTGCCCGGATTACCTTATGTAAACATTACATATCTTACGGTTTCCCAGCATGATCCGAATAAGATATGGGTGACTTTCAGTGGTTACGCCTTTGACAAAAAGGTATATACTTCAAATGATGGCGGAACCTCATGGGAAAATTACACCGATGGGTTGCCCAATGTACCGGTAAATTGCATTGTTTATGAAAACAATTCGAATATGGGCGTTTATGCCGGTACAGATCTGGGCGTTTATTACAGGAATAAAAGTATGGATGAATGGATCGATTTCAGTGAAGGATTGCCCAACGTCATCGTTAATGAGCTGGATATCTATTATCCTGATAGCATAATAAGGGCAGGCACTTACGGAAGGGGGTTATGGGAATCTGAACTTTACAAACATACAACTCCTCCCCTGTTTGCAGAGTTTACCGCAAATTATAATTCGGTATGCCAGGGTAGCAATATTACTTTCAAAAGCTTATCGTCAGCCAATATTGATAGTTTAATATGGGATTTCGGACCGGATGCCGATACTTCATCTTCAACAAATGCAGATGTAGATGTTAGCTATTCTACTTCAGGAGATAAAACCGTAAGTTTGATAGTGTATAAAGGGGTTGATTCCGACACTATTACCAAACATAATTATATAAATGTGATTGATGAATTCAACCTTTCTCTTAACACTTCAATTGTTACTCAGATTAACCTTGCATACCCTCCTGCAAACCTGAACGAATTAAAGAAAGGAGATAAGGTTATTATTGAAGCCACAGGTGCATCTGTATATTCCTGGTCACCAATTAGTGGTTTAGATACAACTTCAGGTCCTTTGGTAATTGCCTCCCCGAAAAATCCGGGAAAATACAAATATATTGTTACTGCCATTCAGGATCCTTGTTATGCTATTGATTCTGTTCAACTTGTTATTAATAAACCCCCATCAAATGATGATGTTTGCGATGCTATAGAACTTGCATTTGGAACAAATGGTCCTTTTGATAACAAGTATTCAACAATTCAGCAAAACGAACCCATGCCTGAAACCACAGGTGCAAATGCGTGTACCGATCCAATGAAATGGTGTGAAGAAGGCGGTTTACAAAATTCGGTGTGGTTTAAATTCACGGGACCTGCATCCTGTGAAATTTCCATTGACTCAGAAGGAATGGACAACCAGATAGCCGTTTATGATTCCCCGGCTTGTGACAGTATACTGTTTGGTATTTATACCTTGCTGGCTGCAAACGATGATTATCATGACCAGAGTGAGGATTATGCCGCCGCTATTACTAAGTTAACCGGATTAACTGAGGGTAAAACATACTGGGTTCAGGTTGATGGTTCAGCCGGAGGTGCCACGGGATCATTTAATCTTATTTACTGGGATTCACCACTAAGTATTTCGTTCCCCGAAACCGACAGGCATGGGGATAACCTGGTAACCGTTTATCCCAACCCGAATGAAGGGACTTTCGATCTGAGTCTCAATCTGGACAAACCAACAAATATTCTTTTAAAAGTATATAATATAAATGGTCAAATGGTTTATACAGAATATATTGAAAAAATGGCTCGCAATGGTGTAAGGAATATCAACCTTAAAAATCCTGCACAAGGTTTATATATTCTGAAACTAATCATTGATCAAAAAGTGGTAACCAAGAAGGTAATGATAGATTAATTCATATTCTTAATTATCTCATCTCCAAACTCTGAGCATTTCAGTTTTGTTGCTCCTTCCATAAGCCTTTCGAAATCGTAGGTTACCTTTTTATTGGCAATGGCTTGTTTAAGTCCCTTTATGATAAGGTCTCCTGCTTCTTTCCAGCCCATATACTCCAGCATCATCACACCGGATAAAATTAACGATCCCGGATTAACCTTATCCTGGCCGGTATATTTGGGAGCTGTGCCATGGGTTGCTTCAAAGATTGCGTGACCGGTTTCATAATTGATATTTGCACCCGGGGCAATTCCAATACCGCCTACTATGGCAGCAAGAGCATCGGAGATATAATCGCCGTTAAGGTTCATGGTGGCAATTACCGAATATTCAGCGGGACGGGTCAGAATTTGTTGCAGAAAGGCATCGGCAATGAAATCCTTTATTAAAATCTTACCACTGCCCAGCGCTTCAGATTGAGCTTTATTAGCTGCCTCAACACCTTCTTTTTCTTTAATTCTGTCATATTGCAGCCATGTAAAAACCTGATCGGGAAATTCCCGTTCAGCCAGGGCATAACCCCATAATTTAAACTGTCCCTCAGTAAATTTCATTATATTACCTTTATGTACAAGGGTCACCGACGGGAGATTATGTTCGATGGCGTAATTGATTGCAGCCCGCATCAACCGTTCTGTACCTTCAATTGAAACCGGTTTTATCCCGATAGAAGATGTTTCAGGAAAGCGTATTTTTGTAACCCCCATTTCTTCAGTCATGAAATGCAAAACTTTATCCACTTCGCTTGTACCCTGCATCCATTCTATTCCGGCATATATATCTTCTGAATTTTCTCTGAAAATAACCATGTCCGTTGTCGATGGGTCTTTTACCGGAGAAGGCACACCCTCATAGTATCGAACCGGTCTGAGACAAACATATAAATCCAGTTTCTGCCGGAGAGCTACATTTAATGAACGAATTCCTCCTCCGACAGGAGTGGTTAACGGACCCTTTATTGCAACAATATACTCTAAAATTGTATCAAGAGTTTCCTGGGGTAACCATTCGCCCGACCGCTTAAATGATTTTTCACCGGCAAATATCTCTTTCCACATAATTTTCCTCTTGCCCTGGTATGCTTTTTCCACTGCTGCATTAAAAACCCTGACTGAAGCTGCCCAAATATCAGGTCCGGTACCATCACCTTCAATAAAAGGTATAACCGGAAAATCCGGAATCTGCAGAACATGATTTTGAATCGTGATTTTTTCTCCTTCCATAATTATATTTTTATTATTTATTTTTTCAATTGATCGCTAAAATGGAAAAAACAATTCCCTCTACAAACAGAGTCACTCAAAGTCGAGATTGAACTTTTGTTTTAATTCGCCAAGGTTCGGGTTTTTTTTTGTAAGGTGTTTGTATTTATCTTCGTCTGTATATAGATTGTTTTTTGTTTTCTCTTCTTTAATCAGATAGGTAAATATATTTATTTTGTGGTTATTTAGTTCGTCCCTCAAATAATTGGTAAGATCAAGTTTAAGTTCTTTGTTGAATTGATCCATTTGTGCTCCATTATTCATTTCCACTTCAATGGTATAATCATTTTTCAGGGCGGGCAACTGTGATTTCAGGGTAGTGAACAAACGTGGTTTGTCATTCTTGATTTTTTGTGCATAGTTTTGCCATTTTTCCAACAGGGCATCCTGAGAAAAATCGTTTGCTGCAATATTTTCATATCCGGACCCATTGTCTGCCACTTTCGCCGGTTCTTCATTCCCTTCCGGTTTCTTTTCTTTTTTCACAGCGCTTTTAATGGCATCCTTTATGGATGTTGTTGTTGGCGTGAATTTCTTTTGTGCAGATTCATTGACCGTTGTCAAATCTTTATTATCCTCTTCCCTGATCTCAGGAATATCAGATTCTGTCTTTGACTCATGATCAGGACTGGAGCCTGATGGTGGAACTGGTTTTTCTCTCAATTCCGAATCCGTTTTTTTTTGAGGAATTTCTTTTTTTTCTAAAGGTTTTTCTGATATTAAAATCCGGCAAAGCTTCACCAGGGCTAGTTCTATAAGAAGCCTTTGGTTGTTGCTTCCTTTATAATAAATATCGGTATTGCTGCATACCTCCAATGCTTTGTAAAGAAAATAAGAAGTGCATTTTACAGATTGATCCCTGTATTTATCTTTCATCGAACCGCCCACTTCGAGCAATTGAAGAGTAACCTGATCCTTACAAACCAGCAAATCGCGAAAATGACTGCTTAGCCCGGTTATGAAGTGATGACCGTCAAATCCATTTTCCAGGATATCATTGAAAATCATAAGACATTCCGGTACATTATTTTCAAGACAGGCATTCGTCACTTTGAAATAATACGCATAATCCAGCACATTCAGGTTTTCCAGTACATCTGTATACGTAATATTTTTCCCGGAAAAGCTTACCAACTGGTCGAAGATTGACAAAGCATCACGCATTGCACCATCAACTTTCTGTGCAATAATATTAAGTGCATCCGGTTCGGCATTCACACCCTCCTGTTGTGATACATACATCAAATAATCAACGATCTCATGTACCTTGATCCTGTTAAAATCAAATATCTGACAACGCGAAAGTATGGTAGGGATTATCTTTTGTTTTTCGGTGGTAGCCAAAATAAAAATTGCATGCTTTGGAGGTTCTTCGAGTGTTTTCAGGAATGCATTAAATGCTGAAGCGGATAGCATATGAACTTCATCGATAATGTATATGCTAAATTTTCCGATCTGGGGTGGTATTCGTACCTGATCGGTTAAACTTCTGATATCTTCAACTGAATTGTTCGAAGCAGCGTCAAGTTCATGAATATTATACGATCGGAGTTCGTTAAACGAAAGACAGGATTCACAGGCATTACAGGCTTCCCCATCTTCAGTTCTGTTCTGACAATTAATTGTTTTTGCAAATATCCTGGCACAAGTTGTTTTACCAACTCCCCTGGGACCACAGAATAAATAAGCCTGAGCCAGATGATTTATTTTAATTGCATTTTTTAATGTTTTTGTAACGTATTCCTGGCCAACGACCGAATCAAAAGTTGTTGGCCTGTACTTCCTTGCCGATACAATAAAGTTCTCCATAATTAATTACTTTGCGAAGCTATGTTCTAATATTTACCCCTCACACCATTCCTGCAAATATACTTAAAGAGAAACGAAATTTTAGCGGATAAAAATATATTTTGGTTTACAATAAAAAAAACTCTATTTTTGCGAGCCAAATAAATATCTTTGAGAAAACCAATTAGAATATGACAAATCAGTACGAAACCGTTTTCATTGCAACTCCCGTTTTGTCTGAATCTCAGATGAAGGAAGCGGTAAAGAAATATAAAAAATTCATAACGGATAATGGAGGCACGATCGTCCATGAAGAGAATTGGGGGCTAAGAAAACTTGCCTACCCCATTCAAAAAAAGTCCACGGGTTTTTATTATCTCATAGAGTTTAAATCGGAAGGTGAGCTAATTGAGAAACTCGAAATTCAGTACAGAAGAGATGAAAGAATAATCCGCTTCTTAACCTTTAAAATGGACAAATACTCTGTTCAATACAGTGAAAAGAAAAGGAAGCTTAAGAAGAAAGAAAAACAAGCGGAGGAATAGGTCATGGCACAAAACGAATCAGAAATAAGGTATTTAACACCACCAACAGTAGAAATTAAAAGGAAAAAATTTTGCCGGTTCAAAAAGAACAGGATAAGGTATATCGATTATAAGGACCCGGAATTTTTAAAAAATTTCCTGAATGACCAGGGAAAGATTCTGCCCAGGAGACTTACAGGTACATCATTAAAGTATCAACGGAAGGTAGCACGAGCGGTTAAAAGGGCACGTCATTTGGCATTGCTGCCTTATGTAATCGATATGTTCAAATAACAGGAGGATTAGAGATGGATATTATTTTAAAAGACGATTTCCCTGGATTGGGGCATAAAGATGATATTATTACCGTAAAGGACGGGTATGGCAGGAATTTTTTAATCCCGAAAGGATTCGCGATACTTGCTACAGCAACAACGCGGAAGATCCATGCTGAGAATTTAAGACAAAGAGCACATAAAGAAGAAAAAATCAAAAATGAAGCTTTGGGTCAGGCAAAAAAACTGAAAGATATTTCCCTGACCATCGGTGCAAAAACCAGCACAAAGGGAAAAATCTTTGGATCAGTGAACCCTATACAAATATCTGAAGCACTGGAAAAATCAGGTTTTGAGATTGATCGAAAAAAAATCACCCTCAAGGACGACCCAATTAAGGAAATTGGGAAATATGTGGCAAACATCAAGCTACACCGCGAGGTTGAAGTTGAGATAGAATTTGAAATTGTTTCAGAATAGGTTACTTTGCCCTGTTGATTATTTCATAGCAACTGTCTCTATTTCAATCATTACCCCCAGAGGAAGCTTTACAACCCCAAACGCAGCCCGGGCAGGAGGATCCTTTAAATAAAACCCACTGTATACTTCATTCATATCCTGGAAATTATCCATATTATCCAGCAGACAGGTCGATTTTACAACATCATCCCTGGTATAACCGGCAGCGAAAAGGATGTTTTCAATATTCTTTAAAACCTGTTCGGTTTGTTCCCTGATTCCGCCTTTAACAATTTCACCGGTTTCGGGATTAACCGGGATCTGTCCAGAGATGTACAACGTGCCATTAATTTCAATCGCTTGACTGTAAGGCCCAACGGCTTTAGGTGCTTTTTGAGTGTGAATTACTTTTTTCATATATATTAATATTTAATTCCTATCATACCAACTCTTTCGTTTTTCATATTTCAGATCCCTCAGGATAGATGCCTTCGCATTGATCCTGAAAGTGTAACTTTGATGGTTTCCAAGGGGTATCCATGATAATGCCATCTGCCAGCAATGCAGATCGCGGCTGAAGTTTAGCGAAGTGTAAGAGAGCTTTTTGCTTCTGAAATCCCAGCCGGAATTGAAACCTATACTCCATTTGCTGGTTAACGAAACGCTTCCTGAAAAGTTAAATGTTTGTGTTATATTCTTTTTAAGCCCTGATTTTGAATAGTTGTAATTATACCGGATTGAAAGGTTCCACGGCACGCTGAAATCGGCATATTCATCATCGAATATCATAAACTCATCTTCTGATGGTTGCCCGTCTATACCAACAATCTGTTGACCCCGGGCACCCTGCCCTCCTCTGCTGCCCCCTGTACTTGCCTTGGATTTCAATCTGAAATCAACTGAAAAGTTAAGCCTTGTAAATCTAAAGAGCTTACCGGTCTTTTCAAATTCAAATGTATTGATCTTTCTGCCATTCTCGTTAATTGTATATGGATCGAAAGAACCTCCAAAACTAATATTTACCGTGTTAAACAACTGTGTCCGTCCGCTCATTGAAACCGGCGCCCAGTTGAGCGAATCGGCATAAACATTATAGTTTGTACTAAAAGACAGGCTTTCCAGTAATTTAACCTTTTTTGAATCCTGGGTAGTATCCTTCCTGCTTTTCACCTTCATTTCAAGGTTATTCGTCAGCGAAAAATTAACTACTCCACTCCTGCCCCGTAGTGTTGGTGTATTATATAATCCGACCTTATCGAATATGGAATATGTTTTACCGGTTGTATCACCAGGTTCCGGCTTGTAATAATTAGGAGTATAATCGCTCATATCAGGGATAAACGAGAAAGAAACAGAAGGAGTTATTACATGCCGGACAGCCTCAATTGGGAAATTCGGATTTTTATTTTGAAATCCTTCCGATAACTGAAAGAATCCATATATCTTAGGATTAAGCGTAAAAGAAACGGAAGGCAAGTAGGCGTGAGCGTATTTCAACCCTTTTATTGTATCGGTAACCACAATGGTATATGTTGAATCCAGATCCGGATCATAATAATCCACTGAGTGTTTATTAATATGACTTGTATACAAAACCCCGGAATATCGTACCTGGGGAGAAATGGAAAAATTATTGAACGGACGGAATTGCGTTGAGATGGGAATATCGTGCTGGTAGCCGTTTTTCATGTCATCAAACACTGCCGGTGAAAACAAAAGAGTATCAATTGTCCTTATCTGGTTATCTAATTTCGACGAATAACTGATCTCAATGTTTTCATACCATTTGGCGCTCCCAACCCTTTTTTTTCGTTTAAAGGGATATTGCCGGCTCATATTAAAGGTAGCTTTGGGCAAATTCAGGCTTACATTCCCGGTTTGATTATTTTGGGAATGGCTTAAACTTGTTGCAAAATTAAAGGGCGAATTTGGCCAGCGTTTTGAAAAAGAAATACTTGAACTTTTTTGACCTCTGAGATATTCGGTGGCGCTTCGTGAATGATTCTGATCATACTTGCTTGTACTCATATTCACACTTGCACCAAAAGAACTGTTTGGACTAGCCTTTGCATCCTGCCGGTGCGACCACCTGATTGAATAGTCTTTTGAGATATTATCCGTTTGAAGGATCCGTTCACCTGATACATTTTTGTAATACCTGATGCTTACATTTCCGCCAAACTTATACCGTTTCCTGTAATTCGAGGATACGTTAAATCCATATGTCCCTTTTGTATAAATGTCGCCCAGTATTCTCAGGTCAAAGTAGTCATTCAGGGCAAAATACCATCCCCCCTGCCGGAAGAAAAATCCACGGTTCTTTTCCTCACCGTATTCCGGGATAATAACGCCAGACGCCCTGCCTTTCTGATTTGGGAAAAACCCAAAAGGCATAACAAATGGCAATGGGATATCCTCAACAACCAGATATGCCGGTCCGGATACTATCTTATCGTCAGGAATTACCTTCGCCTTGCTTAATGCGATATAAAAATGAGGATGTTCCGCATCACAAGTAGTATACTTTCCTTTCTCCAGATGTATTTCTCCATCCTCATGCTTTTTGGTTTTTTCGCTGTGAAGATATCCTCCTTCCTGTTCGGTGAAAATATTTTTAATGATCCCTCTTCTGGTTCTGAAATTATAGGTAAGTATTTTCGATTCGAACGTTTCACGTCCTTCCTTGAAAACGGGTCTTCCAATTTCCTCACCCAGGCTATCTTTAACAAATGTGGCAAAAACCTCATCGTTCGACATATCCAGTATTATATAAGCTGCTTTTAACTCAATATCCTTGTAGTTCACCTCAGCATCTCCAAACAGATAAACCTTATGTTCTTTTACATCATAAATCATGGAATCAACAGCCTGGTAATCTATCGGGGCATCGATTAAAGTACTTGCGGAGGAAGCAGTATCGGCGGAAAAGGTATCTACTTTTATCGTATCTACAGGTGGCGGAATGGAATCGGTTAAATACAGTGGTTCCTGGGCAATTAAATTCATCAGAGAAATTACCCGGAAAAAAAACAATAAAACCCAGGGGCATGATTTAAAATACAACTTTTATATACTAATTTTGTGTGGCTTTAGTTTTAATAGCAGCAAAAACCGTTCCTTCCTGAAAAGTATTTCGGGTATAAGGGCAAAGCTAATTAAAAATTTAAATTTCAAATAATGACCAAATACATAAATGTCATTTTTTTTAAGCTTAAACGGTTTATCCTGTTCTTTCTTGTTTTTGTCAGCATTTTTTTATCAGTAACAAATTTTGCTTTTGGTGACGAGACCGCAAAATACAAATTAAAGACAGTTGTGATCGATCCGGGACATGGCGGAAGAGACCCCGGAGCACTTGGCAAGAAAAGTTATGAGAAAGATATTGTGCTTGCCATTGGGCTAAAGCTTGGTAAGTATATAGAAGAATCGTTCGATGATGTGCAGGTTATTTATACCCGGAACACTGACAAGTTTGTTGAACTCCATAAACGCGCTGATATAGCCAATAAAAACAAAGCCGATCTGTTTATATCACTTCATGCAAACTTTAACAAAAGCCTTTATGCATATGGGACCGAAACCTATGTAATGGGACTTCATACTGATGCCCAAAATCTTGAAGTAGCAAAACTGGAAAATTCAGTAATTACTTTTGAAAGCGATTATACTACCCGGTATGAAGGATATGATCCCAATTCTGCCGAGTCGTTTATTATCTTTTCACTAATGCAAAATACGTTTTTGGAACAAAGTCTCGAGTTTGCTTCATTTATACAGAGTCAATTCAGGGAAAGAGTCAATCGTGCTGACCGTGGCGTTAAACAGGCCGGTTTTTTGATTCTTTGGAAAACCACTATGCCCAGTGTATTGGTTGAAATGGGGTTTATTTCAAATTTGAATGAAGAAAAGTTTCTTACCTCAAGACAAGGACAGGATTATATTGCTTCCGCCATCTTTCGTGCTTTCAGGGATTATAAAGCCTCGATTGAAAGCAAAAGTGATTTCTCCAGGGCAATCACAAGTAGTGATGAAGAGATCAGATTCAAAGTTCAGATATCCTCCTCGATAAAACAAATACTCGTGAATTCTGATTACTTTAAGGGCCTTGAAAATGTACAAGAAATAAAAGTGAATAAGACATTTAAATATGTGGTGGGTAATGAGATAAAATATAAAGACATTCTTGAATACCGGGAAAAAATAAAGGAATATTTCCCCGATGCGTTTATCATTGCGGTAAAAAATGATAAAATAATTCCTCTAAAAGAAGCATTAGAGGAAATAAATCACTAAATTTATTTGGCAATAAATTGACTGGCTATGATGAAAATACCCAAAGAAGCTAAAATAGGATTTATAGGTTTAATTACCATTGCGGCTTTTATCTGGACCTTTCATTTTATGAAGGGTAAGAACATCCTGAAATATGCAAGAACCTATACCATAATATATAATAAGATCGATGGACTTGAAGAATCGGGAACTGTACTGCTTAGTGGATATAAGGTAGGACTTGTGAATGAAATACATTTTCTGCCCGACCTTTCAGGCAGATTGAGTGTTCAGATCTTAATTGAAGAGAAATTTGATCTGCCTCTGAATACAGTTGCCCAAATTTTCAGTGCCGATCTGATGGGAACAAAAGCAATCAGATTAAACCTGGCTGCATCGGATGAATTCCACCAACCGGGCGACACACTGATTGGTGATATTGAAGGCAGTTTGCAGGAGCAGGTAAGTGTTCAAATGTTGCCTTTGAAAAACAAGGCTGAAAACCTGATGTTGTCTATTGATTCTGTTCTTGCCGTTATTCAAAACACCTTTAACGAAAATTTCAGGGATGACTTTTCAAAAAGCTTCGAGCATATTGTTGTTACAATCTCGAATCTGCAGCGTTCAACCTATACATTGGATACCCTTCTAACCAATGAGGAAGGACGCCTGGCAAGGATTATCTCGAATGTCGAATCCATTTCTTCAAACTTACGGGCTAATAATGACGAATTAACGAATATCCTGAAGAATTTTTCATCGGTTAGCGATTCACTTGCCAGTTCAGATATTAAATCTACCATCGAAAACCTTGACAATACTCTGGCACAGATGAATATTATAATTGAAGACATTAATGCAGGAAAGGGATCTGTTGGTATGCTGATGAAAAATGACACCTTATATTATAACCTTGAGGCAGCAGTAGGCGAGCTTGACAAGTTGCTTCGGGATATGAGAGAGAATCCAAAACGATACGTTCACTTTTCTGTGTTCGATTTGGGGAAGACCGTAATTGTGGATGAAGAAGGAAAAAAAATAAAATGAGCTAAAACAAGTGGACTAAATTTGTCATTCCTTAATAATATTTTCAAATTTCTGCCGATACGCGATTTTTTTTTTGACAAAAGCATATAAAATTTTGACGAATTTTTTCTAATAATTACGATTTATTAATTTTTACTTCAATTAATATTGAGTAAATATTTAAGTAACAATTTTTTAAAGAGGGATATGCTTAATTTGCTATTTATCAACATTTTACAAAATTTTTTATTTTTTTTTATTTATTTTCACCCTTTAAAACATTGATTATAAAATCCATATATTTTTTTTGAGAAAGTCAAGTAAAAATTAATTTTTTTTTTTTTTTTTT
>Ga0209986_10001385_pt1 | contig 23231 bp, 15 predicted proteins | sample BlataG_FD_183168 | JGI IMG/M metagenome (GOLD analysis project Ga0209986, IMG submission 183168) | Deep subsurface microbial communities from Black Sea to uncover new lineages of life (NeLLi) - Black_00105 metaG (SPAdes) (version 2) | ecosystem: Environmental > Aquatic > Marine > Oceanic >... | reverse complement strand
AAAAAGAATCTTCAGAGAATTTTTAAAGAGGAGATTAGGTGGCTGAGACAGCATTGTTAGAGATAGGAGTGGAGGATCTACCACCCTCTTTTGTTTGTGAGGCTCTCCAGCAGCTCAAGGAAAAAGGGGAGGAGCTTTTTGCCTCAGCTTATTTGGATTATGAAAGAATCGATACTTTCGGCAGTTCTCAGCGGCTAGTCTGTCAGGTAGTGGGTCTATCCCCTCACCAGAGACCACGTTTTGACAAAGAAATGGGTCCTCCTCAAATCATGGTTTTTGATAAGGCGGGAAGGCTTACCTTCCAAGGCAAAGCTTACCTAAAAGCTAAAGGGGTGAAAAAGGAAAATCTAGGAATAGAAAAACTAGAAAAGGGAAGCTATGTTTACATAAAAAGAAAGAAAATTAGTCAACCCACAGAGAAGCTTCTTCCCTCCCTTTTCCTTGAGCTCATCAAATCTATACATTTTCCTAAATCTATGAGATGGGGAAGAGAAGATTTTTCATTTGGACGCCCTATCAGATCTATTTTAGCTTTGTTTGGGGAAAAGCTAATAAGATTCAAGATAGCCGGAATTTCCTCGCATAGAAAGACGAGGGGACATCGTTTCCTCTCTCCTTCTTATTTCTCGGTGCCGACCGCTCAGGAATACTTTCCCCTTTTGAAAAAAAATTACGTCATCGTGGACCCGAAGGAACGCAAAAAGCTGATCCTTAGACAGATAGGAAAAATAGCTTCTTCCTTAAGAAAAAATAATCCTGGGGCAAGAATTTATGAGGATGAGGATCTTTTGGAGGAGCTAGTCTATCTGGTTGAGTATCCTACTTTATTTATAGGAGAGTTTGATCAAAGATTTCTCTCTCTTCCCCAGCCCGTCCTGAAAGCTTGCTTGAGAGATTATCAGAAGCATTTTTCAGTGGGAGATAGAAAGGGAAGCCTTGCCTATTTTGTGGGAGTAAGAGAAGGCGCCCAAGATCACTTGGGAGAGGTGGCGGAGGGTAATCGAAGAGTAATTAACGCACGCTTAACCGATGCCATCTTTTTTCTTGAGGAAGATAGAAAGACTCCTTTAGACAAAAAAGTATCAGAGCTTAAAGAGATGATTGCCCAGGAAAAACTGGGTAGTTATTATGATAAAACGCTAAGGCTGGTGAAGCTTGCGAGCAGAATCACTTCTCACCTGGGGCGCAGCGAGAAAATTAAGGAAAAGGTAAAAGAAGCAGCCTATCTTTGTAAGGCGGATTTAATTACCCAGATGGTCAAGGAATTTCCCTCTCTGCACGGAATAATGGGCCAGGAATACGCCCTTCAATCTGGAAAAGATCAGGAGGTGGCCCAGGCTATTCTGGAACACAGAATGCCCCGCTTTAGTGGAGATGGACTTCCTCGCACAGAGGCAGGAGCAATCCTTGCCTTGACCGATAAAGTTGACACTCTGGTAGGTTCCTTCTGGGCCGGATTTGTTCCCTCCGGAGCAGGGGACCCCTGGGGCTTGCGAAGAGAGGCACAGGGAATTGTTGAGATAATTTTAGATAAGGAATGGGGAAGCAGTTTAGATTACCTGATTAGAGAGTCTTTAAAGCTTTACGGAGAAAAAATCACCGGAGTTGATCTTAAAGTCAAAGAATTCCTCCGGGCAAGAATTGTCGGGATTCTTAAAGAAAGACAAATTAAAACAGAGCAGGTTAAAGCCGTCTTAAAGGCCGGTTTCGACAATGTTGTTGATGTAGTTAAAAGAGGGGATGCTCTTCGCAGTGCTGCCACCAGATCAGAATTCAAAGAAGAGGTAATAGCCATCGTGAGGCTCGTCAACATCTTAAAGCAAGCCGAAGAATGGGGGCTCATGATTCCTGACCATGTAAAGGAAGAGCTTTTGCAAGAAAAAGAAGAAATGAATCTTTATCGCCATTGGAAAAAGATTGAACCCCAGCTTGAAAAATTGTTACGCGAACAAGATTATCTCCAAGTCTACCAAATTCTTTCTACTTTGACGCATTCGATTCATGACTTCTTCGAGGGAGTTTTAGTGATGAGCGAAGACAAAACCTTAAGATTAAATCGTCTTTCTCTTTTGAACAAAATAGGAAAAACTTTTCTCTCTATAGCTGACTTTACCGAACTCCAGGTAAAATGATAGGTAACTGTTCACCGCAAAGATCGCAGAATGCGCAGAGATGAACCAAAAAGAAAAACTTGACCAAGACTCTCTTACTCTTAGCGTTCTCAGCGTGCTCTGCGGTGAAATATGATAGTTGCAATGATAGTAATGAAGGAGCGGTAGAAATGGCTCTGGTAGGGATAGAAATTTATCCTACAGGTGGAATGGTACACGTAATCTGCAAAAAGACGAATCTAGAGACCAGAGATTGGTGTCTTTACCCGCTGAGAGATGGAATGGGGCTAGGGAGGATAAAATTTATCTGTTTAAGCAGCGAAAAAACTACCTTTCTGGGCGGAGAAAAAATTAGAAAAGCAACCCCGGAAGATAGAGCAGAATTTGAACGTCGGCACCAAATTGAGAAAAAATCGTACCAAATAGCTTTAGAGAAAATCTCTTCTCGTGAGCTCCCTATGAAACTAATAGCTACCAAGTATCCTTTAGAGAGCAGCCGAATTACCTTTCACTATACAGCCAAAGAGCGAGTAGATTTCCGGGCGTTGGTCAAGGATTTGGCGGCTATTTTTAAAGTAAGGATACAGATGCAGCAGGTTGGGGTAAGAGATGAGCCCCGAGTCCTGGGAGGTTGCGGGATTTGTGGTAGGCCTGTTTGTTGTGCCTTATTCTTAGGTAAACGTAAAGAAAAGCTCGATTCGGTAAGCCTGGAGGTTGCACGCATACAGAACCTTCCTTTGACCTCCTCCAAAATATCGGGAATATGTGGAAGGCTTCGCTGCTGTCTAAATTTCGAATATCCTACCTACTCTATTTTAAAGAAAGAACTGCCCCGGGTAGGAGAAATTGTCCGATGGCAAGGGGAAAATATGAAGGTAATAGCCCAGGATATACTAAAAAAAACCGTGATAGTGGAGACTAAGGAAGGAATAAAAAAACCATTAACTAAGGAGGAGCTAAAAAACATAAGTTGAAGGCCCTAAGTCTATTTTCAGGAGGGCTGGATAGTATCCTGGCCACAAAGCTTTTGCAGCTACAGGGAATTGAAATGGAGGGGGTGTGCTTTGTCTCCCCCTTTTTTGATGAAAAAAAAGCAACCAGAGCAGCTGAAAATCTGAAGATACGGCTCTATACCGTAGATATGGGAAAGGATCTTCTTCCCCTTCTTCTTTCACCTCCTCATGGCTTTGGAAAGGGGGCTAATCCCTGCGTTGATTGCCATATTCTCATGGTAAAGAAAGCGGCAAGCTTAATGCAAAAAATAGGAGCGCACTTTCTGGTGAGTGGAGAGGTCCTGGGGGAAAGACCAAAATCACAGAGCAGATGGGCTCTTAAGGTAGTAAGTGAGGAGTCAGGCTGGGGAGATTATCTTCTCCGTCCCCTTACCGCTAAAAATTTATCTCCAACTTTTCCGGAAAAAAAGGAATGGGTGAAGAGAGACCAACTCCTTGGAATCAAAGGACGGAGTCGAGTGGTCCAATTGAGGCTGGCTGAATCTTTAGGAATCTCGAACTTTCCTACGCCGGCTGGAGGATGCTTGCTTACTGATCCAGTCTTCTCCAAACGGGTTAAGGATTTATTAGCCCAGGGAAAGCTCAATCTCAATGAGATCGAACTTCTCAAAATAGGGAGGCACTTTCGCCTGGAGAAAACCGCCAAGCTAATTGTTGCCAGAAACAAAGAGGAAAACAGAAAAATTCTAGAGCTGGCTACCCCGGGCGACTTTTTTCTTGAAGTAGCGGGCTTTCCGGGACCGGTGGGACTTCTAAGGGGGGAACCACACCTCATCCTCAAGGCTGCTTCTGTAACCAGTCGTTACAGTGATGCTCCCTCAACGGGGGTAAAAGTGAAGTACTATCAATTCCCTCATACAGAGGAAAGATACGTTGAAGTAAACCGTGCAGAAGATGAGGAATTGGAGGCACTCAGAATCGGAGGTAGGCCGTGAGTCTTTATGTCTTTGACCTAGATGGGGTGATCTACCGGGGCGAAAGACTTCTTCCCGGGGTAAAAGAGACCCTAACTAAACTCAGAAAGAGGGGAAATCAAGTCTCTTTTCTCACCAACAACTCCACCCTGAGTAGATCCGGTTTTCAAAAAAAACTTACCCAAATGGGGATTGAGGTACATCTGGAAGACCTTTTTCCATCCTCCCATCTAGCTGCTATTTATCTTGGCCACAAAACTAAAAATAAAAACATTAAGGTGCTGGTCTTTGGAGAGGAAGGGCTTTTCGAGGAACTGAGGCAGGCGAGAATTAAGCTTACTTCAACCTCAAAGGATGCCAATTATGTAGTAGTTGGAATGGACAGGAAATTTAACTTTGAAAAACTCAAGCTCGCCTATGAGGCTATCTTAAATGGGGCTAAATTTGTAGCTACCAACAAGGACGTAACTTACCCTACAGAAGAAGGGACTGTTCCTGCTGCGGGAGCGATAGTTAAAGCTCTTGAGGTTTCCACTCACAAGAGGGCTTTACTTTTGGGCAAACCTCATCTCTTCGGGCTCAAGACCGTGATGAAAAGCAAAGGATATACCTCCGCGGATACCATTTTAGTGGGTGACGGACTGGAGACAGATATCCTGGTGGGCAAAAGACTAAAGATTGTTACCGTCCTGGTGCTATCAGGAATCACCTTAGAAAAGATGTTACAGAAGGCTCCCCCTTCTCTCAAACCCGATTATGTAATCCAATCACTCTTGGATCTACCTTCTCTGAAAATTGGACACGGTTATAAAAAATTGGTAAGCTCGACTGACACTCTTTGAAATGTTTCTTTCGTAAATATTCAGTGAAGACCCTCCATGTTGTTGACTGCAAAGAGCAGAACGGGTAGCTGCACCCTTTAGGGTGCGTATAAACGCAGGCTAAGATTTTGCGCAGGCTGAAGCCTGCGGCTACCGGCGACTACCGAGATTGCTTCGCTCACAATGACGGGGTTCACTAAGTATTTACTTTCTTTCTCTGGGGTCTGGTCACTGAACACTGACTTTTAATAGCGAACAGAAAAACTAGCAAATTCTCCTTTATAATCCTCCCACTCGACCTCAACATCCTCCACCACAGCAGACGGCGGTCCTTTGTAGCACCAGGCAATCATCTTTCGCACTTTCTGATCTTCTCCCTCAAAAACAGCCTCCACACTTCCAGCCCATCTATTTCTAACCCAGCCAGTAAGCCCCAAGCTATAGGCCTGGCTACGGGTCTCGGCTCGGAAAAATACTCCCTGCACCCTACCCTTAATCAAGACATGGGCCCTGACCTTCTTTACTTCCATTTCCTTTTTTAAAAAACTGTTGGGGGGTTCAGCAACTACCCAAGGGATAGGCTAAAATCATGTGAAGTTCACCATTTTCTTTAGTCCTCACTTAGCCAAAGCGACTTCGATCCTAAAAGATCTTCTACCTCGGAGATTAGGGAATCGGTGAAGCCCACCTTTATCGACTTTGACCTGATGATTGTTTCCTCCCCACCTTTATTGCTGAAATGAAGGTAAGTGTTATGTTTCCCCTTATAAGAACAAAGAATTTCCTTTAATCTAACAAGATTTTCCTTCTCCAACCTATCTTCCTTCAGGTTAACATGGAGGTTGTGAGTAACATCCTTAATCCTGGAGAAGGGAAGTACCTCCTGGGCGATTACCTTGGGGGAGGTACTGGCAGTATCTAGTTTACCCTTAACCAAAACAAGACCTCCCTCTTTGATGTAAGAGGCATATTCTTCATAGAGACTGGAAAACACAACTACCTCTATCTCAGATTCTAAATCCTCCAGGGTAAAGAAAGCCATTCTCTTCCCTTTTCGGTCCTTTTTCTGGATAATGGTAGTTATAACCCCCATAATCCTTATCTTCTCTCTATCCCTCATCCCGGATAGATCATAAATGGAGTTAGCCAGATAATGGGTAATTTTTTTTTGATATTTCTCCAGAGGATGCCCACTTACATAGATACCCAGAAGTTCTTTTTCCCAGGCCAATCTCCTTGACTGGGGAGCCTCCTCTATCTCAGGAAATCTCTCCTTAGCTAATGACTCTCCTCTTTTCTCCAGCGTCCCAAAGAATGACAACTGCCCTCTTTCCCTATCGGCCTGAACCTGTGAGGCCTCCTCTGTTGCTTCATTAATTGCGACCAGGTTCTGAGACCGGTTACCGACCAGAGAATCAAAGGCTCCACACTTGACCAAACTCTCTATTATCCGCTTATTCACCGTCCTAAGATCCACTCTGCGGCAAAAGTCAAAAATGGAACTGAACTCACCCTCCTTCTCCCTCACTTTAAGAACGGATGAAATAGCTGCCTCTCCTACATTTTTTACCGCAGTAAGTCCAAAACGTATCTTATCCCCGGCTACTATAAATTTGGTTGACGATTGATTTATATCCGGCGGAAGCACTTCTATTCCCATTCTCCTGCATTCATTAGTATAGAGGATGAGTTTATCTGTATTTTCCCTCTCCGAGGTAAGCAGAGCAGCCATAAACTCAAGTGGATAGTTAGCCTTAAGATAGGCCGTCTGATAAGAGATAAGAGCATAACCGGCAGAATGCGACTTGTTAAAGCCGTACCCGGCAAAATGAGCCATTAGTTCAAAAATCCGTTTAGCCACCACCGAATCAAGTCCTTTTTCTTTTGCTCCTTGCACGAATTTATCCCTCTGTTCATCCATTAATCTTGGGATCTTTTTCCCCATAGCTCTTCTTAAAATGTCAGCTCTCCCCAGACTAAAACCAGCCAGTACACTGGCGATTCGCATTACCTGCTCCTGGTAAAGAATAACGCCATAAGTTTCCTCCAGAATTGGCTTAAGCTCAGGATGTAGGTACTGAACCTTACTTTGACCATGCTTTCTCTTAATGAAATCGTCCACCATTCGGCTATGCAGGGGTCCGGGCCTATATAGGGCAAGAACGGCAATGAGGTCCTCAGTTTTTGCTGGACGAAGTTTCTTGAGTAGATCTTGCATTCCTCTACTTTCTAGTTGAAAGACCCCCAGCGTTTCTCCTGCCGAAAGGAGCCGGTAGGTTTTCTCATCCTCAAGAGAAATTCGGTCTAGATCAACCTCTTCCCCTTTGCGCTGTTTAATTATTTCTAGAGTGTCCTGAATCACATTTAAGGTCTTGAGACCAAGAAAGTCAATCTTAAGTAGGCCAATAGCTTCCAGAGAATGCATCTCATACTGTGTAGTCATCTCATTCTTGGGGGTTCGATATAAGGGAGTGTAGTGGGTGAGTTTATCCGGTGCTATTACTACCCCGGCAGCATGGGTAGAGGCATGACGGGTTAAGCCCTCTATACTCTGGGCTATCTCGAAAAGATTTTTTATATCTGGATCTTCTTTGACAAGCTCCTTTAACTCTGTACTTTCCTCTATGGCTGTTTTTAGCGACCTATTAAAGGAAATAAGTTTAGCAATCCGATCCACCTTGCTATAGGGAATGCCTAATACTCTTCCCACATCTCTTACGGCTCCTCTAGCTGCCATAGTTCCAAAGGTGATAATCTGAGCTACATTTTCCTTCCCATATTTTCTCCTTACATAATTGATGACCTCACTCCTTCTCTCATCCTGGATATCTATGTCAATATCAGGCATGGCAGTTCTTTCTGGATTCAAGAACCGCTCAAAGAGGAGCCCATAAGCAAGGGGGTTAATGTTGGTTATTCCCAGAAGATAGGCAACCAGGCTTCCGGTTACCGAGCCTCTGCCTGGACCCACTAAGATTTGCTTCTCCTTCGCATACCTGGCAAAATCCCAGACGACAAGAAAGTAGCCGGCGTATCCCATCCGGCCAATTATGTTAAGCTCTACTTCCAATCTCTTGAGCACGGTAGAGGAAGCAGTAGCATACCGATTAGATACTCCTTCCTGGCAAAGTTTTTTCAAATATCCATTTAAATCATAGCCGGAAGGGATCTGGTAGTGAGGAAGATGTATTTTCCCTAGATCCAGTTTGAGATTACACTTTTCAGAGATGGCCCTGCTATTGGATATGGCCTCGGGAAGATCGGAGAAAACCTTCTCCATCTCCTCAGGAGAACGAAAGTAAAACTCCGAAGAAGCAAACTTCAGGCGATCGGTGTCCTTTAGAGTCTTGCCGGTTTGAATGCAAAGGAGGACATCCTGGGCTCTAGCATCTTTTCGGTAAAGATAATGCACATCATTGGTAGCAACGAGAGGAATGGAAAGCTCACGCGAGAGCTGGACTAGAGCCTGGTTGACCTCCTTTTGCTCCTCCAGCCCTGTGTCTTGTACTTCCAGGTAGAAATCATCCTTATAAAGGTCCTGATAGAAAAGACAAACCTGTCTTGCCTCATCAAACCTGCCCTTCTGAAGCAAAGAGGGAATCTCACCCTTCATGCAGCCAGAAAGAACTATCAATCCTTCTTTCTTACGGGAAAGGATCTCTTTATCAAGGCGAGGATGGTAATAAAAACCTTCCAAAAAGCCAATTGTTACCAATTCCATGAGATTATGATAGCCTTTTTTATCCTTAGCCAGCAGAGTTAAGTGATAGGAGATAGTCTCTCCCTTTACTTTCTTTTTTTTGAATCGCGACCCGGGAGCCAAGTAGATCTCGCAGCCCAGGATAGGCTTTATTCCCCTTTTGCTGGCAATTTGATAGAACTCTACCGCTCCAAATAGGTTGCCGTGATCGGTCAGAGCTAAGGCGGGCATATCAAATTTATAGGCCTGATTAACTAACTGAGAAATGGAAGAAGCTCCATCCAGAAGGCTATACTCGCTGTGGATATGAAGGTGGGTAAATTCACTCATACCTAATCCTTTATTGTATCTTACAAGATATTCAGTCTCTGTCAATTTGACAAAAAAATGGTATAGTATAATATATTTAAAACTCTAGGGAGGGAAATAATAAATGAAGAAAATATGGATGGTGGGATTGGGAATTTTTCTGTTCAGTTTTTTTCTTCTTCCCCAGGTCTGGGGGGAAGAACAGACCTATAAGGAATTTATATTTGCTCAGGGTCTATATGAAGATGGCAAATTCGGTTTAGCAGCCGTTCAATTTCAAAAGTTCATCGAAAATTTTCCAGAAAATAGAAATTGTGATAGAGCCCAATACTTACTAGGAGCGTGTTTCTGGAATCAGGAAAAATATGAGGAAGCCATCTCTGCTTTTGACAGGCTTCTTCAAAAATATCCCGAAAGCGACTGGGTCGATGATAGCCTTTACCAAGTGGGGGAAAACTATTATCGCCTGAGAAATTATGCAGAGGCTATCCCTTATTATGAGACGCTAATTGAAAACTACCCTCAAAGTAATCTCGTTGCCCCTTCCCTTTATTCATTGGGATACGCCTATGTTGAGCAAAAAAACTACCAGGGGAGCCTGCGAGCCTTCAAGAAACTGCGAGATGAGTTTCCTGAATTTAAGCAGATCTCTGAAGTTCACTACATCATTGCCAAGATCCTCTATGATAACAAAAGATATCCCGAGGCTATTAATGAATACTCTACTTTCATCCGCGCTTTCCCAACTTCAAAATATCGATCTAACGCCTATCTGGAAAGGGGATGGGCTTATTTCGAAGAGGAAAATTACGGTAAAGCTAGGGATGACTTTGCTGCAGTAGGAGCCTTTTTCTGGCTGGGAGAGTCTCTCTATAATCTGGGTCAATTTAGAGAGGCAAGGAAGGCTTATGAGAAAGCTTTAGAAAAGCCCGAGCCAACCTGGAAACCACAGGCCTATTATGGCGTTGCTTATACTTATTTTAAGGAAAAAAATTATCCCCAGGCGGCCGATGCTTTTGAAAAATACATCGCTGCCTTCCCAGGTTCACCTAATCTTGCCGAATCCTGGACTCGTCTGGGAGATTGCCTCTATTTCCAGAACAAGTTTTCCTCTGCTAGAGAGAGTTACTTGACGGTAGTAACCAGTTATCCGCAAAGTGAATTTGTTCCGGATTCTCTTTATGGAATTGCTTATAGTTATCTCGATGAGAAAACATACGAGGAGGCGGAAAATTATTTAAGTCAGCTAATTAAAAAATTCCCTAACTTTGAGAATATTCCAGATGCAACTTTCTGGTTGGGAGAATCTTTCCTTAACCTTTCCCAATATGGAAAAGCACTTGAAGCATTCCAGAAGGTCATCATTGATTATCCTGATGATCCACTAGCCGCACGTTCTCAATACGAGAGTGGGTGGTGTTATTTAAAACAAAACCGGTTTGAGGTTGCCACCACTGAATTTGACAAGGTCATCCAGAATTACCCTCAGTCTAAGTGGGTCGATAATGCCCTCCTGATGATGGGAAGTAGCCTTTTTAATTTGAAGAAGTTTAGAGAAGCTATTCAGACCTACTCAAAGATAGAGAAAAATTACCCAACTTCAAATCTCGTTCCCACCTCAATTTATCAAATCGCCGCCTCTCATTTCAATCTCGGTGAGTATGATGAGGCAAGACAACGGTATCAACGATTTCTAACCCTTTATCCTGAGGACAGAAATGCCCCTAATGCTCAACTGTTCATCGGCTGGACCTACTTTAAACAAATTAAATGGGAGCAAGCCAAAGAAGCGCTCCAAAAAGTAATTCTCAATTACCCCCAGGAAGAACAGCTTCATCCAGATGCCTATTCTCTTATAGGAGAGTGCGATTATAATCAGGAAAAATATGGAGAAGCTTTAAACACCTTCGAAACTTTGATTGGGAAATATCCAAACAGCAACTTTATTCCTCACGCCTGGCTTAGAATAGGGGAATGTTATGAGCAGATGAATCAAGTAGAGAAATCCTTGGAAGTTTTCCGCAAAGTGATAAGAGACTATCTCAATTTTGAGAGAGCTGATTATGCCCAGTGGAAGATAGCCATTCATTTTCTGGGAAAAGAAAAGTGGCAGGAAGCTGTTTCAGAAATGGAAAAGCTTATTAATAATTTCCCTGAGAGTTCCTATCTTTCCCAGGCCCATTACCGGACCGGTTGGAGTCTTTACAGATTAGGTAAATTTCCCCAGGCCGCCTCATATTATTCTCAATTTATTAAGTTATTTCCCCAAGATCCCTTACGAGGAGAAGTTTTTTACCAGCTGGGAGAATCTTTATTCAAACAGAAAAAATTTAGAGAGGCTATCGACTCTTACAGCCAGGCTCTCCAGGTGACCAAAGAGAAAGAGATCATCCTCAACTCCCTTTATGAAAGTGCCCTCTGCTGGGAAAATCTGGGTAATTGGGAAAAACAGGGAGAAATTCTGGAAAAATTTATCGAGCGATTTCCCCAACATGGTTTGGCTTCTCTGGCTCACCTAAAACTCGCCAATTCCCTTTTCAATAGGGAAAAAATTGCCCAGGCACGAGAGCACTACTCTTACGTGGTCAAAACTACTGAAGAAAGTGAATTGGCAGTGGAGGCCCAGTTTAGAATGGGAGATTGCTGGTTTAATGAGAAAAAATTCGATAAAGCTATAGTGGAATACCTTCGAGTTCCCATTCTTTATCCCCAGTATAAAGAATGGGGAGTTAAGGCTCAATTCCGTGTGGGACGTTGTTACGAAGCCTTGGGCAAGTTCGAGGAAGCGAAAAAAACTTACCAAAAGATTCTGCAAGTGGAGTCTCTTAAGGAAGAATACCGAAATGATGCCCAAGAAAGGCTAAGGCAACTGGAAGGTAGTTAAGGAGAAAAAAATGATAAAAAAAATATTGCTGTCTGTATTAACCTACTTAATTCTCTTTTCGAACCCTCTTCAGGCACAAGAGCCACCATTGAAAGAGGAGCCACTTCCTACGAAGCTCCCTACTGTCATAGTTAAGGGAACGGATAGGTCTTATTTGGAGATAATAAGGGCGAAGACTCTTCCCCTCATGGAGTATCGGGGAAAAAAGGAACTAGCCCCGCCCTCCATCCAGATCCCTTGGGGTAAAAAGGTCTATTATCATCCGCTTTCTTTTCCCGGTTTAGAAAGAAAAGTCATGGAGAGAGCCCCCTTAGCTCCTTTAAAGCCGAGAAAGAAAATCAGTCCCGTTGCTCTTGTTCTCCCTGAGCTTGTCTCACCATCTGCCAGGTATGTACCTGCTAGATATACCAGACTAGAGACTCTTCCCCTCATGGAGTATCGGGGAAAAAAGGAACTAGCCCCGCCCTCCATCCAGATCCCTTGGGGTAAAAAGGTCTATTATCATCCGCTTTCTTTTCCCGGTTTAGAAAGAAAAGTCATGGAGAGAGCCCCCTTAGCTCCTTTAAAGCCGAGAAAGGAAATCGGTCCCGTTGCTCTTGTTCTCCCTGAGCTTGTCTCACCATCTGCCAGGTATGTACCTGCTAGATATACCAGAATAGAGGCTCTTCCCCTCATGGAGCATCGAGGAAAAAAGGAACTAGCCCCACCCTCCATCCAGATCCCCAGGGGTAAAAAGGTCTATTATCCCAGTCTAAGGAAAGAGTCACCTCTTCCCTACCTTAATCTTTCTGTGTCTTTGGCTCCCCATGACAGCTTCTCATACCAACTAGATTATGGAAGGCAAAAGGAAAGATTTACCGGCTATCTCAGTGCAGGGAGCGTTTTCACTCCGCATTGGGTCAAATACGAGCCAGAAGAGCTTTACTTAGGAAAACACGAAGAAACTATCGCCTCGGAGCTCATCTGGGGTTCTCTGACAAATAGAACGCTGGTACTTAATTTAGAAAGAGAGGCGAAAAAGATCGATCTTCCCAATGAGCAGGAAAGAAATAAGAACGAAATTGAAATAGGAGCAAACCGCAGGCAAGAGTGGAAAACGAGCATTTTTACCATTGACGGCTGGGCTAACAGGTCAGTGGTAAAGGATCCAGAAGTTGACCAGGAAGATATAGCTCTGGGAACCGGATTGAAGCTGCGACTAAAGAAGATCCCCTTAGATATTGGAATTAGTGTGGATCATAGTTCCTTCAGCGAGAAAACTCAGACTTACCTTTGGCTAGAGGATGATGCTATTACTTTTAAACGAATAAAGGAGCTAACTCTCAGTTTAGGAGGAGGAATGAAGGCAATAACAGGATCAGGCTCTCAATTTATGCCCTCTCTTAAGCTAACTTACCAGATAAATCCCAGGTTTCAGCTAGGCGTAGGCGGAAAAAGGCATTTTTACCTTGCTCGATTTTCGGATTTATATTTTCTCCAGGATTATGTAGAAATAAATGAGGATCTTGATCCAGTGAAGATCTGGGACTATGAAATTAAGCTGGAGTATAAACTCTCCCCTCTGGCAAACCTTTCCCTGGTGGGATTTTACCAAGAGGGCGAAGATACCATTTGGAATTGGAACGCTATCAGTTCCCTGGCCAGACCGGAAATTCGTGAGATGAAGGTTTCGGGGGGACGTCTAAATTTTTTACTTCACTTCGATGAGACATTTGAACAGGGGGTCTCTTACACCTTTCAAAAGGCAAAAAATGCCCAAGATGAGACTATGGTAATTCCCCACTACCCACAGAATGAGGGAGATCTTTGGCTCATAGGGAGAAGAAACGGCTGGGCAGTTGAGCTAGGAGCAAAATACATAGGCAAAAGATACTACGAGGAAACAAGCGAGGAGAAGCTTGATAGCGGCTGGATAGAAAGATTCAAAATCTCCAAAAAGATAGGCAAAGCCATAGAGTTGTTTGCTCAGTTGGAATTAAATGATTATGACCTCTGGAAGAATTATCCCCTGGGCAAGGAAAAAATCTCCCTCGGACTTAAAGCCAAACTTTATTGACCCGGCAAATAGCCTGCTAATCAACTTCTTTAGTCAGCCGATTCTACATTAGTTAGAGAAGCAGTTAAAGTTCCTATAGATGTGGGTGCTTGAAACTTCACCGGAAGGTGTCTCCCATCATCAGAAATCCATAGTTGCACCTGGGCTTTATCCGAGGCCACTTCTTCCGAACATAAGAAAGCTGAATAATTTCCGCTGTAGGTTGTCACTTTTTCCTTCTTAAGTACTTTTATCTCCACCTTTCTTAGATTACGGCCTTCAATCAAAGAAAGTGAAAAAGATTTTCCCACCCGTAAATCCTGAGCTCTAAGCCAGTAGATTAAGGAAACTGTATCCATAGCCGGAAGCGAAAACTCTCTCTTAAATTCTCCCTTCCAATCCTTAATCAAAGCTATTCCCTTAGCCTGATCTAGCTCAACTTCCCGATCTTTGATACGACTTCCCTCCTCAGAGTGAATTGTTACCCGCAGTGGATAGAGGGTCTTTACATCCACAAAACTTTCCATTTGACGATCAAAATGCCAAAACAGAGAAATAGGGTTAGTCGTCCTCACCCTTGAAAAAAGATAGTAGGTAAGACAACCGTTTATCTTCACCGTATCTTTTATTTCCAGGGTTTGCTCTCCCGCGGGAAGACCAAATAATTTCACCCTATAGGTCAGTTTCTCTCCCGGTTCAAAGGGCTGAGTCTTTTCCCCTCTAACAGGAGTAACCAGAAGAAGAAAAAAATAAAAAATCAGACCAATTCTTGCTAGACTTCTCCCCTTCATCTCGTCCCTTTGGTGGCAGATAAATCCTACCACGCAAGTATCCGTGAATAGTGATAAATATAGCATATGAAGTCAGGTTGTCAAGATCTTATTCCGGTTTCCTGAAAAAGCTCAAGGAGGATCTTTTGGGAAACAAGAATTCATTACTAAATTGACATACTTTTACAGTCTATTATGATAGCCTATCAGGCTGCCAGACTGAAAGCAAAGAAATATCTCGGAACTCTTCCCCTTCGTCGCTGTATATCGACTTTGGATTGTTTCTGCTCGTCTTCTCGTTGCCTGCGGCACCTTAACGGCCGGGAAAGACGTGAAACTCGTCGCTTCGCTCCTCAGACATCACGTCTTTCTTCCTCCTCAACTCGAAGACTCGTTAAGGTGCCTGATATAAGGCTCCTCCGGGGAAAGTCCCTCGATACGTGTATAAATCTTCTAAATACTAGTATTTTCCGGAGTAATCAAGAACAGGAAGGGAGAGGTTAATGCTGAATTTACCTCAGAAATTAGCTAAATTAGAGAAAAAAGGTGAGATCATCAAGGTGGGAATTGTTGGAGTAGGGCAGATGGGAGCAGGAGTAGCAACTGTCATCTCTCGGATGAAGGGAATGGATGTTTTAGCTCTTGCCGATATTATTAAGGAAAAGGCTATAAACATTTTTGAAGAGATAGGGGTTTTGCGGAAAAATATTTTTTGCTCATCAGATGATCCGGATGAGTGTAGCAGAGCACTGGAGAAAGGGATGCGGGTAGCAACCAATAAAGCTCAGGTTATTCCTCTCCTTCCTTCTCTAAATGCTATAGTTGAGGCTACTGGCATACCCCGGGTGGGTGCAGAAGTTGCTTTTAAGGCCATAAAGAACAAAAAAAACATCATAATGATGAATATAGAAACCGATGTTACAGTTGGTTGCATTCTTGCCGAACTCGCTAAAAATGCAGGTGTAGTCTATTCGGTAGGAGCAGGAGATGAACCAGGTGCCATCAAAGAACTTTATGATTTTGCTAAATCCCTAGGGTTTAAAATAGTAGCAGCAGGAAAAGGTAAAAACAACCCTCTTGATAAAGAAGCAACACCGGAGAACCTGAAAGACATCGCCTTAAAAAAAGGGGTGAACCCTAAGATGCTGACCGAATTTGTTGATGGTAGTAAAACTATGATCGAGATGACCGCTGTTGCCAATGCTACAGGTCTTGTTCCTGATGTAAGGGGGATGCATGGCCCAAGATGTGAGTTAAGTGAACTTACCTCTATTTTTTCCTTAAAAGAAAAAGGAGGAATTCTCAATGAGGAGGAGGTGGTTGATTATGCTCTTGGCACGATAGCACCTGGAGTTTTTGTAGTTGTAACTACGGAGAACAAACGTTTGAGAAAAGATCTTGAATACCTTAGGATGGGCAAGGGTCCTAACTACCTTCTCTATCGCCCCTATCATCTTGCCAGTATAGAGGTTCCTCTTTCTGTAGCAAGAGCGGTTATTTACCAAGAACCAACTTTAGTATCTTCAGGAAAACCTGTTGCAGAGGCAATTACTGTTGCCAAGAGGGATTTAAGAGTAGGAGAGAGGATAGATGGTATTGGAAAATTTGATATCTATGGTTCCATTGAAAAGGCATCTGTTGCCCACAAAGAAAATCTTTTACCCTTGGGTCTGGCCGAGGGAGCAGTGCTAAAAACCAATGTAAAAAAAGGTGGTTACATTACTTGGCACCAGATAGAGCTTGAAAAAAGAAGTGTCTTGTTGAGCTTAAGGAGACTGCAAGATAAGCTCTTTTCCCCGAAGGAGAATTAAAATAATCAAGTAGGGGGAGAGTTATATGAGGGGATATGTTCTCGTAAAAGGAGAACTGAAGCTTGACAGAACTATAGAATTGGCTATGGTAAAAGACACACTCATAAAGGAGCCATCAATGAAAGCTGCCATTTTAAAGGCAATTGAGGATTTAGAAATTAAGAAAGTCCCCACTCCCCATCCTTCACCAGAGGAAATACTTATCAGGGTTAGAGCCTGCAGCATATGTGGAACCGATATAAAGGTTTACCATCATGGACACAAGCATATGAGATTTCCTAGGGTTACCGGGCACGAACTCGCAGGAGAAATTGTGGAATTAGGCCGTAAAGTTAATGGCTACAAAATCGGAGAAAGGGTAGCCGTAGCTCCGGCTATTCCCTGTGGCAGATGTTTTTACTGTAGAAGAGGTATGCAGAGTATGTGCCTCAATCTTTCTGCCATAGGCTATCACTATGATGGAGGTTTTGCCGAATTTATGCTGATTCCCGAGGATGCTGTCCATAATGGATGTGTGAATCCCATTCCATCAAACCTTTCCCTTGAAGAAGCAGCCCTAGCCGAACCTTTAGCCTGTGCTATAAATGGGCAGGAGCTCTCCAGGATCAGCCTGGGTGACACAGTAGTAGTGGTAGGAGGAGGTCCCCTGGGATGCATTCATGTGCAATTGGCCAGGGCAAAAGGAGCAGGCAAAATTATCCTTATAGAACTTTCCCCGCAAAGAATAGAGTTCATTAAAAAGTTCACTCAACCCGATGTGATAATCAACCCTTCTCTGGAGGATAGCATAAAAGGGGTGTTAGAAGAAACTGAGGGAAGAGGTGCTGATAAAATAATTGTTGCCTGTCCCAGTGGGAGAGCACAGGAAGATTCACTGCAAATGGTGTCTCCCCGTGGTATAGTCAACTTCTTTGGAGGGCTACCACTGGATGAGCCCTTTATAAAGTTTAATTCCAATCTTGTCCATTACCGGGAATTTTATGTAGTAGGAACCCACGGCTCGGCTCCTTACCATAACCAGCTTGCTCTATCCCTGCTTTCTCAGGGGAAAGTAAAGCTCAAAGAACTCATCAGTCATCGCTTACCCTTGGAAAAACTGGAAGAAGGCCTCCATCTTGCCGAAACTCAGAAAGGAATGAAGATACTTATCACATCTTAACCTTCCCCGCAGAACCATAAGCTTCTAATTTTGTCTTTATCGCTTCTTTAATAGATGAACAGGCCTTTTTCAAAATATCCCTCTCACTAGTTGAATCTATTAACTCCTGAGGATTAATTCTGTCAAGGTCTTTCTGAGTCAAATTTTTACGCAGCTCTTCTAAAAAGACTTTCTTTAAAATAGTCCCCACGTTAAATTTATGCACTCCTTTATTGATAACCTTCTTGATCAGTTTGTCGGGAAAACCTGTTCCTCCATGCATTACTAAAGGTACGCTCACTAATTTATCAATTTTTTCCAGCCGTTGCCAATCTACAGAAAATTCCTTATGGATCAACATATGAACATTTCCCACAGAAATAGCCAAGACATTTACCCCGGTTTGGCGAACGAAATAGCCAGCGACTTCAGGATCGGTCAAAAAATCTCTGTTTATCCTTTCTTTCTGGGAAGGAATCCTGCCCACCTGTCCTTCTACATCTATCCCCAGCTTAGTTGCCTGCTTCACAATTTCCTTGGCAGATTCGATATTATCTTCTAAAGCCAGACCACTTCCATCAAACATCACGCAATTAAAGCCTAGTCTCATTGCCCTTTTAATTAATTCTGGATCGGAAACCTCATTTAAAATAAAGGCAGTGGGAACTTTTGAATTTTTAATCAGCTCTTTACCTATGGCGGCGAAGCCGGTAAGTTTTACCTCATCCCAACCTGAATCCTGAACAAAAGTTCTCCCCCCAAATCCTATTATTACGGGAGACCAAGCCTCCTCAGCTGCCCTCAGAGATGCCTCAAGAGAGCCATAATCCCAGCTCTCAAAGTAACCTACGGCGTAGCCTCTCTTCTCTGCCTCCTTCAAAATTTGGCTCATTGGCATGAGTGGCAAATCATTCTCCTTTTCAAAGAGAACATCGTTTTACTTCCAATTCAATCTCATTATTTTTTATAAACTTTTCTGCCTCAGATCTAGTGAACACCCCAGTTGTAGTTCCCACCTCCCTCACGGCAGATGCCCCCATAGCGCTGGCCAGCTTCAACGTCTCCTCAAGTTCCCAGCCATTTATAACACCAAAGATAAAACCAGCAGAAAAAGCATCTCCTCCTCCAGAGGGATCTACCACTTCAACTTCATACGTAGAGGCTCGAGCAATCTTATCCTTGGTTCTCACAAACGAACCTTCCTTTCCCATCGTGATAACTACCGTCATCTCGTAGTTATGCCTGAGCATCTCTTTAGCTTGTTCTCGGGGCTCAAGCCGACCGGTGATTAACCTGGCTTCGTCGGAATTGGGAAGAAAAAAGTCGGTGAACTCAAGTGCCCTTTTGCACTTGTTTATCCACCTAACCTCTGTATGAGGAATCACCACATCTAGTACAGTAATTAAACCATGTAATTTAGCAAATTTCAAAAGTTTAGTTAAAGAATCTTCCTCCAGTTCAGGAAGAACCCCATATCCGCCTACATAGAGAACCTTTCCTTGACTAAGATAGTCAAAATCGATATCGTCGATATTAAAATTAGCATTGGCGCCTAGAGTATGGATAAATCTTCTATCTTCTGAATGAGTAAGGATAATCATGGTCTTAGAGGTTCCGAGTTTATGAGACACGGCAATTTTTGAGATATCCACTCCTTCTTTCCTTAGGTCCTCCTTAAGAAAATCGCCAAAATGATCATAGCCCACTTTTCCCAGCGCCCCGACTTTTAATCCCAGCCTGGCTAAGCTCACAGCCGTGTTGTGAGCATGTCCACCCCCGGAGAGGGAAATCTCATCGGTAGATATTAGCTCGCCAGGCTCAGGTACCTTATCAATAGGGCTGCAAAGAATATCCACTACCAGGATACCCAGACACACCACCTCGATCTTCTCACTCATTTTTTAATCTTCCTCCAGAGTCCATTTTTCTACCTTTCCTGATCTGTGCCAACTTTCCTGCTGATTTTGACAATTCTTCAAAAGGACTTAGTATATTTTTTTCGCAATCTGGTAGCTCTATCTACCCTTTTTTATATCACAGGTCTGTAGTACTGTCAAAGAATCCAAAACACCAAAATCCCCATTTGAGGTAGCCGCAACCTTTAGGTTGCGCTATTTTACGCAGGCTAAAGCCTGCGGCTACCTACCAATTTTTTCGTGCAAAAGTTAGCTATCCTCAAAATCTTGCTATGGCAGGTGATTTTGATATAATCTAAAGTATAAAACTACTTCGGGGTCAAAAATGTCTTTCATTCTGGGAATAGATCTGGGGACCTCCAGCGTGAAGGCTATTTTAGTAAGCGAACGAGGAGAAATTGTGGGTGATTCATCTCAAGAATACCCCATTTATTCCCCTTCCCCTGACTGGGCTGAACAGGATCCCGAGCAATGGTGGGAATCTACTATTAGAGCGGTAAGAAAAGCCGTTCATCAATCCCATATAAAGCCTTCCCAAATAAAAGCAGTGGGACTCTCGGGACAAACTCACGGGACAGTATTGGTAGGGAAAAATCTTCTTCCTTTGAGAAAAGCCATCATCTGGATGGATCAAAGAAGCATTGCTCAGACCCGATGGCTTCAACAGAGAATAGGAAAAAGATTATCGCGAATAACCGGCCTTCCCATAGCCACAGGCTTTATGGCTCCTTCACTTCTCTGGATCAGGGAAAATGAGCCTGGCATCTGGAAAAAAATTGACCAATTCCTTCTTCCCAAGGATTATATAAGACTGAAACTAACGGGAAACTTAGCTGGTGATGTCACCGATGCCGGGGGAACACTTCTTCTGGACACTGTAAAGAGAAAGTGGTCGCTGGAGATACTCCAGAAACTAGAAATTCCTGCCAGCTTCGCTCCTCCTCTTTACGAATCCTGCCAGATTACCGGAAGAATCACCAAAAAAGCAGCCAAAGAGATTTCTTTAAAGGAAGGTACGCCCGTAAGTGCTGGAGGAGCGGATCAGATAATGGGAGCGGTAGGCAATGGGATAGTTGAACTAGGAAAGGTAGCCTGCAGTATTGGAACGGGAGGATTAGTGGTAACCCCCATGGATGGTCCTCACGTGGCTCCTGATAAAGGACTACATACTATCCCCCATGCTATACCCGGAAAGTGGATTCTCATGGGAGCGATTCTCTCTGGAGGATCCAGCTTGAGCTGGTTTTATAAGCAAGTGATTTTAGGAAGGGGAAAAACTCTTAAAAGTGAAAATTCTTATCAATCTCTATTCCGAGAAGTTTCACCTACCCCTGCCGCCTCGAAAGGTCTAATATTTCTTCCTTATCTTAAGGGTGAGCGAACCCCTTATCTTGATCCTCAAGCAAGGGGAGCATTTGTAGGCCTTAACCTTCAGCATAGTCAGGGAGATTTAACTCGAGCTATAATGGAAGGAGTAGTTTTTGCTTTGAGGCAATCGTTAGAGAAATTTAAAGAGTTAGGAATTGAAATATCCAATGTCACCACCTGGGGAGGAGGAGCAAAGAATAAACTCTGGCGGCAGATTCAGGCAGATATATTTAACCTACCCATCCTTATTTCTCCCACCCAGGAAGGATCTGCCTATGGTGCTGCCATAACAGCGGCGGTAGGCATAGGAATCTATCCCACTATAAAAGAAGCTTGCAGAGAATGGATTAGAATAAAAGAGAAAATTCTACCCAACCCAAAAAATGTGGCAGTATATAACAAAGCCTATCTGATTTACCGGGGTTTATACTCTAAACTAAAAGATGACTTTCACGGTCTTTCTGAATTATAAATGTCTTAAACTTAATTTTATCTTCTTGATATAAAAAGGATATAAATCATTTTTTCTTCGCTTCTACATCAATCCATCTTTCCTCTTTGACTGACTTTTCCACCGCCTCCAGAACTCTCTGACATTCAACCCCATCGGCGAAATTCGGTGTAGGAAGCCTATCTTCATCCAGGGCTTTCATAAAATCATAGACCACGTGAACAAAGGTATCTCCCCACCCGATGATGTGTCCCGGGGGCCACCAGGCTTCTATATAAGGATGAGTAGCTTCGCTAACCTGAATTCTTCTAAACCCCTGCATCCCATCCGGGTCCTCACAGGAATAGAACCAGAGCTCATTCATATTCTCAAGCTCAAATAATAGGCTCCCCTTACTCCCATTTATCTCAAACCTCAAACCATTCCGCCGGCCATTGGCAAATCTGGTTACTTCAAAACAGCCCAAAGCTCCGCTTTTAAATCTGGCTAAAAAAAGAGTAGCATCGTCAACCGTAACTTCTCCCAGTTTCCCTCTTCTAGATTCTGCAGCCAGTCCGGTGGTAAGCTCCTCGCTCACTTCAAGCTCTGGCCTCTTCTTAATAAATGTCTCCTGCATCCCGACGACTTTAGCAAAATCTCCCACCAGATACCGGGCTAAATCTATTATATGGGAATTTAAATCACCATGAGCCCCTGCTCCTGCTTCTTCTTTTTTAAATCGCCAGACCAGAGGAAACTCCGGATCAGTGACCCAATCCTGCAGGTACTGGGCCCTGAAATGATAGATTTTCCCTACCTGTCCTTCTTCAATCAGTTTTTTAGCCAGACCGACAGCGGGAACTTTTCTATAATTAAAGCAAACCATATGTTTTACCCCGGCTTCCTGGGCTGCCTTTAGCATCTCCTCAGCCTCAGCCAAACTTACTGCTAGCGGCTTCTCGCAGAGGATATGTTTTCCAGCTTTAGCCGCAGCTACGGCAATTTCCCTATGAGTTGAGTTAGGGGTATTAATATCAACCAGACCAATATCTTGGCGCTGGACAAGTTTTTCCCAGGATGTTTCGTAAGTTTCCCAACCAAACCTTCGGGCAGCTTCGGAAACGGCAGTCTCTGTTCGGCCACAGATCACCTTCATTACCGGCACTGTCTCAGTTTCAAAGAACATAGCCACATCTCGGTAAGCATGTGAATGAGCCTTGCCCATAAACTTATAACCCACCATCCCCACGTTGATCTCTTTTGCCATAAAACTCCTCCTTTTTATCCAACTGCATGCCTTTCACAAAATTCTAGAGGGAGCATAAAATTGAGACAGAGACCTTTGTCCCATTTTCTTGCTCTCGCTCACTTTACCATAGGGCTTTTCCTGCTTTCTCATTTCTCCTGACACCAGACCTCAAAGATAGAACATCGAACGAACGTAGCCGATCAACCAATTTAACCATTTAACGGAGTGTACTTAGAGTTATCTTTCAAAACCGCTCTACCATCCTCCTCCACCATTATCTTGGCAAATCCACACTTTTCTATAATTTCATAGTTATGTCCGGCGTCTCCCGGAAACAGAGTGAGAAAAACAAACTCCTTATTTCCAGTATTTATAGTTCTATGACCCCAGTAAGGGGGTATGTATCCCAGTACACCCGGTTTCATATGGATAGCAGAGACTCTTCCTTGCCTGGTTTGCATTAGAAGATAACCCTCCCCCTCAAGACAAAAGTAAATCTCTGCAGTACCCTCCTTAGCGTGGAAATGCCCCTTGGTCATAAAATACTCATCCCCCACTTTTCCAGGATAGATTATGGTGGTGCTATAGATTATGTGCCCTGTCTCCTGAGGGATATTTACCTCCCGTATCTGATAGATGAAGGGGTTACCTTGAGATAAGAGTTTTTTAAGGGCAAGCTCATCTGCGTACATCCCCTGCATGTCACTTGTCTTTCTCTCGATTACCCGATCCGGATTTACTACACCTCTTTTAAAGTCCACC
>Ga0209986_10001384_pt1 | contig 23231 bp, 18 predicted proteins | sample BlataG_FD_183168 | JGI IMG/M metagenome (GOLD analysis project Ga0209986, IMG submission 183168) | Deep subsurface microbial communities from Black Sea to uncover new lineages of life (NeLLi) - Black_00105 metaG (SPAdes) (version 2) | ecosystem: Environmental > Aquatic > Marine > Oceanic >... | reverse complement strand
TGCGAGCACCTGAAAGGTGCGTAGCAATCCCATTGGCTAAATTCCAAATCCTAAAATCCAGGCTCTAAATGCCGATTTCATCCCAACATTGTCGGGACAAATCTCTAAACAATGACAAATGACAAAGTTCAATCCCGATTTAATCGGGACAAGCCCAAAATCCTAAATAATGGCAAATGACAAAGAGGAGTAGTTTTGACATTTAAACATTTGGATTTCAGTTGTCATTTGGATTTTGACATTTGGGTTTGTTCAGGGTCGGGGCTTGTCCCCGACCAGCTTATACCTCGCTATATTAGGCATATTGACAAAAGAAAGCTGGCTGTTATAATAAATCCAAACTATTTTGGCAAATTTCTTAATTTACCTATTGACAAAATAGACATATAAGTTTTAAAGTAAAAGGTTAGAGAGGCCTGAGCCTACTATTATGGCTTTTGGCGAGAAATTTGAGTTTGTTTGAACTTTAATAATTGAATATTGTTCGGTGAAATCCACCTGTCATTCTGAGCCGGCCCCGATTACATGGGGGCAACTACGGAGAGCAGAATGACATTACTCAATAAATAAAATCGAAAGGAGGTGATGCCTATGGCAAAGTCCCAAAGCGAATCGCCATTGCGAGGAGCCCTTTGTAGTCGCCCAATTCATTGGGCAGGCCTGATAAATCAGGCAACTACGGGTTAAAAGGGGACAAGCCCCGCAATCTCAAGGGATTCGCCGAGGGGAAGAGAACAATGCCTGGCCCGGGCATGATGTCAATCGTAGATAATAATGTAGTTGCCCAATTCATTGGGCAGGCCTGATAAATCAGGCGACTACAAATTAAAATCAAAAAGGGCAGCCTGAAATGAGGCAGGCTTAAAAATTGGGTTTACTGAAAAAAATGTTTCCAATGACTCGAGCCTGGAGGGGTCGACCTCAGGCGAGAGTGTAGATAAGTTGGATACCTATAAAGGAGGATTAATGATTAAAGAAAGAGTGTGGCCAGTGAGGGCGATGTATATGCTCATCGCTGCAGCACTGGCCATCAGTCTGATAATTACAGCGGCACCCGCCCTTAAGGTGAGCGCCCAAGACATTCCCGACGCCGAGTGGGACCTGGTTTCTACTCCAACTACGAAGGGCTTTGTCCTGGCTCCCGAATCCATTATCGTCGATTATGCCGTGGGTGACGACGGAGAGGTGGCCTACGCTATCGTGGATGGGTGGAATGAAGCGGAGGATACTTACGGCTCCTGGCTGTTGAAGTCCGACGACCATGCCGCCACCTGGGAAGACATCACCGATGCGCTGGAAGATGAGTTGGATGACAACGACTACATAAATGCAGTGTTGAGAGTCGCCTGCGACCCCGAGGACTCCGACTTCGTGGCTGTCGCTCTCGATATTTGGGATAATAGTGATGGTGCCGATGAAGTGCATGTGTTCGTCTCCACAGACGGCGGCTCGACTTTCCGGGACACCGGCGAAGTTGAGGATGGCAGCGCTATGTTCCTCGACGGCTCTTATGTCACTGACCTCGCCGTCTCCCCCGAAGACGACGATGAGCGTGCCATCGCCATCGTCGGTTCCAATGGGACTGTCGCCCTGATTTTCCGCTGCACGGCTGTTGGAGAGTTCAGCACCGGCTGGGAGGATGCCAGGTATGATGGCTGGGACAACCAATGGGCTACCGATACGGATTCTACAAACGACATCACCTCGTTAGTAGTTACTGACGTCAAGTTCGCCCCCAGCTGGGGTACGGACAAGACCATCCTGGTTGTCACTGTTAATGGGACCCGCCCCGGCAGTATCCACCTGCAGACCGGCACCTGGGGAACGACCGAAGGCTGGAACGAGCAGTCAATTGTTGCCATGGCTAGTGTGCTCATAATCGAGAATGTAAATCTCCCAGAGTCTATGGCCACGGTCATTGGCATGCAGGATTTCAGAGGAATAGCGGGCTTAACCCTGCCCCTGGACTACGCCGGCCGCTATGCCAATAAGAGGTATGTCTGGGTATGGGTGAACTACTATGATGCCTTAAATAATCCAGCAGGCACGATATTCCGGGTGAAAAACGCATCTGTTAACCCCATCGGGTGGCAGATAGAAGAAGAGACGCTCTGGCTGACCAACGTGTCTTACCTGGGCTACATAAGTGAAGGTAAGGCTATAGCCGGCGTGCTGGGCACCGGAGGGTATCCGTATATCCCAAGTCCACCCGGAGATTACAGTGACCTCTTTACAGAGTGCTGCGAGGGCGTCCAGGTCTATCGCAATGATAACATCGTCACCATGGATATCTGCTGCTATGACTGGGAACCGTCCTGCAAGCCGCCAACGGGGACAAAAGCCATGGCGGCATTCTACGTAAGTGACGACCCGGCTTCTTCAAAGGCTTATGCCGTTGCCCTCTGGGGATACTACCCCTGGTATTATGACGAGGGCGCCTGGTCGGTAAGCTTCGACGACGGCGATGTCTGGAACCAGCTCAGCCTGATCGACACCCGGATTGACTGGCTGTCAGACGTCGCGGTATCGCCCGACTGCAACAAGATGATGCTGGTTAGCATTAACGATTGCGAAGATGGTTGTTGCGACTGCGACAGCGTCTGGCTCCGTGCCGAGAACCTTCCCGAGGCTGAGGAGTACAGCGGCAAATGGCTGAGGACCTGGTGCGGTAAGCTCGACAGCGGCTGGGGCTTTCTCAGGCTGGCTCCCGAGGAAACGACCGGCGACACCGTTTATCTCGTTGAAGAGATGACCGACACCGTGTACTGGAATACGATGGAAACCCTGGGGTGCTGGGAAATGGGGACTGCCACGGTAGACCACATCGGTGAACTGGCCGTGAAAGACAAGGAGACCATCTATGCTCTAGACATGGGTGGCACCGTTGCCATGTCCGATGACTACGCCCTCGGCTGGCATGCACCGGTGGACAGCGAACTCGACGATGGTTATACCATCGCCGTTTGGGGCGATGACATACTTGTCGGCGGCTGTGATGGAGATGTTTCTTACTCAGCCGATGGCGGCGAGACCTTCACCAAGCTGGAGGATGTCGCTAACGATGGCTGCGTCACCGTGGCCTTTGACAGCTACTTCGACACCAACAACACAGTCTATGCTGCCATAGCCTACGCTGACGATGACAATGGTGTCTACAGCTTTGTCATCGACGAAAGCGAGACGTGGCGAGACCTCAGGGCTGAGCCCACTGAAGACGCGCTTTGTTGTTGCGATTCTCCGAGCGGGTGTCCGGACCGCATAGAGGTGAACTTCACCGGCCTGGTGGTGGACACTGCTGACGGCAACCTCATGACCAGCGCTGACACCGGCGGCGTCCTCTACGCCAGCTTCTGTCTCGAAAACGACTACGATATAACTGGCGTAGCCCGCCGTCTCAATCCTGCTGAGGTAACGGTATGTCCGACTTGCGTTGAGTGGGATTACCTGATGAAGGGGCTCTCTGATCATTCAGATCCAGGAGATTGCCCTATCATTGGACCGTGCTTCGACGCGATTCCTGACGCACTCAAGATTTGCGGCTGCCTGACTCCCGATACCAACAGCAAGCTCTTCGCCATTGACGCAGATGATTGGGGCTACGACATGTGGCACCCGCTCGGGGAAGGTGATAATTTCGATGGCGGCGTCTGGATGTTTGAGGACTGCTACGCCAAGAAGGCTCCCGACCTTATATCTCCTGCCGACGGCGAGACTCTCCCTTCCGACCCCTGCGAATGTATTCCCTTGCCGTTTACCCTCAGGTGGGACCGCCTGTGCGATGCCTGCTCTTATGACATCCAGCTTGCACTGGACGAGGACTTCAACGAGGTGATATTCGACTCAAGATACCTGTGCGACGACGATGGCCCCCCCATGCTCGACCCGTGTTGCCATTGGGTACCAGCCGCAGGAGAGACCCCCGGCTTGGGCATAATGGCATTGGAGCGCGCACCACTCTTGTGCGAATTCACCTATTACTGGAGGGTCAGGGCTGCAGACGCCGCGACCGGTCAAATAATCCATAGCTGGTGGTCTGAGCCACAGAGCTTCACGGTTGCCCCTGGTCCGGGTACCGGCGTCGACCTTATCGCTCCTGAAAACGGGGCCACCGACGTGGCCATAAACGATATCCCCTTTAGCTGGACCTCGGTAGCGTCTGCTGATGAGTACGACTGGGTGCTGTCGGCCAACGCCGACCTCTCTTCCCCCATCGCAACCAACGAGGGGCTGACCACCACGGCCACTGCTTACACCGGAACCGCGCTGGACTACGAAACTCCTTACTTCTGGCAGGTGACTGCCTACAAGGAGGGCGGTGCCATAAGCACGAGCGTCATAGGCGCCTTCACCACGGTGGCTGAGGAAGAGGAAGTGATTCCACCGCCAGAACCGACAACTCCAATCTGGGTCTGGGTGGTTATCGCCATTGGCGCTGTCCTGGTGATTGTGGTCATAGTGCTCATCTTCCGGACACGTCGGGTATAAGCACACCCCACCTAACCCCTCCCTTTCGAGGGAGAGGTAAAGGTGATTCCTAGGAGGGGCGGCCACAAGCCGCCCCTCCCTCTTTCCCCCGACAGATACCACTCCTTCCAATCATTTTGTAGTTGCCTGATTTATCAGGCACGGTTGGGGGGCTGTCCCCCCTTTGTCATTGCGAGTCCCGATTTATCGGGACGAAGCAATCTCGGTGGGGCAGGGGATTGCCACGCTTCGCTCGCAATGACAGAGAAAGGAAAGGGGCGGAATTCAGGATTTGTAGCGAAGCGTCTTTAGGATTCAGATATCGGGATTTGGAATTTAGCCAATACGGCACTTATTTTTTAGTGGCATTTTCGTTTATAATAATGGGCAGTAAATCAAATGCGGTTGCTATCTCGAGTGCTAGTCATCCTTGTTGTCTGCCTTATAGCCATGGCCCTGCCGGCTGTGCCCGCACAAGCCCAGGTGTGTGATGGACCTTTTATCGAGCTCTCCCCCAGCTCGGGAGTCCCCGGAACAGAGGTCGCCGTCGTGGGCGATCGTTTTGACGCGGGCGATTATATTGACATTTATTATGACGGGACCGGTGAAGATGATAGAGTAGCTACAGGCAGGACCAATATCAGTGGAGATTTCACAATCACCTTCACCATTCCTGAAGGATGCAAGGGACCCTACAGGGTGCTCGCCCACGTAGGGTATGTCAAAGTACATACTTACTTCACCGTGAAGCCGGGGTTGATAGTAAGTCCCGAAAAAGGTCCTGTGGGCACTACGGTTACCGTCGAAGGACTGGGGTTTGCCATGAATGAAGGGGGCATCGAGTTGATGTTTTATCTTGATGGCAGCTACGAAACGGTAGAAAGGAATATCATAGCTGATGCCAAGGGCAGTTGGGAGAGGAGCTTCCAAATTCCCCCTTCCACCAGGGGAGAACATAAGATAGACGCTCAGGGTGCTGTGAGCCGGCTTTACGAGGTTGAGGACGCCACCTTCGAAGTAACGCCGGAGATAAGCATAGATAAATCATCGGGCAGCGTGGGCGAAAGCATAACGATGACGGGCGGCAGATTTGCTGCTAACGAGAGGGACATCCAGATATTGTTTGATGGGGAGGCAGTGGTCACGGACATCAGGGCCGACGACACGGGTTACTGGGAGGAAAGCTTCGAGGTGCCCGAGATGCCCGCAGGCGAGTATAGCGTCACCGCCGACGGAGAATGGACCCAAGACCTCGGCGAGCTCAGCTTCGAGATAGAGCCTGGCATCGTGTTGTCCCCCGACGAAGGACATGTGGGCATGAACTTGACCGCCACTGGCCGCGGATTTGCCTCCAATGAAGATGTGGACATCATGTACGATGGTAGCCAGGTAGCGACAGCTGAAACCAACGACAAAGGCAGCTTTAACGTAAGTTTCTCCGTGCCCGAGAGCAAATATGGCGAGCGAATGGTAACAGCCGGATATGCTGCCGGCAACGCAGCCAACGCTATCTTCACCATGGAATCAGACCCCGCACCCATACCAGAGCTCATTTCACCGCCCGATGGGGGCAGGATGGGACTCAGAGGCAAGGTGACGCCGACATTTGAATGGTCCGAGGTATCCGACGACAGTGGAGTCCGCTATAGCCTGCAAATAGCAACCAGTGAAAATGTCACCGCCAGTGGAGAATTCGTTGACCCCATGGTTTCGGTTGCGGGCCTGGTCGAAACGAGCTATACCCTGGAGGAGACAGAAGCCCTGCCCCTTGGCACCTACTACTGGATTGTGCAGGCCGTGGATGGTGCAGAGAACGAAAGCGGCTGGACCGTGGCCCGTTCCTTCCGGGTTGGACTCCTGCCCCTATGGGGATTCATTGCCACCATAGTCGCGGCAGTAGTGCTGCTGGTCGCCCTGATTCGCCTTCTTGTAAGGAGAAGAATATATTACTACTGAAGGAGCCGTTGCCAGGAGCCTTCCTCCTCCTGTCATTGCGAGGCTGATTTCGTCAGCCGAAGCAATCTCGGAGGGGCAAGGAGATTGCCACGCGGAGTTTACTCTGAGCGGAGGGGAGATTCTTCGCCTGCGGCTCAGAATGACAAGAAGTGAAGGGCTCGCAATGACAAACAATACGTAGGGCAGCATTTCATATGCCGCCCTCTTTTCATAGCTGTGGGTGTGGTGATTTACTTACGGGAGCGTTTTCGTTTACAATATCGGCATGATTAGCATGCTTTGGAAAATCTTATACATTTTGCTCCTTATTCTCCTTTTTCATCTTAATGTTGTATTCACTGGTATTGTGTCATTTTTGAAGGTTACTTTTTTGGGTTTGTGATATTTGAAGAGAGAAGCGAGCCGAAGGTTGCGATGGGACTGCCAGGGTTTGCCAGCCGTGATGTATTCCAGCTTCTGCCCTTCATGAGCTCCTCCGGACTACTGCACCGAACAAGAAGCTAAGAGGGCTATCGCCTGTGCCCAAGAAATCATCTCCTTTTGTGAAGATAAGTCGCTTCGATAAAGAAGCGGCGGTGAAGGCACCGGGCTATTCGCTGGCGAATTGCGGGAAAAACACCCCAAGATAGAGAATGTGCTGACCTTTGGCTCATTCCCCAAGGGAGAGCGTGTTCCCGGCAGCGGCATTGACCTGCTCCTGATCCTTCGGGAATCAAGCATTCCGTTACCGGACAGTAGTGGCGGAGTCTATCTCCGCCTTCCAAAATTCCCCTCTTAAGGTAAGAGGGGCTAGGGGAGTTATGAACAAACCCAAATGTCAAAATCCAAATGACAACTCAAAACGCAAAACTCGAGAATGCTTATGCCTTTCCTTGCATCTTTGCTTTTTGCATTCTAATTTTTTATTTACCGTTGCTCTGTCATTTTGCACTTTTATTTTTGCATTTTGAAAGGATTTGTTTAGAGATTAGAAATTAGGATTTAGAATCTAGCTGCGGGGATTGCCACGCACCTTTCAGGTGCTCGCAATGACCACCTCTTTTGTCATTGCGAGGCTGACTTTAGTCAGCCGAAGCAATCCCGGCACAAAATCGTGAAGGAAAGGATTCCTTCACGCCTCAAAATTCTGTAGTTGCCTGATTTATCAGGCGTAGAGCAAAATCCTAAATCCCAAGCACCAAATCCTAAACAATATCAAAGCACAAAATATGAATGACCAAACAAAACGGTTTAGAGATTTGTCCCGACAATGTCGGGATGAAATCGGCATTTAGAGCTTGGATTTTGGGATTTGGAATTTAGCCAATAGGGCACTTACTTTTTAGTGGCATTTTCGTTTATAATAGCAAAAAGGAGATTAGTCAAATGCGCTTTCTATCTCGACTGCTGGTTGTTCTCGTCGTCTGCTTTGTAGCTATTGTCCTGCTGGCTGCGCCGGCACAAGCCAATGGCGCCGATATTACGCTCTCTCCCAGCTCGGGAGTTCCCGGGGAGGAGGTTACCGTCCGGGGCTACAACTTTACGGCTGATGAGTGGGTTGACATTTATTTTTATCTGAACGGCGCCAGGACCCGTGTAGCCGACGAAGAGACCAATAGTTCCGGATATTTCCGGGTGACTTTCATCGTTCCCGAAAGCTACAAGGGAACCCATGATGTATTCGCCGAGGATGAGGATGACGTCACTGCTTATGAGGACTTTACCGTTGAGCCAGGGTTGACAGTAAGCCCCGACAATGGTCCCGTGGGGACTAATGTTACCGTAGAAGGACAGGGGTTTGCCGAGGATGAGGAAGACATCGAGCTGTGGTACGATGATGAGGTCATAGAGGATGATATTACTGCAGACGAGGATGGCAGTTGGGAGACGAGCTTCCAAATTCCCCCTTCCGCCCAGGGAGACCATGAAATAGACGCCGAAGGTGACGAGACCCAAGATCACGAGGTTGAGGATGCCATTTTCGAAGTAACGCCGGGAATAAGCCTGAATAAATTATCAGGCAGCGTGGGTGACAACATAACAATGACGGGCAGCGGATTTATTGCTGACGAAAGAGATATCACAATATTGTTTGATGGGGAGGCAGTGGTCACGGAAATCAGGGCCGACGACACGGGTTACTGGGAGGAAAGCTTCGAGGTGCCCGAGATGCCCACAGGCGAGTATAGCGTCACCGCCGAGGGAGAACAGACCCAAGACATCGGCGAGCTCAGCTTCGAGATAAAGCCTGGCATCGTTTTGTCCCCCGACGAAGGACATGTGGGCACGGACTTGAGCATCACTGGCCACGGATTTGCCATCGATGAAGATGTGGTCATAATGTACGATGGTAGCCAGGTAGCAACAGATACGACCAACGACAAAGGCAGCTTTGATGTAAGTTTTTCCGTGCCTGAGAGCCAATACGGCGAGCGGCTGGTGACAGCCGAGGATGATGCGGATAACGAGGCCGCCGCTAACTTCACCATGGAATCAGACCCCCCGGACACCCCAGAACTCATTTCACCGCCCGACGGGGGCAGGGTGGGATTCATAGGCACGGTGAGACCGACATTTGAATGGTCAGAGGTATCCGATGACAGTGGAGTTTATTATAGCCTGCAAATAGCGACCAGTGAAAATATCACCACCACTGGAGAATTCATTGGCGACCCCATATTTTCAGTTGAGGGCCTGGTCGGAACGAACTATACCCTGAATGCGACAGAAGCCCTGCCTTACGGCACCTACTACTGGATTGTGCAAGCCGTAGATGGCGCAGAGAACGAAAGCGGCTGGACTGCGGCCCACTCCTTCCGAGCCGGACTCTTGCCCCTATGGGCATTCATTGTTATGATAGTCTTCATAGTGGTGCTCATCGGCGCCCTGGTTTACTTTTTCGTAATAAGGAAAAGAGTATGTTACTACTAAAGGAGCGTCATTGCGAGGAGCCTTCCTCCTCCTGTCATTGCGAGGCTGATTTCGTCAGCCGAAGCAATCTCGGAGGGCTGCTGGGGAAGGAGATTGCCGCGCTCCGCATTCGCTCCGCTCGCAATGACAACGGGGGAGAGGCTCGCAATGACAAATAAAAGGGAGTAGCATAGAGGGAAAAGGGGGAATAAAGGTAAAGAAAGAAGGAGGGAAAAATGAAGTTAACAGTTATTGGACTGGGGCAATGTGGATGCCGGATTGCTGACCACTTTGCCAGGCTAAATTTCAAGGCGCGTGCTCAGCGCAAGGCAACCATAGCCCCCACCATCATTGCCGTGAATACAGACCAGGCAGACCTGACCGGGCTAAGGTTTATCAAGGACGACTACACGCACCGTGTGCTCCTGGGGTTGCGCCAGACCCTGGGACACGGGGTAGGCAAGATAAACGAGCTAGGAGCTCAATTGGCCAAGGAGGACGGTGATAAGGTACTGGATGCCGTGAAAGCTACCCCACAGTTTTACGAGACACATGCCTTTTTCCTCATAGCCGGCGCTGCCGGCGGCACGGGGTCGGGAGCGCTGCCCATAATAGCCAGGGCAGTTAAGGATAGATACATCAGCAAGCCAGTTTATGCCCTGGTAGTTTTGCCTTTTGAGCATGAGCAGGCCACAGAGTCCAGAAGCACATATAACACCGCCACTTGCCTGAAATCCACTTACGATGTAGTGGATGCCATTTTTCTCGCTGATAACCAGAGGTATGTGAGAAAGGATGCCAGTCTCGTTAGTAACATAGATAGAATAAACAGGATGATTGCCGAGCCTTTCTATGATTTAATGTGTGCTGGTGAGGTAACTAAGGCCAAATATGTGGGTTCGCGGACGATAGACGCCGGGGACATAATTGCCAGCCTGGAGGGGTGGACCGCCATTGGCCTGGGGAGAACTGAGCTTCCTTCATTCCGCTTCCCCTGGGAGGTAAGGAAGAAAACTTTCCGCGACAAAGCTCTGGAAAGCTTCAGAGGGACACAAGCCTTGGACGCCACCATCTCTGACCTTTCCCTCACTTGTGACCCCAAGGATGCCGGCAAAGCTATATATATCATATCGGGTCCGGAAAGAGATCTGAATATGGACATGGTCAAGAGCATTAGCGATTACATCAAGGAGCTGGCATCCAACGCCCTGATTCGAGGCGGCGATTTTCCCGGAGAAAAGCACTTTATTGACGTTACCTTGATATTATCCCAGTTATCCTTTGTGCCCAGGATAAAAGAGTTTTACGAGCAAGCTACGCAGTATGCCAAAGAACATAAGGGACAGCTAGAGCAAACTAAGAAGAGGATTGCATCCCTGGCTGAGCTAAGCAAAGACTTGCCTAGCTTGGAATGAAGTCGGGACAAGCCCGACCCTACAGTCATTTGGTAGTTGCCTGATTTATCAGGCCCGGTGAGGACTATCCCCCTTCTGTCATTGCGAGGCTGACTTCGCCAGCCGAAGCAATCCCCGGCACAAAATCATGAAGGAAGAGATTCCTTCACGCCGCGGAAGTGGCGCGGTTTATCCTCGCCTGCGCGAAATCCCAAATCTCAAGCACCAAATCCTAAACAATATCAAAATTCAAAAATCAAAATGACAACTCAAAACGCAAAAATCGAAAATACTTATACCTTCCCTTGCATCCTTGCTTCTTGCATTTTAGTTTTTTATTTACCGTTGCTCTGTCACTTTGCATTTTTATTTTTACTTTTTGCATTTCACAGGGATTTGTTTAGAGCTTGGATTTTAGGATTTAGAATTTAGCCGCTGGGATTGCCACGCCCCGATAAATCGGGGCTCGCAATGACAAACGGAAGGGAATGACACCAGGAGGCGCCTGCCTAGCTTTCCCTGAGCCAACCTTTTGCTTCCCTGGGGCTAAGACCTTTAGCAGCCTGGACCACCAGAGCCAGGCTCACGAGAAAATCATCATGTCCCTCTTGAGGGTCAACGTAAAAGTTCATCGTTTGGTTCGGGCGATATTGCGCCCTGGCTCTTTCCAGCTCAAACAAGGTCTCTTTATATTCCCTGGAGCCATCCTGTTTGTAGAGTTTAAGCCTCCCGGAATTGACAAAGGACAATAGCTCAAAGCCCATGTCGGATTTGCTCTTTGAGGTAATGACGAACGGGATGACCCTGCTTCCCAGTTCCTTTCTGAGAAAGCTAGCTACAGGCTGACCAATGCCAGTGGCGTCCACCACTATCCTGTGGCAGTTCCAGACATTCTTAAGGATATCCGTCATCTGGGTATAAAGCTGGCTATGGGGCATTCCCGTCCACTGGTATTGTTCCACAACTTTCAACAGTGGCTGCGATGGGTTAGTGGCATCCACCTCGGCAATGGTGATTACTGTGGAATCAAGCCCTCTTCCCCTACCATTGACAGGAGCGTCCCCTCCTGTCATTTCCTGCTCATGTTCCCCGGCCAAATCTACGCCAGCAATATAAGTCCTCTTCCCCTCAGGCTGCGATTGCCTCTGGTGTTCTCCTAGCACCAGAGCTACCTGCTGCCGTGATAGGAAGCCTCCGCCGTGGGTGATAGGTAATAAAGCATATTGAGTCCTGAACAGAGGATGCTCTTCGCCCAATCTTTGCCGCTCTGCCTGGACGAACTTGGCATAGTCAGGATTGTACTGGCCTACCTCCTGCCAATCATATCTGAAGTGGCGCTTAATGCCGTCCTTTCTTTCCAGTTCTAGATTAGTCTGCTTTACCTCTTCCAGCAATGTGCTATCGTCCCAGGTAGTGCCATAAAGAATCGTGGTCACGTTGGTAGCTGAACCCATGGGGCGGAATTCCTTGGTGTACTTTTCCTTGCTAACATCCTGCGACTCATCAATCTCCAGAAGTATATCAGCGCTGTGTCCCACCACTGAAGACGAGCCTTCAGCCGACAGAAAGATGGCTTCGGCGTTGCCAAGCTGAACAATATAGCCCATCTGGAGGCGATAAATGCCATCAAAACCAAAATCATCCAGCCTCTGTTTCAACCTTTCTATAGAGATAATGGTTTGAGGCTTAAAGGTTGGGGAGCATTTTATAAGATTGCCTCCCCTGGCCATATATAGCGTTAACAACAGAACTTCCAGATGCGCTGAAAGCTCGTTTTTGCCTCCCTGCCTGGCAATCTCCACAGAAAAGGTCAGTCCCATTCCCTTCTGGATAGAGTCCATAGCCGCCCGGGCCACTTCCAGTTGATAAGGTCTTAGCTTCATTTCTCTCGTGCCCCTCCCCTAGATTGCTTCGGCTGACGAAGTCAGCCTCGCAATGACAGAACAGAGGTGTCCCTAGCAATGATACCCCATATGTCATTGCGAGCGGAGCGAATGCGGAGCACGGCAATCTCCATCCTCAGCGACGAAGCTTGTCTTCGCCCAAACCTACCCGCTTGCCACCTTTATGCCCACTCCAACCCCCAGGGGCACAGCAACTTCGGTCAAGACTTTCTGGATGGCTTCCTTGAGAGACTTCTTCTGTTCTTTGGTAATTTGATATCGGGTTCTTACCAGCCGGGCTATGATATTGGCTGCCTCGAAGTGCAGGTCAATTCGCTCCGGCTGCTCTTCCAGAAGTTCCCTGAGCTTTACTCTGAGAAGGGCAATCTCCTCGTCGATTCCTTCGACATGAGAAGCTTCCTCCAGTTCCAGCTTTTCTGCCTCGTCCAAAGCCCGGCCATAGAAACCCCGTGGGCTACTCTTTCTCTTGCCTTTTCCTTTTGCTGCCATAACAGTTCCGGGGTCCCCGAAAATTCGGAGAATTTTTGGGTTTTTCTACCGAGGCTTTGACCAAGCCATAGACGAGGACATGAGCTGCCAGGTTGTAATCCTGCTTCTGAAGAGCCGCCGGCAATAGCTTCAAACTCAATCTACTTTCCTTATTGAACCCTTATTACCCATTTAGCGAAGCTAAATTATAGCACAGGTGTTCTAAAGAGGCAAAGGGGTTTTGTCAGCTCAAAAGGCAATCTTTAAAAGTGATGCTATCGCCCAACCGAGAGCAGCGCATATCGGGAAGGTTAAAATCCAGGCCAACACGATATTTTTGGTTACTCCCCACCTTACTGCGGAAAGGCGCTTCGTGGCACCCACCCCCATTGTAGCTGCCGTGGCGCAATGAGTGGTGCTTACGGGAATACCCAGGCGTGAAGCTATCTCAATAACAGTAGCCGCTGAGGCCTGGGTAGCAAAACCATGGATAGGTTGTAGAGCAGTGATCTTCATCCCCACAGTTCTAATAACTCGCCAGCCGCCCATAGCGATGCCCGAGCTAATGGCTAAAGCGGATACGACTATTACCCACAAGGGGATATTGTCCCACAGCTCAACCCGTCCGGTATAAATCACCAGCGCCATGGTGATGACACCTATGGGCATCTGACCATCATTCTTGCCGTGGCTATAAGCTAAGAAAGCGGTAGTAAGCCATTGCAGACGGCTAAAGACAACTCTCATCTTGGATGGAGCGCTTCGGCGAGATGCCCAGAGCAGGACAACCATAAGTGCAAAGCCACCGATGAAACCCAGAGTAGGAGCAGCAACCACTGATACCCCAATCCGTTGCAGGACACCCCATATCACTGCCTCCCTGCCCACCACCACTATCCCCGCTGCTGCCAGCCCAGTGACAAAGCTATGGCTTATACTTACCGGCAGACCAAAACGAGTAGCTATAGTCCCCCAGACGATAACCGTGGCTAAAGCAGCAATCAGTATCAAAAAAGCAGCAGTCACTGGTAAAGATGAGATTGTTTCAGGGTCTAGAATCCCCTTGCCGATGGTTCTGGCAACCTCCAGACCGGTAGCGGTACCAGCGAAGTTACAAAAGGCAGCCAGTATTATGGCATTTCGGGGGGAAAGAGCCCGGGAGCCAATCGAAGCAGCAACACTATTGGCAGCGTCATTAAAACCATTAACTACACCAAAGCCGATGGCCGCCGCAATTACCAGAACCAGCAGAGCGAGCTCAGGCATACTTCAATACTATACCTTCAAGGACATTGGCGACATCTTCGCCCCGATCGGTGGCGTTTTCCAGGTGCTCATAGATTTCACGCCACTTAATTACCTCACATGCGTCAAGATGGCAAACCTCAAATAGCTCGGCTAAGGCAGCATGATACACATCATCAGCCTCGTTTTCCAAGCTATTGATTTCCACACACTGCTTCAGAATCCATGGGAACTGGTCACGGTGACGCAAACGAGGCATTACCTCGTTCAACTTGTAGGCTACCTTGGCTACAATCGCGGCTAGCTCTCGAGCTCTTTCCGTAGGTTGGGCAATACGATAAAGGCAGGCTGTCCTGCCCGCAGCCTCGACGAAATCCATTATATCGTCCAAGCTATTGACCAGGAGAACAATATCCTCCCTGTCGATGGGAGTGACGAAGGTGCGGTGTAACCTCTGTACTATCTCGTGAGTGATGACGTCACCCCGATGTTCCAAATCCTTAAGTTGCTTGGCTTTCGCTTCAACATCTTCATAGTTGTCAAAGAGGTCAATCAGCTTTTCTGCGGCAACGACCAGATTGCTCGTATCTTGTTCGAACAGGTTGTAGAACTCCATATCTCTGGGGGGCATGAAAAATTTAACCAAAGTGCACCTCCTCTCCCTTACCAGATAAGGGGATAGACAAGCAAGAGTATTCCTCCAGCTTTCTTTTGCCAGGAGAAAGCGACGTCAGCAGGACCAACCTATTCGTGATAGTAACAATACGAGAAACAATGCAGGAATGCAAAACCACGCCCCTCTTATTTCCACACTGGTCAATACACACTTCCCGTCCCAAAGTTCTCTTCGGCTACGTCCCGTATTATAGCACACCACAAGAAATTTCTACTGTGCCTTGTACTCGCTCACGTGATTTTTGTGTTTTGGCCCCAACACCCTTACTGGAATCTTCTCACCTGAAAGCGATAGAGCTTAATTGGCTCGCTGGCTGATATCCCCGCCTTGAGCCGACAAATAGCAATTTGCTCCTCAACGCTATCTACGCCTTCCAGGTCAGGCAGCAAAAGTCCCTTTTTCCAACCACTCTCCACAATAACGCCATATTTCTTGGGGTCAAGCTGGCTGATATCTGAGACTGGCTCAGGCTTAGTAAGGATATCCACGCTATATTCCAGGTCATCAAGCTCAGACGCAGTCACCGGGGGAAAGCGAGGGTCTCCGGTAGATGAGCTAATAGCGTTGGCAATGATTTCTTCAGCCACATTCTTCTCCTTTGACTCAAAGGTGCCAATACATCCTCTTAATTGCCCATGCTTATGAAGGGAAACAAAAACCCCCGCCCGCTCTCTCATTTCCGGAGTTAACTCCCTCGGCTTGGGCATTTTACCCTCCCGGATATAGCTTTCCACAGTCTCCTTAGCCAGTTCTACCACAGGATGAAGTCCCTTTGCCATAAAGCACCTCCTCGTAGTTGCCTAATCTATCGGGCCCGTCTCGCCCAATAAATTGGGCAACTACATTCTTAGCCCTCCATTGTTCCAGTATACCCGTAGTTGCCTGATTTATCAGGCCCTCCCTCATGTCCGGAAATTAAGCTCAGCTCCGCAGAATTTACACCTCGAGCCATCTAGCCCCACTACCTGAGTATCATAGCCAGTGCGATGAACGACTGTTTTGCCACAAGAATAACACACGGTATTTTCATACTCGTGCCCCGGCACATTGCCCAGATAGACAAATTTCAGCCCTGCCTTTCTCCCAATCCGATAAACCCTTTCCAAAGTCGATACCGGGGTAGCCGACAGATGGGTAAATTCGTGCAGGGGATGGAAACGAGTTACGTGCCAGGGAGTGAGCTCGCCCAGGTTATCTCGAATCCAGGTAGCAATGTTCTTGAGCTGTTCCTCGTCGTCGTTCATCGTAGGAATGATATTGGTCACCACCTCAACATGCATATCCCATTTCTCTTTAGCCCGCCTGGCGACGTCCAGAATGCCCTGCCACTGAGGAATCTTGGCTAGCTGCCGATAGAACCCGTCGGCGAAGCCCTTGACATCCACCCTCCAGGCATCAAGCCAGGGACCTATGGTATCCAGAGCCTCAGGCGTGGCATAGCCATTGGTCACATACACAGTGTATAGATTATTTTCTTTAGCCAGCTTGGCTGAATCCAGGGTGTATTCAAACCAAATCGTCGGCTCATTGTAAGTCCAGGCAATGCCCTGGCAATTATATCTCTTGGTTAGTTCTATCTCGCTTTCCGGGAGCAATTGCTGTGAACCTCGCGGAATATCCACACAGGAAATCTCCCAGTTCTGGCATCCCTTGCAGTGGAAATTGCATCCCCAGGTGCCTAAGGAAAAGGCATAGGTACCAGGGAAGAAATGAAATAGAGGTTTTTTCTCAATATGGTCGGCTGCCATCGAGGATACCTCGGCATAATTCATGCTATACAGCGTGCCATCCCGATTGATGCGCATACGGCAGACGCCAAGCTTACCGGGATTAATAAGGCACCTCCACTGGCACACATGACACCTCACCCTGCCACCAGGGAGTGTCTCATAGAGCATCGCCTCCCTTTCCATCCCTTATCATTATACCACCACGAACTACCTCAATATAGCTCCGGGACTATCTTCCAGCGGTGTGATAAGGGACAAGCCCCGACCCTACAGTAGTGAAAAATCCTAAACAATATCGAAATTCAAAAATCAAGGGTCAAAAATCAAAATGACAACTCAAAACGCAAAAACTGAACAAACCCAAATATCAAAATCCAAATGCTTAAATGCCAAAACTACTCCGTTTTGTCATTGGGATTTTGAGCTTGATTTGACATTTGAGCCTTGTCATTTGACATTGTTTAGGATTTAGATATCGGGATTTGGAATTTAGCTCCCAGCGGGGATAGATCCCCGCCACAAGCTAGAACTACTCCCGATACACCTTGCTCAGATCGGGAATACCCAGGGGACTGAGCTCATAGCCTTTGACATAGGGCTCCACCAGGATATAGTTAGTGCCGTGCCACAGGGGGAGGCAAGGAGCTTCATCAACTACCAGTTGTTCAGCTTGTTGGTACATAGTCAAGCGGAGAGCTCCATCCTGTTCTATAGCTGCCTGGTCAAGCGAAGCATCCAGGGTGGGGTTGCTATATTCGGAGATATTAACTTCGCTTCCGGTATAGAAGAGGATATCCAGGAAATTATGCGGGTCGGGGTAGTCAGCTATCCAACCCATTACGAACATCTCATCCTTCTCTTGTTTCAGATTATAAATGAAATTCTCTGGTTCCAGTTGCCTCACCGAGATTTCCACGCCGAGGTTCTGTTGCCATTCCTGGATGATGGCGCCTAGATAACTCGGAATGCTATTGCCATAGCCGCCAACAGTCAGGGTGATAGGGGGCAAGTTCGAGACATCTCCATATCTCGAGGCGGTGATGAGCTCTATCGCCTTTTCCAGATCGTAGTCCAGTCCCTCGAGAGCTTCGTTATAGCCAGGCATGCCCGGCGGCAAAATACCATCGGCTTCATTTATCATGTCCCTCAATATCACCTTAGCAATACGCTCTTTATCCACAGCATGACAGAAGGCACGACGGACATTAACGTCGTCGAAGGGAGGTTGGGCAGTGTTGAAGCCAATATAATAGAGGCTAAGCTCGGGGGTTACGGCTAACTCGGGATAAAACGGGCCAGTCTCATCACTCACTCGGTCAATGTAGGCCAAGTAAACAGAAACGACATCAATCTTCTCTGTCTCGTACAGGGTCATGGGCACACCAGACAGAAGATAGACGACATGTTCCAGTTTAGCCGGCTCGTCGTAATAAATCTGGCTGCGCTCCAAAATCAACCACTGCCCTCCTTTCCATTCCTTTAGCTTAAATGGTCCTGTCCCGTCTGGCTCCCGCCACCAGCCCTCCCCGGATTCCACATTAGCCCTATCAACCACAAAGGCAGTGGGATAAGCTAGCTTGCTCAGGAAGTAAGCCTTGGGAGCATCAATGATAACCTGAAGAGTGTAGTCATCAAAGACTTCGACCCCGGAGATTTCTCCCGTTTTTCCCGCCAGCATATCCTTGGCACCAATAATATCGCCCAGATACGTAGCTGCTGTGCCAGAGCCAGTATCGGGGTCGCAAGCTCGCTCCCAGGAGTATTTGAAATCGGCAGCTTTGACCTCCCTGCCGCTATGAAATTTCACCCCCTGGCGCAGGTAGAAGGTATATGTTTTGCCATCGGGGCTTTTCTCCCAGCTCTCAGCAATATCGGGCACTATGTTTAGCTCATGGTCAAGGCGAACCAAGCCAGAGAAGATATGCACGACGTAGGTATGAGAAGACATGTCGGCAGAAATCGCCGGGTCAAGCGTTATGGGACCGACATCCCAGAGGCGAAGGACGCCTTCGCCAGTGGGAGGTAGCTGCTCCGGCTGGCAAGCAGTCGAAGGTAAAACCAATAAAGCCGCCAAAAACAGAGATAATGATGCAAGCTGCCAAATTCTTTTCACTGGCCACCTTCCGCAAAAAGAGACTGTAACGCTGTAAACAATTGAGAAGGCCCTTGGCAACTCCCTGCCAGCTTCTCAAAAGGACACAAGTCTGTGCCATCATAGTTAGAGATATAAGGAACTGCGTCCTTACTACTAACGGTCACCCCTTGCCCCTTCAGCATATCAAGCGCTCCCTGGCTTGCTATGCCAGCATATACCGAGGTTATCCGAGCATGAAGGCAAAGCATAGCTACGGCCGAGCCCACGATGCGGTCAGCCATCGCAGCATTATGTAAACTTTTTCCCATACTCTGAACAGCCTGGAAAAAGGGGGCTATTCCGCGCTCTCTGGAACTGAAAAGAACTTGCCCTCCCTTCACCATGACGAGATTCCATTTCTCTTCCTCCAAAAGAGAGCGAGCCAAGTCAATATCTTCCATGTTACTCCGTATAGCGTTCTAAACAGTGATTAAAACTTGAGAGAAATATCAAGCTGGTATTCCATGTTGCCCAAGTCAAGTTCCTGGGCAGCTCTTACTTGAATCAGGCTGTCCGTACCATTTATCTTGCCCAGTATATCGGGAGAGCTGACGTTGGCAAATTTCCCTATGGGCTTGCTTTGAGCAATCAAGTCCAACGACGCCCTGTCAATAGCTACCACGTCTGTGGAGGCGAGGATGCCAATATCGGGAACTATTGGCAAACCTGATGGTGTAGCGCAGTCACACAACGGCGTTACATCCTGGACGAAATTGATGAAAGCCACTTTGGAGTGAAATCGGCTTAGCACCCCGGCGGCAACGTGAGCCAGATAAACTTGAAACACCTCTTTAGCCTGGGGAGGCAAGGAAAAAACACCCTCCGGGCAAAGATAAAGGCAATTATTGCAATTCATGCATTTCTCCTCATCACGCACCATTTTCTCCTCAAGTAAAGACAAGGCTTTAAAGACACAGGCTTCAACGCACTGTCCACAGCCCGTGCATTTAGAGAGGTCGATGACACCACGATTTACCCTATGTTGAGCAGCTTTCGACTCTTTGGTAACACAGCCCATAGCCACATTCTTGATAGAGCCGCCAAAGCCAGATAGCTCATGCCCCTTCAGATGAGAAAGAACTATCATAGAGTCGGCATTGAAAATCTCCCTGGCTATCTTTATTTTGTCTAAAGAGCAATCAGAAACCCGCTTGGGGGTATCCACCCACTCGCCATCATAGCCCTGCTCCCCATCAGCGATAATGACAGGCGCTCCCAACGATTCCCCGGTGAAGCCATTGAAGGCTGCTGTAGCCAGGTATTGGCTGGCAGTGAATCTCCCCATGGGATAAAGAGTAGTGGTATCCGTGACAAATGGTTTAGCTCCAGCTTCTTTAATCAAATCACATACTCGGTGTACTATTGGCGGGCGAAGGTAAGCGCTACCGCCATATTCTCCCATGTGAACCTTCACCGCTACTGAATCACCCGCAGAGACAACGTTGGCTATTCTGGAGAAAAGAATCCTCAACCCTCTGAGGAAAGCCCTATCCATATCATAGGGGAAAAAGAAAACCTCGCTCCTTTCGCTAGTCTTCACGATACTCGCTTACCCAATAGTATATCTCAGAAATTAAGACTCAATAAATTGCGTACTTGAAGGGTGTTTATTTGTCATTTGCGATTAAATTTAGAACAAATTCTTAGCTTTCAGGCTTAAGTAATTCTTATCGCAGACGATGATGTGGTCAAGGACATCAATACCTACGATTTCGCCAGCTTTAGCCAGCCGCTTGGTTAGCTCAACATCTTCTTTGGATGGCTCGGGGTCACCCGAAGGATGATTGTGCACAAAGATTACCGAAGCGGCGGAGGAAGAAACTGCTTCCTTAAACACCTCACGGGGATGAACAATGCTCGTGTCCAGGCTGCCTATGGAAACTGGCTTGCAATTTATTAACCTGTTTCTAGTATCCAGGCAAAGTACCAAAAAATGTTCCTTCTTCTTGCCTTTCAACTTGCTTCTCACGACGGCAGCCACATCCTCCGGGGACTTGAGCATCGGCTTGGGTTTTTCACCGACATCGGCTTCCAGCCTCTTACTCAATTCAAGGGCAGCTTTAATCTGCGCCGCCTTGGCTGGCCCAATACCTCTCGTCTGGGTCAACTCCTCCACAGAGGCATTAGCAACACCTTTGAGATTGCCAAACCGGCTTAACAGCTTCTGGCTAGTCACCATGACGGATTCACCTTTAATTCCTCGACCCAGGATTAAAGCTAAAATTTCCGGGGCGGAAAGAGCTTCACTGCCCAGCTTAAGCAGCCTCTCCCTGGGGCGTTCACTGAGGGGTAAATCGTGAACAGTAAAAGAGTCTTTCATGGCTTATCTTATATTGTTGATTTCTCAGACGACCTTCGCCAGATTCGTTCCTCCAGGGCCAGAGCACCCCACAAAGCCAGTGCTGTAGCTAATGCCGCCAACACGGCAATCAAAGCAGGATGGGACTGCCACGCTGTCCCTTCACTTTGCTCAGGGATTCGGCTCACCGAAATGACAGTGTGGGATGCCAGCGTTCCTCGCCAACGAGCATCAAGACCATCTATATCAAAACCATAGACCTCAGTCAAGGCTTCATCGTAGGTACTACCCTGCTTCAAAATAGTCAACAAGTCGAGCATCCTGTCCTGTCCATAATTATTCAGAAGGTACTCAACAAGGCTATAGCTTTGAGCATAGGAAAGGCAAGCTTTTTCAGTCTCGGCAGAAAAGGGACTACACAGGCTGCGCACCGAAATAAGCTCATCTTCCAAAATAGCCGCTTCTAGGTAGGAGCGAAAAACGGGGTCAAGCTCGCCCTCGTTATACGTGGCTAACCCTTCGTCAAGCCAGATAGGAAGCTGCCCATAGGGGCTAAAAGTTGCCTGATGAACAACAAGATGCGTCAACTCGTGAACCAGGGCCCTTTTGCCCCAATCAAGTCTCGCCGGGGAAATACCGATAGCGATTGTACTAAATCCAGTAAAGGCAACGCCGCCAGTCCATTCCTGAGGAAAAATCATAGCCCCCTGTAAATCACTAGTGGAGGCATAAATATATATCTTGATGGGCTTTTCCGGATAGGTACCAATATCCTGGGTCAACCTGGCAAGTCCTTCCTCGCAAGTATCCATCAATTCTTGGGCGAAGGAGTTACCACCTTCGTACCAGAAAAGGGACATCTCGCTGCCCTGAGGTACGGTACCAGTTAAGCTCTGCCAAAGATAGCTATCATCATCGAAATCCATTATCTCAGGGGAGGTCTCAAATCTGTTCCCGTCAATATCCTCAATCATCCACCAGTATGTGACTTCAGCTCCAGGGGGCAAGCCCGCATTCCTCATATCCCATACCCAGTTAGCCTCTACCATGCTTGCTGGAGTAAAATCAGCCCAACCCTCACTGACAACTTCAGCATAGTTCATCTTATCCACCTGGTAATAAAGACGGACATCAACGATATCAACATAGCTTTCAGCCTCAAGAGTGAATACAGCCTGGTTTGGGAAATCTACATATACATCGCTAGCTATAACTGCAATATCATCCCCAGCTGCGACGAGGGAGGGGCTTAAAAGCAAGAGAAGCGCCGAAGTTATTAAGACGATGCGTTTAATCATTTTCCTACTTTAGACCGAAGGTAGTTAGCGATAAATCCATCTAGCTCTCCATCCAACACAGCTTCGGCATCGTGAACCTCGTAATCGGTGCGGTGGTCCTTCACCATTTTGTAGGGGTGAAGAACATAACTTCTAATTTGATTTCCCCAACCCGCTTCAATACGCTTGCCTTTTAGCTTGGCTCTTTCCTTCTCTTTCTTCTTGCGGTCAAGCTCTAGGAGGCGAGAATAAAGGATTTTCAAAGCAGCTTCCTTGTTTTGGTGCTGAGACCTCTGACCCTGGCAAGTAGCTACCAGCCCTGTAGGTAAGTGAGTTATCCTGACAGCGCTGCTTGTCTTCTGCATATGTTGCCCGCCAGGACCACTGGACCTGAAAGTATCTATCCTCAAGTCTTCCGGGTCTATCTTGACATCCACCGTCTCTTCCGCTTCAGGGAGGACTTCCGCCAGGACAAAAGATGTGTGGCGGGCATGGTCAGCATCAAAGGGGGAAAGCCGCACTAACCTGTGTACCCCGTGCTCACCTTTGAGATAGCCATAGACATAATCCCCTTTAATCTCCACGATAGCGCTTTTGATACCAGCCTCTTCTCCCGGGGAGACATCTAAGACCTCGGCTTTATAATTATGCCGCTCTGCCCACCTCAAGTACATCCTGAGCAACATGTTTGCCCAATCCTGAGACTCTGTGCCACCAGCACCAGCATGAAGGGCGAGCATGGCATTTCGACTATCGTAATCGCCAGTAAAAAGCTGTTGGCTCTCCAACTGTTCA
>Ga0209986_10001383_pt1 | contig 23240 bp, 23 predicted proteins | sample BlataG_FD_183168 | JGI IMG/M metagenome (GOLD analysis project Ga0209986, IMG submission 183168) | Deep subsurface microbial communities from Black Sea to uncover new lineages of life (NeLLi) - Black_00105 metaG (SPAdes) (version 2) | ecosystem: Environmental > Aquatic > Marine > Oceanic >... | reverse complement strand
GGCGGAGTGAAAATATGCTTGCCTATTGACAACGTGAGCAAATTTGGAGATGTTATCACCTTGAAGAATGAGCAGAAATATCTTAAGGGTATGAAATCCTGTAAGGAATCGCGTTGATGGCTTTTTCTTCGGGGGAATACTGTTTAAGGTTTCTTTACATATGAACCAGTGAGATATGTTGATGTAAAGATCAAGGCGAAAGGAATCCATGTCCCGATGGGGCTTAGAAACATATCATAACTCTTATTGATAAGAAGTGCGACAACAAAGAAATCCATGAGGATGACAATGGCGACAAATGCAATCGATGTGATTATTGGTGTAGTATAATTCAATTTCTTAAAGTAGATGACCGATATAAGTGCAAAGATGATTGGAGCCCCAATTGCATGAATGATGAGGGCATTATCTAAGGTTGTAACCGCTTGACCACCCATCATTAATCCCCAGCAACCCATCTGTCCAATAAACCCAAATATGATAACGCCAAAGAGTTCTATAACTTTCATTTTATTCGCCTTCTAATCCCATTATAAGCATAACAATGTAATCAATTGTGAGCTTAAGGGTTTTGCTGAAGGAAAAAGCATAAGTTTTTCATTGGTCGATGGGATTATGATTCGGACGATAAGTTTACGTTAGGTAATGACGATTCTCCCTTGAGGCGAACCAATGCCCCGCGTAGAAAAGGCAGGGTTGCCTCTGTGGGAAAAAAGCATAGAAAAGGGGGGAAGCGAACAATGGGACGCTATCCTTTCGTGACCTATGCAAGGCAATACGTCGAGACGATTCGAAGCTTGTATGCGGAATCAACCGTTATCGAATTGGATAGGCGATATAGACGAATGGCGAAGGACATGAAGAATCTCAGAGAGCAGGGATTGATTGAGACGGATAACCTCAAGAAAATGACAGAGAACGATATATTGGCTTATATCGGACTAATGAAAGCGAGAGGTTTGAAGGACAATGGACAAACGCACAATATCAGCGCGCTGAGAGCATTGCTTCGGTTCTGCGATAATACCGTCATGGATTGTATGAAGCCCCGGTATTCTCATGTCTTTCCGAAAAAGAGGACGCGGAGATATCCTCCAATTGAGAACTTCGATGTCGATGCAATACACCAAAAAGCGGATACTGTTTTCGATTGGAGACGACTAGAAGCCTATTCAATGGTGATACTCGCATTGAATACCGGGCTGAGAAGTAAAGAACATCGTCTCGCTAAGATCGGCGATGTCGATAGAGAAGCGTGGACAATGATTGTACGCCACCCAAAGGGAGAAGGCAGATACGGTCAAGAGCGAATCGTCCCGATTCTGCCTCCGGCGCGTCCGATTCTGACTCGCTATTTTGCGGTGAGGGCAGATATGATATCGAAGTATGCTCCGCACAACGAAGCCTTATTTCCAGCTCTAAGAGATAAGGGAGACGGTTTTCTATCAAGTCAAAGCCAACGAATGTTGAAGAAAATAGTCTCGGATGAAACCGGAATCGATTTTGAACTCCGCGCTTGTCGAAGGACTTTCGGACAATTATGCATAGATCGCGGTGCGCAGGTCGAGACTGTATCGCTTCTGTTAGGGCATCAATCGACGAAAACCACAGAAGGCTACTATTGCCGAAAGAGAGAAGATGTTGCACTTCGAGAGATTTCCGAGATTTGGAAACCTACTGAATCTATTGGTGCAAAAAACCTCTTAATTGAAAATAAAAACGACTTGTCTGGCTATGCATGAAAGCGCGGGGAGAGGGATTTGAACCCTCGAGCTCTTTCGAGCACTGGATATCTGCCTCGCCCATTATTTGAGCGACGATAGCAATCCAGCGCCTTGCCTGGCTGGGCCATCCCCGCAAAGTTGCCAGTTTCTTGTTATCATATGTTTCATCAAAAAGATTATGGTTGCTATTGTTTCCCTTGCATTATCACTATTCTACTTTAAGTCATACTCAGAAGATTCTATATCATATATTCTCTTAATTGATTTCTTCAACGAATGGTAGCAATTTTAATTCTTTAATAGGAGGATGATATGAAAACAAGAGAAAGGTTAATATCCTTGCGAACCCAACGTTATATTACCGCATCGAATGTGGTAGAGCGTGGATGTCGCGTTTCGCGATACGAAACGCATTTATACGCATTCGCTCTTAGAGTGAAACGCCAAAGCTATTTGCAGTGCCAATGGCAACGATTGGGATCGGGGCGATTTGCCCTTACATGAACAAATCGGTTCCTGCATTGCATAAAATGTGGAGGATCAAGATCTCCGGCCGGAGGTCGTGCTCTCTTGATTCTGACGCTCGATGATGATACCAATGCGATCTTGTGCGTGCGCGAGCTATCGCGCAAAGCAGGGAAAATGCATGTTCGGTGAGATTTGGCAACCTTGCCAATTGAGATGCAAGCAATCAGTTCCAACCGACCGAAATGATATCGAAAGTCCGGTATCGATCAATTCCGGTTGATCCTGCCGGCGGGCACCGCTATTGGAATCCGATTAAGGCATGCGAGTCGAGAGAGGTAAAGCCCTCGGCGGACGGCTGAGTAACACGCGGATAATCTGCCCTCGGATGGGGGATAATCTCGGGAAACTGAGAATAATACCCCATAGGTCTAGTATGCTGGAATGCTTCTAGGCTAAAAGCTCCGGCGTCCGAGGATGAGTCTGCGGCCTATCAGGTTGTAGTGGGTGTAACGGACCCACTAGTCTACGACGGGTAGGGGCGTTGGGAGACGGAGCCCCCAGATGGATTCTGAGACACGAATCCAGGCCCTACGGGGCGCAGCAGCTGCGAAAACTTCGCAATGTGGGAAACCACGACGAGGGGATTCCAAGTGCCAATGCTTTGCATTGGCTGTTCTCCTGTCTAAAAAACAGGAGAAGTAAGGGCCGGGTAAGACGGGTGCCAGCCGCCGCGGTAATACCCGCGGCCCAAGTGGTGTTCGATATTATTGAGCTTAAAGCGTCCGTAGCCTGTCCTGTAAATCTTCGGGTAAATCGTGCAGCTTAACTGTTCGAATTCCGAGGAGACTGCAGGACTTGGGACCGGGAGAAGTCGGAGGTACCTCTGGGGTAGGGGTAAAATCCTGTAATCCTAGAGGGACCACCAGTGGCGAAGGCGTCCGACCAGAACGGATCCGACGGTGAGGGACGAAGCCCTGGGGCGCAAACGGGATTAGATACCCCGGTAGTCCAGGGTGTAAACGCTGCGGGCTTGGTGTCGGGGGTCCTACGTGGGCGCCCGGTGCCGGAGAGAAATTGTTAAGCCTGCCGCTTGGGGAGTACGGTCGCAAGACTGAAACTTAAAGGAATTGGCGGGGGAGCACCGCAACGGGAGGAGCGTGCGGTTTAATTGGATTCAACGCCGGAAAACTCACCAGGGGCGACGGACACATGAAGGCCAGGCTGATGACTTTGCTGGATTGTTCGAGAGGTGGTGCATGGCCGTCGTCAGTTCGTACCGTAGGGCGTTCTCTTAAGTGAGATAACGAACGAGACCCTCGCCGCTAGTTGCCATCCATCCCTCCGGGGGTGGGGCACTTTAGTGGGACCGCTGGTGCTAAACCAGAGGAAGGGGAGGTCGACGGTAGGTCAGTATGCCCCGAATCCCCTGGGCAACACGCGCGCTACAAAGGCCGGGACAATGGGCTCCGATATCGAGAGGTAAAGGTAACCCGAAACCTGGCCGTAGTTCGGATTGAGGGCTGTAACTCGCCCTCATGAAGCTGGATTCCGTAGTAATCGCGCATCAACATCGCGCGGTGAATATGCCCCTGCTCCTTGCACACACCGCCCGTCAAACCATCCGAGTTGGGTCTAAGTGATGATGCTTCGTATTGGGGCGTTAGAACTTGGGTTCAGCAAGGGGGGTTAAGTCGTAACAAGGTATCTGTAGGGGAACCTGCAGATGGATCACCTCCTAAGAAACCCGGAAGGAGGCCAAAAGTCTCCTTCCACCCAAATAGCTTGCTGAGGTGGGATTCCAAGCACCATTGAAATCATCATCGAGCTCATTGGTTTTTTTTAGTATTGAGAATTCATCCAAAGAAACAGCTCGATATAGCTCGATATATATACCCCTTTATATCTCATTCAATCACATAGCCAAGGCTTGGAAACACGCCAAGAAATTGGTATATTGCAAGAAGTCTATCTTGATCGATATAAGGATTGAGAATAGGGTGTGCATACAACTGTGTGTTTTCCGATTGGCGAATCGAGGCAAGATCAGATGCAAGATGAATTTATCGTGAAAGGGGGAGTCGAAACCACTGCGAAAAATGGTGCAGTGCTTATTGTTGGTGGTGGAATTGCCGGTGTTCAGGCTTCGCTCGATCTTGCCGACTCAGGTTTCAAAGTCTATTTAGTTGAAAAAACTCCGAGTATTGGCGGGCACATGGCTCAACTTGATAAAACCTTCCCAACAAATGACTGTTCTATGTGCATTTTATCACCAAAGCTTGTCGCAGTTGCATCTCATCCAAATATTGAGATTCTGACTCTTTCAGAAATTGAGGAGATAAGTGGTGTGCCGGGAAATTTCACAGTGATAGTCAAGAAGAAGGCTAGATATGTCGATCTATCCAAGTGCGTTGCCTGCGGACAGTGTATAAAGAAATGCCCGATAAAGGTGGATTATGAGTTTGAAGAGCAGCTGATTAAAAGAAAGGCGATTTATATTCCCTTTCCTCAGGCAGTGCCTCTCTGCTACGCTATCGATCCCGAGAAGTGCATCTATCTGACGAAGGAAAAATGCGGTAACTGTAAGACGGTTTGCCCAGCAGATGCTGTCAATTTTGAAGACACAGATCAATTGTTAGAGTTCGCAGTTGGATCGGTCATTCTTGCACCTGGATTGGATACGTTTGATCCCACACAAATGGGGCAATACGGGTTCGGCCGGTTCAAAAACGTTGTCACGAGCATTCAGTTTGAGAGGATCATGTGCTCAAGCGGACCGTACGAAGGTCATATCAAGCGGCCCGGAGATGATAAGGAACCCATTGAAATTGCATTTGCCCAATGTATTGGTTCTCGTGACGAGAAGATAGGCAACCTATACTGCTCTTCAGTCTGCTGTATGTATACTATTAAGGAGGCAATTATCGCCAAGGAGCATCAGCCGAATATCAAGGCCACGATTTTCTACATAGATATCAGGGCATTCGGTAAGGAGTTCGAGGATTACTATCTGCGGGCAAAGAAATTGGGAATCGAGTTTGTGAAATCGAAAATTGCAAGCGTGAGCGAATTACCCAATGGTGATCTCGAGGTTAAAATTGATGCGGATGAGGGAAGCCTAACTCGGAAGTTCGATATGGTCGTTCTCTCGGTCGGTTTGACGAGATGCAGGTCATCAGATTCCCTCGCAAAAGTTTTCGATATAGAACTTGATGAGCAGGGATTCGTACAAAGCAGCGAATTCTGCTCAATAGTAACTTCCAAGGAGGGCGTGTTCGCTTGCGGGACATTCACCGGTCCGAAGGATATTCCCGATACCGTAGCAGAGGCTTCCGGCGCTGCCGCACTCGCATCTTCACTTATCGCTAAAAAGAGAGGTGAATTGGCGGTAAGGAAAGAATATCCTCCGGAAAAAGATGTTATCTATGAGCGTCCGCGAATAGGCGTTTTCGTTTGTCATTGTGGTACCAATATAGGTGGAGTTGTAGATGTTCCCGCTGTCGTTGAGTACGCGAGCAAACTTCCGTATGTGGAATACGCGGGAGAAACTCTGTATACTTGCAGCCAAGACACTCAGCAGAAGATAATTGATACGATAAAAGGGAAGAATCTGAACAGAATCGTAGTGGCAGCATGTTCGCCCAGAACTCATGAGCCCCTATTTAGAAATACCATTCGCGAGGCGGGATTGAACGAGTATCTTTTCGAGATGGCAAATATTCGTGATCAGTGCTCATGGGTGCACATGAACGAACCAGAAAAGGCTACAGAAAAGTCAAAAGATCTGGTTCGAATGGCCGTTTACAGAGCTAAATTACTACAACCGCTTCCGAAGCAGACCTTCTCGGTGAATAGTAAGGCGCTCGTGGTCGGAGGTGGAATAACGGGTATGACCGCGGCTATTGAGCTTTCTCGACAGGGATTTGAAAGCGTTCTCGTGGAGAGATCAGAACGGCTCGGCGGACGACTGAACCGGGTTAGATATATGATGGATGGTAGATCTCAAAGAGAGTATCTGGATTCTCTGATCAGGCAGGTTGAGAACGATTCCAATGTTGAGGTCTTGAAGAACGCCCATTTGAAAGATGTATTGGGATTCGTCGGAAACTTCGTGACAACAATCGATGTCGCCGGGAGCGAGAAAAAAATCGAGCACGGAGCTATAATTGTCGCGACTGGTGGCCTTGACTATGTTCCAACAGAATACGATTACGGTAGAGACAACCGAATAATTGTTCAGTCTCAGCTTGAAGATCTTATCGCTGATGGAAAATTTTCAGCACGAAGTGTTGTGATGATTCAATGCGTTGGCGCAAGATGCCCAGAGAGGATCTATTGCAGCAAAATCTGCTGCATTGAAGCAGTTAAGAACGCAATTGAAATCAAGAAGCGCGATCCCAATTGCTCGGTATATGTTTTGCACAAAGATATTCGAACCTATGGATTGCATGAATTAGATTACCGAAAAGCGGGAGAACTGGGAGTTCAATTCATTCGATTCCCCGATAATGAAGATCCTCGCGTCGAAATATCGTCCGAAGGTCTGAAAGTAAATGTAAAGGATGCCTCTCTCGAAAATGAAGAGCTATTTCTTCAGGCTGATCTCCTCGTTCTGAGCGTTCCCATAGTCGCGAATCAAGATTCATCAGAACTGGCACAACTTCTCAAAGTGCCCTTAAGCAAGGACGGCTTCTTTCTGGAAGTGCATATGAAACTGCGTCCTGTGGATTTCGCGACCGATGGGATATTCATTGCAGGAACAGCTCACTGGCCGAAGTTTTCCAAGGAGTGCGTCTCACAGGCATATGCCACTGTCTCCCGCGCAGCGACTATTCTTTCAAAAGATACTATCGAGGGAGAGGGAATAGTTCCATCCGTGAATGAATGTAAATGCACCGGTTGCGGTCTTTGCGTAGAGGTCTGTCCCTTCAGAGCTATTGAAATAAAAGATGGAAAGGCATGCGTTAACGAGGCGCTATGCAAGGGCTGCGGAGGTTGTGTAGCTACATGTCCAAGTGGAGCAATTCAACAGAAACACTTGAAGGATGAGCAGATTATCGAGATGATCAAGTCAGCGGTGATGGAATAATGGAATCTGAGGAATACAGTCCAAAGATCATCGCGTTTCTCTGCAACTGGTGCTCTTATGCCGGCGCAGACTTAGCCGGTACCTCCAGAATTCAGTATTCCCCGAATATCAGGGTCATCAAGGTAATGTGTTCCGCTCGCGTCTCCCCAAATTTCATCTTGAAAGCATTCTTGGAAGGTGCAGATGGCGTATTGCTTAGCGGCTGTCATATTGGCGATTGTCACTATCTCAAAGGTAACTATTTTGCTCGGAGAAGGCACGCAATGTTTGTCAATCTGTTGCAATATGTTGGCATTGAACCTCAGAGATTTCAGATGAGCTGGGTATCCGCCTCCGAGGGTCAGAAATTCGGAGAGGTCGTAAGTCGTTTTGTGAAAAATGTGGCGCCTCTTGGTCCACAGAAAAAGATGGTGGTCGCCGATCGACTTGACGCTCTCATTGCCGAGGAGGTGAAATAGTGACAACTACAAATCTCGATGATGTGAAGAAAGCAATGAGGGAATCTCTCAGCTCCGGAGCTGTTCGAACCTTCATCGGCTGGGAGCAGGGCTCAAACAGTTTCAGAGCAAGACCTGCGTTCTTCAGAAATCCGGATGAGGCGGATGGTGCAATCTTCTCACCCGCATGCAGCCCCTGTCTTGTGAGAATGGTGATCGAAGACCTCCATTATCCTCTTGATGGCCCCGATGACAGAAGACCGCTCGGTATAGTTGTTCGCGGGTGTGACGATAAGGGGATTATTGAGCTGATAAAGGACAGGAGAATTTGCCGAGAGGATGTCGTAATAATCGGTGTTGATTGTCCTGGTGTAGTCGACTGGAAAAAGGCTCGAGGACGTTTGGAAAACGAAGGCATTTCATACGATGATTTGGCAAATGGAGAGCTCATCTGGAAAGATAGGAAAGTCGCGTTGAAAACCTCTGAAAAAGAGATTAATTTCAATCCCGAGAAAATTCTGATGAACAAATGTCTTGAATGCGAAGGTCACACTCCTAGAATTTACGATGTACTTATTGGTGAGGAGGATAAGAATAGGAATCTTGCTCAGCATCCGAAAGCGGTCCTTGATATAGAGGAACGAACGCCCGATGAGAAATGGGAATTCTGGGAGGATGTCTTCTCTCGATGCATCAGATGCTTTGCGTGCAGAAATATCTGCACATACTGCTACTGTGAGGAATGTGCAGTAGATCCAACAACACTAGCAATTTCAGAAGATACTTCGGCAGCCGAGAAGGCCAATCGGCCCGAGTGGGTGGGTCGTGATTCCACTGTTCCCTCAAATGCCGTTTACTTGATGCTGCGCGCCTATCACGGCTCAGGTCGATGCATCAACTGCGAGGAGTGCGATAGAGCATGTCCAATGGGCTTGCCTCTGAGGCTGCTGAATCGAAAAGTCCGAAAGGATGCGAAAACACTATTTGACTACGAAGCTGGGAACAGAGTTGAAGATCCGCCTCTGTTCAGCCATTACTGCGATACGGACCCGGGTGATTTCATATGGTAGCTGCTGCAAGATCTCGCAAGTTCCTACCGAAGGAACATATCCAGAACTTCATTCAGCAGCTCATGAGTTACGGTGAGCTAATCGCACCGAAGCGCGAAGAAGATGTAGTAGCTCTCAGATCGATTTCATCTCCTGATGAGATCGAAAAAGATTTTATGCAGACGAGTAACAATCTGCGGACCGTAGTTGAGCCGCAGAATGAGATACTCCTCAACTTCACCGATTCATTAAAACCATCGGTAATTGAGCGGCTTCCACCAAAGGATCGTAAAATTGTCCTCTGGTGCAGACCGTGCGATGCGAGAGCGCTGTCAAGTCTTGATGATAACTTTATTGACGAATCAATTCCTGATCCGTACTATCAGCGTCGCAGAGAATCGACCATCATCATCGGCTTGGGCTGCAACAGACCTTTTCCTTTCTGCTTTTGCGGATCAGTAGGTGGAGATCCCTTCAGCACTGACAATCTTGATATTTTGACGACTCGAATGAATGAGGGATACATATTCGAATCTCTATCCAAGAACGGTCAGAAACTGGAAGAATACCTCGGTGAGATTCTTCGTGACGGATCGCCTGAAGAGTTATCTGAGGCGGCTGAAATTCAGGAAAAGGCCAATGAACTTCTCCCGCGGAAGGCCCCAAATCCAGAAGAAATTGTAGCAGATCTCAGAGGACTATTTGACGCACCTTTCTGGAAGAAATGGGGAGACAAGTGCATCGGTTGTGGAATATGTACCTATCTCTGTCCCACCTGCTGGTGCTTCGATATGACAGATATTGAGACGAGAGGAAAAGGATATAGAATCCGAACCTGGGACAGCTGTCAATTTCCGCTTTTCACACTTCATTCATCAGGACACAATCCGCGACCCGATAAGGCTAGTAGAGTGCGACAGAGGGTGATGCACAAGTTCAGTTTTCATCCGACCAACTTCAAAGGACGCGTTGCCTGTGTGGGCTGCGGAAGATGCACCGAGCTGTGTCCGATGGACATTGATCTGATCTCTATTCTGAAAGATATCGCAGAAGCTGGTGAGCAGTAATGACGGATAATCCCTATCTTCCACATATTGCGACGGTCAAAGACATACGCGAGGAGACGGGCGGGGATAGATCGGTCAGGACATTCACGGTAGAATTTAATGACAGGAAGATCGCCTCAGAATTCAAGTACAAGCCCGCTCAGCTCTGCATGATTTCAGTATTTGGTAGGGGAGAGAGCATGATCTCCTTCGCATCATCTCCAACAATGGGGCATACTCTTCAGTTTGCCATTATGAGGATGGGCAGGGTAACGAGCATATTGCATTACTTGAATGTTGGAGAGAAGATGGGGATACGGGGGCCTTACGGAAACGGTTTTCCCGTCGATGATTGGAAAGGTAAGAATTTGGTCTTCATTGGCGGGGGCATCGGCATCGCTCCGCTTCGCTCGGCGTATATGTATGCGCTTCACAATAGGCAGAACTACAAGGATATCACGCTGATCTACGGTGCGAGGACCAGCGGGGATCTCGTCTTCCGCGACGAGCTAGACAAGATTGCAAAAAGCGGTGACGCTCATGTTGAGCTCTCCATTGATAATCCTGAGGATAGTTGGAATCAGTTCGTGGGCTTCGTTCCAGCCAATGTGAAGCGAATTGCGCCCAAGGTCGAGAATACCGTTGCAATTACTTGTGGTCCGCCGATAATGATTAAGTTCACCGTGAAGGAGCTGATCGATCTTGGTTTTCCGCCCAGCACTATTTATACTACGCTGGAAAACAAGATGAAGTGCGGGATCGGGAAGTGCGGGCGGTGCAATATCGGTCCCGTATATGTCTGCACTCAGGGGCCAGTCTTCTCAGTCGATCAGATTACGAGGCTGCCAAACGATTTCTGAGCTCTTGAGAATGGGGCTCGTGATCATCACAAAGGTTTATACAAAAGGAGTGTATAGTCACAATCCCGTGAGATATAGATGAAATATATCATCGTCACGGGAGGCGTGATTTCTGGTCTAGGTAAGGGGATAACAGCATCGTCTATCGGCAGGCTGCTCAAGTCCCGCGGGTTCACCCCAACGGCAATCAAGATCGATCCCTACCTGAATTTTGACGCTGGAACTCTCAATCCCTTCGAGCACGGGGAGGTTTTTGTACTCGAAGATGGAAGCGAAGTCGATCTCGATCTGGGGCATTACGAACGGTTTCTGGATATCAATCTTTCCAATGATCACAACATCACCACGGGGAAGATATACGGTGCTGTTATCGAGAAGGAGCGGATTGGCCAATTTCTGGGTAAAACGGTCCAGATAATTCCGCATATTACGAACGAGATCAAGGATCGGATCAGGCATGTCGCTCACAAATCTGGAAGCGATATCTGTATAATCGAGCTCGGCGGAACCGTTGGTGACATCGAATCTATGCCCTATCTCGAGGCGGTGCGGCAATTGCATACAGAGGTCGGCGATGAGAACTGCGTATTCGTGCATACCACGCTGATCCCCGTGCTGAACGCAGTTGGAGAGCAGAAGACGAAACCTACTCAGCACTCTGTTAAGGAGCTTAGGTCTATTGGTATCCAGCCCGATATCATAGTCGCGAGGAGCGATGCGCCGCTGGATATCTCTACAAAAAAGAAAATCTCGCTATTCTGCGATGTTCCTCAGAACGCTGTAATTGGAGCCCCCGATGCGAAGACTATCTACGATGTTCCAATCCTCTTTGATGAGCAAGGTCTTACGGATTACTTGCTGGGAAAGATGCAGCTTTCCCCTTCGAACGGCGGTCTAGCCGACTGGAAGGCTTTCCTGAGGCGGGTTCTCGAACCATCCCGAAGCGTAACAATATGTCTTATCGGGAAATATATGGATCTAATGGACTCATACATCAGCCATTTTGAGGCGCTCAAGCATGCCGGAGCAGAACTCGATACCGCAGTCAAATTTGAATGCATCGAAGCAGAAGATCTCGAAACAGGGGATGCATTGGATCGCCTCGCAAAGGTCAATGGAATTCTCATTCCTGGAGGCTTCGGTGAGAGAGGAGTCGAGGGAAAGATCATTGCAGCTCGCTATGCACGCGAGAACGATATCCCCTTCCTGGGCATATGCCTCGGCTTCCAGGTGGCAGTGATTGAATTCGCGCGGAACATATTAGGTCTTGAGGGAGCGAATAGCACCGAATTTGTACCAAATACACCATATCCAGTTGTCGATCTTCTCCCCGAGCAGAAAAGGGTTGACAAGAAGGGCGCAACTATGCGCCTTGGTTCTCAGCCTGTGATGATACAGTCAGGGACGATCGCACACAGGCTCTACGGTTCTGGGGAGATCTCGGAGCGTCATCGTCACAGATATGAGATCAACCCAGAATATATTGATAGACTGGAGTTAGCTGGGCTCAAATTCACTGGGCGCTCTCCAGACGAGAGGAGGATGGAGATACTCGAACTCGATGACAAGAGATTCTTCGTCGCCTCTCAATTTCATCCGGAGTTCAAGTCGCGCCCGACGAAGCCCTCGCGGATGCATTTCGGGCTCGTTGAGGCCGCACTCGCCAACGCTGATGGTTAGAAAACCGTGTGGTTTTTTATATTCTTTTGAGTCGTTCCTTTCTGCGGGAAAGAAATCGCCTGCCTGATCTTATTACCTAATCTGATGAGATGGCCGAAAATCTCCGGTTTCTTGTAGGATATGATTGTCAATGGAATGAAAACTGCAATGTAGAGTACATGCACAATCAACCTTCCCCATTCCATGCTCGCCGAGTAGCCAAACATGACAGCTAATACTGATCCTATGACTCCCTTATGGTGCAATATGCTGCTCTCCTGTATTCCGAGATCAAAGGCGTTCGAACCGAACCATCCCACCTCTGCTCCTGTTACCTCCTGATATTCGATCAACTCATGAGTGCCATACCCTGCAAGACCTGCTGCCAGGAATATCAAGAGGATGCTGCTGAAATAGAAGAGGCGGCCAAGTTTTATTCTTATTCCAAGTCCGAATATCGCATATGCGATGATGGATGATGAAATGATTCCCAACGCGGCACCAGTCATTGTGCTAGCCATGTCATTTGCCATGAAAGGCGTCAGAAATAACACTGTTTCAAATCCCTCTCTAAAAACGATTATGAACGCAAGTCCCATGAGTCCAAGCATGGATCCCTTCTTGACTGCGGTGCCTAACTTTGATTGGAGTTCCTCTTTCAGATATTTTCCTTTGGTCGCCATCCAGATTATCATACTTGTGAGAACCGCTACAGCTATCAGAGCAGTTACTCCCTCAAATAGCTTCATTGATTCTCCTGAGAATTCGCCGTATGCGATCCATACGAACAGACCCATTGTAATGCTCGCTAGAACAGCGATAATTACTCCTGACCAGACGTATCGCAGAAGCTCCTCTTTTCCAGTTCTCTTTAAATAGACCAAGATAATACTGGTGATTAGAGCTGCTTCCAGTACCTCTCTAAAGGAAATGAGATATTGACCGAACATACATCTTGCTCCTCATATTTTGATTCGTTTTCTATCCGATTCATCCATTATTAGGTATGCCTAAAACTCATGTATTATTTAAAGCCAATACGAGCAAATCATAACGGCGTTAAGAAATTTAAATAGAGATTGTGTCTCGTTAGCTGAAATTCATAAAAAATAAAGGAAAAAAAGGTTTTACAATTCCAATATTCTAAGCTCGGTATCAGCAATGGTGGTAATGTTCCCCTTCCAAATCATGGTAGTTATTGTTTTCGTGGCTGTAATTGTAATTGTATTCGTAGTTGTAACTGTGCTGAGATCCATACTCAGCTTCGTAACCCTCCTCATGCCATTGATGCTGATGCATTTCCTCGTTCATGCCCATTCGACCATCATGGGAATCTGATGGAGTTTCACTCGCCATGGAATATCCTCCAAAATTACTTGCTGATGCAAGGGCGGTTGTCCCTATGAGGGCGAATGCTGAGATCGCTACTATTGCCACGATATATTTTTTCATTGTTCTTTCACCTCCGATTCTCTCATCACGTTCTGTGATTTCTTAGTGAGATGTTTTGGTTGAAACGGTATTTAGTTGTGTACTGAAATCGCCTGAAATCTGTTTCAAAATACTGAAATTAGCGGATATAGGCGTACTAATATGGATCGAAAAACACTCACTTAATGAGCTTTACCTTATTTGTCAAACCGTACCGCTCTCTTATAATTAATCCCCGCCCTTCCAGCTTATCCAAAAGCCGGGTCACCTTTGCCTTTGAGAAGGTCTTCCTTGCGACAATATCCTTTTGAAGAATCTCTCCACCCATGTTTGCGATTATCTCATACAGCTTCTTTTCGTCGCCGTTCAGGAGTCTACTTATGAGCTGCTCGCTATCATAAGTCGAGGAAAGCTTGGTTTCTGCTGTTGGCTTCATTGAAGTTTGAACATCTGTCTCCTCCTTTGCAGACGCATTGGAATAGTGGAATGCGGTTCTGTCGTTCATGTCACTTCTTCTCTGAGAAATCAGTAAAAATATCACAGATACAACGAGAATACTGAGAGCGACAATAAGAACGATCAATTGAGCTCCCGAGAACCCTGATTCATGAGAATTATCGCCACCCATATAATTGTCCATATGTCCAAATCCACTGGCTGATCCCCATAAAATCAAAGCAATAGTTATCAGGGCGCCTGCGATGATAATAGAGGATGCTATAATTCCGATTTTTGAGTTCTTCACAGAATTACTCATTCAATATGTGACTATATTATTTTTTAGCAGATAGCATAAAATCAGTTAGACTTCTGTAAGTATTCATGATAACCCTTTTGGAACAATGTAAAAACTCCTCAGGAATGGCAAGTTGGATGATATATATTAATAATGAAAAGTGGAATAGGCACGCCTGATGGCAGACGATGATTTCGAGACATACTCTCAGCTTCTGGAACGAGCGAAAGCTGAGCTCCCACACGAGATTGAGGCTCATGAGAGGATGAAGGTCCCGGAGCCCGACATAATGACAGAAGGTAAGACGACTATAATACGCAATTTCGGGGAGATTGCCGACATTATTAGGCGCGAGCCAGAGCATATTCTCGGCTACTTGCTCCGCGAGCTTGGAACTGCGGGGACGCTCGAGGGACGGCGCGCGCTCCTGAAGGGAAATGTTCCTCTCGTGCAGATATCGGATAGAATATCGAGATACTTGGATGAATATGTCATCTGCTCGGAATGTAGCAGACCGGACACACGAATAGTGAAGGATGGCAGAATTCAGATAGTGACCTGCGAGACCTGCGGAGCGCATAGGCCCGTTCGCGTGCGAAAGGCTGGGAAATCGCAAGAACCACGTGTGCTTCAGGAGGGTGAAGTATACGATCTGCAAATCGTGGACATAGGTAAGAGAGGCGATGGAATCGCCCGGAAAGGTGCTTTCATAATATATATTCCCGGGACGACAAAGGGAATCCAAGTGAAGGTTAAGATCGTGAAGATCTCAGGAAAAATAGGCTATGGAACGCTTGTTACATAGTTTCACTGCACAGCTTTTTTACCACACAACTTTTTAATTGGAAGAGCCCTTGACATCTGCAAATGAAAGATCTCAAGCCTGTCGCCATCGTGGCGGTTCTCTTCGTTGTCGTTCAGCTTGCGGCGATTGCCTTTATGTCGTTTGCGCTGGGACCGGAGAATCAAGTCTTTGAAGATCCGGGGGATCCCAAGATAGCGGGCTACTATGTTCTTCTGCTCCTGGGATTCACAGCTCTCTTTCTCCTGCTGATAAAATTCGGGCTTGAGAGATTCATAAGAGCCATCTTCTTCGTATCGATCGGGTTGGTGATATTCTTCGTGGCAGTGGCATCGGCCGATGTATTCATCGATCACGAGGGTGTAATATTGCTTCTCGGCATGCTTCTTGGCACCATATCCATCCTTGCAATTTGGCGAAATCCAGAATGGTATGTCGTAGACTCTGTAGGGATCGTCATGTCAATCGGGATTGTAGCCCTTCTGGGAATCTCCCTCAGCATATTGCCTGTCATCCTCCTTCTTCTCGCCCTCGCAATATACGATGCGATATCAGTTTACAAGACCAAGCACATGCTCACGCTTGCCGAGGGCGTCATTGACATGGGATTGCCGCTCCTTTTAGTGGTGCCGAAGAAGCTTCCATATTCCTTCAAGGAGAGCAAGCCGAGTATCATGAAGGAGAAAGGGGCGAAGAGAGAGGCATTCTTCGTCGGTCTTGGTGATATTATCATACCTGGGCTTCTGCCGGCTTCGGCGTTTTGGTTCGTCAACGATGAGAAGATGGTGTTCGGCCTATCTGCTAATCTTCTCGTAGCTCTCGTCACCATTCTCGGCGCGCTGATTGGATTGCTGCTGCTGATGAAATTGGTCTCCAGGGGCAATCCTCATGCGGGTCTTCCGTTCTTGAATATTGGAGCCATAGGAGGGTATTTCATATCATACATTGCGATTTTCGGGGCGGCAGATCTTTCGCTCGCTATCTGATCAGGGGAGTGCTCTGATTGAAAATAGTATCCGCATCTGATATACATGGGGATTCGAGGGCTGGACCGTTTCTAAATAGGATTATTGAACAACTATCTCCCGACCTGCTCGTTATCTCGGGCGATATCACCACATTCGGCCCGGCTGCCTTCGCAGATAAGGTTCTCAGCGGTCTCGAAATCCGGTGTGCCGCAGTGCCAGGCAACTGCGATCCAGATGAGGTGTTGCAGGCGATCGAGAGATATTGCATCAATCTACACGCAAAAAGGGTGACAATTGACGGCATCGATTTTGTCGGTCTAGGCGGATCTCCCAAGAGCCCTTTTTCCACGCCAATGGAGCTCGAGGATGATGAGATCGAGTCGATCCTCACATCCATAATGGTCGAGGAGTGTGTGCTCGTTACTCATACGCCTCCGCTCGGCATCAATGATCTTGTGCCCAGTGGCATTCGGCTGGGGAGCAGCGTCGTGGCGCGTTTTGTGAAGCGCTTTAGACCGTTGCTGGTTCTCTCTGGGCATGCCCATGAGGCAAGGGGCATTGTCGAGCAGGAAGGGACTATCTTCGCAAACCCTGGGCCTCTCAAGGAGGGCATCGTTGTTCTCGCCGAAGTGGGTGATAGGACGAAGGCCGAGCTGGTGGATCTCAGCTCAGCGCTCAAAAACCTTTAATATCAAAGCGCTCTTAGTGCGTCTCCGTCGGAGAGACTGGTATGGCACTTTGGCAGGGACACTCCAAGAGAAAGCCATCGGGGGGCAGGATACGTCCCGCGAGAGGAAAGAGAAAGTTCGAGATTGGCCGCGAGAAGCAGTTCATGCACTTGGGAGAGCGAAGAGTAAAGCTGTACAGGACTCGGGGCGGGAATTCCAAGACAAGAGTACTTTCCAGCAACCTATGCAACCTCTATGATCCTAAAAAGAAGAAGGTTGTTAGAGTCAAGATTCTAACGGTCAAGGCGAACCCAGCAAATCCCAACTATGTCCAGCGGAATATCATCACGAAAGGAGCAATCGTTGGAACCGATCTGGGCGATGCTCTTATCACATCCCGCCCGGGGCAGGATGGGGTGCTGAATGCAGTGCTCACCGGCAAGCGATAAGCTGCTCCGTTGGTTTCGATCTATCGCTGTCAATATTGTGGAATGCCTTACGTAAGCAATGGGGGATTCAGGCTTGGTCCGCGAGAGAGACAGGAGGAAGATCGTCTGGCCATCTTATTTTGATGTCAAACTTTCGCGGGTTGAGGGTAGACGTCTTCCGAAGGCCAATTGCATTGAGAACCCGGATCTCGCCGTGATCTCAGGTGCGCTGAAGACCCTGAAGCTCAGCTTCGAGACGCAGCAGGATACAGCCTATCCCTCTCGTTGGTGGAAAAAGGAGGGCAGGGTTCTGGTCGATACCGAGCTGCAGAAGACTGAGCTTCTGAGGGAGATTGCGCGCAAGCTGAAAAAGTAGAACTCATCGTTCAATAATACAATCAAACTAGAGCGGAGATGAAAGGGTTATCTGTGGTCCTGCGGCGTTTCAACTTCTTCCACGATCTTCTTGCCTGCTGATACGCTGTCCACCGAATGAATCACAGCACCGCACTCGCTCACGATCTCCTCGATAATTTCGAATTCGATATTCAGCCCCTCGATGGTGATCTTCACGCTCTCGGTCTCTCTGTCGACCTCATCGAGGGTGCAATTCACCCCTGAGACGCCCTTTGGCGCCGCCAGTCTTCTCGCCAGCTCTATAAGGCTGGGATGGTGTGGTTTGAGAACATCTAGAACCAACCGCTTAATCTCGCTCAATTCATCCTACCTGCCGTCGGTTGATTGGAGCACTCTTTTGGCTCTTCAATCTTTCGGCTGCTGATTCATATTTTCGACTATATTAAAATATTCCAGTATCCCAAGAAAGCCTTAAATCAGTAGAACTCGTTTAAAGCGACCGTGTCGACGAGAATGCTGAAACTGGAGGAGGTACGAGTCCTCGATATTAATTCATCATACCTGGGCGTGCCAACGATCAGGCTGATGGAGAATGCGGGTCAGGCGGTCGCCACAACTCTCCAAAAGGAGTTCAAGAAGGCTTCTCGAGTGGCAATTCTGTGCGGCCGGGGCAATAATGGCGGCGACGGCTTTGTCGCAGCCAGACATCTTACAGCAAGCGGTCTAACCGTGGATGTTTATCTTGCGGAGTCCGAGGCGGATATAACGACCGAGATCGCGCGGTTGAACTTCCAGAAGATTCGAAATCTCGTCGTTCCCGTCGCTGAGTTCAAGCCCAAGGATTATGATATCATCGTCGATGCCCTTCTCGGCGTGGGTATAAAGGGGAAGCTGAAGGAGCCCTACACCTCGCTAATAAAGAAGCTTAATCAATCGAGGAAGCCCGTCATATCGGTCGATGTCCCCTCGGGATGGCCAGGCACATCGGCCACGAGGCCAACGGTGACCGTGACCTTTCATGCGCCCAAAGAGGGATTCAGTAAGGAGTGCTGCGGAAAGATAATGGTCGCCGATATCGGTATACCCGAAGAGGCGGAGCTATTCGTTGGTCCCGGGGATTTCATCTATCTTCCCAGACCAAAGCCGGGCTCTCACAAGGGTGATAATGGTCGAGTGATGGTGATAGGAGGCGGACCGTTTACGGGTGCCCCCGCACTTGCCGGCATGGGAGCTATGTACGCGGGAGCTGATCTTGCCCATGTTGTCGTCCCTGCCCCTGCGGCAATCCCGGTAGCGTGCTATTCACCCAATCTCATAGTACACCCTCTTTCGAGCGATGTCATAGTTGCGGATGATCTGCCAATGATAAGCAAGCTCATGAAGAAGTGCGATGCCGTAGTCATAGGACCTGGCCTGGGGGATGATCGCAGAGCTGAGGCAGCAATCGCGAGGCTCATTGAGGAAATCAATCTACCGATGACGATCGATGCTGATGCGCTCAATGCAGTAAAGAACAACCCCCAGTTGCTGAGACACAAGAAGACGATACTCACGCCGCATAAGGGCGAGTTTCAGAAGCTAACTGGTATGCGGTTGCTGGAGGATCCTGACAAGCGTACTGAGCAGGTCTTAAAGGCGGCGAAGAAGCTTGGCACGACGCTTCTCGTGAAAGGCTCTATCGATGTCATCTCCGATGGAAAAGATGTCCGGATGAACAGAACAGGCAATGATGCGATGACTGTTGGTGGCACCGGAGATGTTCTTGCTGGTATTGCTGGCTGCCTGCTCGCAAAGGGGATGATGCCCTTCCGTGCCGCACAGCTGGCTGCATTTATAAATGGCGTGGCGGCCGAAATCGCCTTCCAAGAGAAGGGCTATGGTTTGCTCGCGACAGATGTCGCGGCCAAGATACCGTATGTCCTCAAGCGCTTTCTTTGATCATGTGATAGTTACATCCAAGAGGTGACTCATTGAGGATAGCAGTGCTTGCAGATCCTCATTCCAATCTTCATGCACTGATTGAAGTGCTCACTGAGGTGAAGGCAAGGAAGTTATCCACTCTTTTACTTGCAGGAGATCTCATCGGATATGGTCCGAATCCAAACGAGGTTATCGCTCTCGCGGCAGAGGAGCGGATGATCGCAATTCGAGGCAATCACGACGATGCCGCGCTCGATCGAGATTTTTCAGGCATGAATCCCTTTGCGGCATTCGCAGCAGAATGGAGTTCGAACCAACTCTCGGACAGCAGCATCGATTTCCTGAAGAAGCTGCCCGAACACAGGATACTGGAAATTGATGGGAGAAGCATTGGCCTGTTTCACGGCTCGCCTGAAGATCCCTATGAATATGTGGTGGATACAGGGCGTGCTATGCAGCTGCTGAGCACAACGGAGCTCGATATCACGATAGTCGGCCATACCCATATTCCAATGCTCGTCCGTGACGATAGCAGGCTATTTGTTAACCCTGGAGGAGTCGGACAGCCGAGGGATGGAAACCCCGCTGCATCGTTTGCAGAGATAGATCTCGACGCTCTCGACGTGCAGCTTGTACGCGTAATCTACGACATCCCCGCAGTGCAGGAGAGGATGATCGATGTGGGTCTTCCTCCTTTTTTGGCATCGAGGCTATCGCTCGGCTATTAATGACGCTGAGTTATTATCTCTCAAACGACATTTAGCGGTTTGTGGCTCTTATCTCACCGGTTCAGGGCGTTCCAGCAGCAGTGATCCGTAGCAGAAAGTCAATCCTATGCGTAGGAGATCTGCATCTGGGCTACGAGCTGGAGCTGAGGGAGAGCGGGTTCAATCTTCCGGATCAGCTTGGACATGTTCTGAAAACTCTCATAAACATAGATGCTGGAGAGCAGCTTTTCATACTCGGCGATCTTAAGCACACTATTCCCTTTGTCAGCAGGGATGAATTAGCCGACCTCTCCCGCTTCTTCTCCTCGCTGCAGGAGAGGTTCCCATCAATAACGATAATCGCTGGAAATCACGATGGCGCTCTCGAACGATCACTTCCGGATGAGGTCTCTTTTATCAGATCGCAGGGGCTTCGAGTGGGCTCCGTTGGCTTTGTCCATGGCCATGGCTGGCCCTCGGAAGATGTCATGCGTGCTAAAACCCTGCTCTGGGCACATCTGCATCCGAGCATTCGAATGTTTGATCGCCTTGGTGCATCACTTTCGATTAAGTGTTGGCTCAGAGGACCAGTTCATCCAGAGATGCTGAAGAAGCGCTACGATGGGCTCCGAGTGACGGAGTCGGTGATCATGCCCGCCTTCAATCACCTGCTGATCGGCACGCCCGCGAATGAAAAACCCGTGAGCGATCTAAGTCCTCTGACGAGGTCTGGTTTCATCGCGCTTGAGGAGCAGCATGCATATACGCTGGATGGAGTCGACCTCGGAGTGCTATCCGCGCTTTCAAAGCCGGATAGGCGCAGAAAGGCTAGGTAGCAGCCTTCTTTCTGTCAAAGAATATGTTCTTACCAGTTGCTGATAGCGGAATGCCATAGGCAATATTCGATTCGATCATACCAAGGCTCTTTGCGGCAATTCCAGCCCGGTACATGATGCGGTTATCGACATTGTGAAAGCTCGCGGTCTTTACGGCCGATCCTACGGCTATACCCAGATCTACCAACCGATGCGCGCAGTTCGGTCCTTCGAAAATATCCTTCTCGCTCGCTGACTCGAACTCTCCACAGCTCTCATATCCACATGCTCTGCAATCCGTTCCAAGGCCGGGATGCTCAAGGAGACCTATCAAAAGGAGAAGCTTAGCATCGATAACGTTCTGCCCGTCTCTACTGAAGCCAGGGGAGTTTTGCTCCTCTCCGATTCTCATCATCTCGCGGCCCACCGCATTCTTCTCCTCTCCCTCTGTTATCCTCACCTCGATGAAATCCTCCCCCTTACCCTTGGGGGCAGTGCGAGCCGCGAGTTCCATCAATCTCGCAACCGTCATGATTGGATCTTCTGACATACTATCTTCCACGAATTATTAGGAGTATATTTCATTCTTTCCAGCATTCGAAGCATCTATAGCGCGCGATGAGCGATGAGAAAAGTAGATTACGCTCCATATGCTTTCGGCCGTCTGCATGGACCAGGAATCTCTGCTCATATCTTTCGCTGCACTGTCAGCGGGAGCGGTGCTGATTGCGACGGTATGGGCTATCCTATCGACCAGCAACCGAAAGAATGAGAACCTGGGAGCGGTGAAGCAAGTGCGACGAAGACCTATCTCAATGGTCTCTCGTCCGGAGGGTGCTGAGAAATGCTCTATCTGCATGGGCGTCATCAAGAGGGAGCTCACAAGCATTGAGTGCTCCTGCGGTAGCAGCTTTCATCAGAGCTGTGCTATAAGAGTCGGATTATGCCCCCTTTGCAACAATGAGATCGAGATATCCCAATCGGTTATTAGCCTCATCGAAACCTGCGAAACGCCTGTTCGTTCCATGCCTCTCATGCGCGATGATAGGCTGTTCCTGCTCGATGATCGATTTCTTCTCGGCGATATCGACGGCGAGACCTATCAGTTACTCAAGGCGGAGATTCTCATGGACGCTCCCGAGGCAATCTATTGTCAGTACTGCGGATTGAAGCTTTATCCGGGTGAGGAATGCCCCTGCACTCGCGAGCAGCCGATCCGATGCCCAGAGTGCGGCCGAAAACTCGATGAAAGCGACAGCTTCTGCCGATCGTGCGGAGTTATCCTTTCCGAAGATTTCTCGGAGGAGCTATATCAGTGCTCCTCATGTAGTCGAATAGTCCTGGCGAGTGAGCGTATCTGTTCATGCGGGGCGTTGCTCCTGGATCCGGGTGATGCTGTCTGCTCCGACTGCGGATATCCAGTACCAATCGAGGCAGATAAATGTCCAAACTGCGGGCGTGTGCGATTCGTAGAACTTCTCGAATGTCCCGCATGCGGGTGCGAAGTCAGCCCGATCGATTTCGAGTGCGAATGCGGCGCAATATTCCTGGATAGGATCGAGCGTATTGAATGCCCTGAATGCGGAGCGGAGATCAATCTTGATGACAGATTTTGCCGGTCTTGCGGCGTGCACTTCCAAATCGATAGCTTCTCCAGCTCTCACCGGCTGCTGTGAAGCTGCTACTATGCGAATTAGTTACTAATAGGTTAACTAAAAAGGAATAAAAGGAGTGGGAGCAGATAGCTCCTGAGTTTTTCGCCTTCAGCTTATGAAATCTATATCCGATCCGCGCGAAAAGCTGTTTTCTTCTGTACTCCTTGGATTGAATCCACTTCCTATATCGCTCACTCGCGCTCTAGAATTACCCACATCAGCCACTGGAGCGCTGCCACGCCCCATCATAAGCTCCGATTTAGCTCCCGTCACTATGAGCAGAACCCGAATCTGCCCATCAAGCTCGGGATCGACCGAGCAACCCCAAATGAGCCTCGCTCTTCTGGCAATTCGATCACCGACGATCTCCGCCGCCCTCTCAGCCTCGCTCACAGTCATGTCGGGACCGCCCACGACCCTGATC
>Ga0209986_10001382_pt1 | contig 23247 bp, 19 predicted proteins | sample BlataG_FD_183168 | JGI IMG/M metagenome (GOLD analysis project Ga0209986, IMG submission 183168) | Deep subsurface microbial communities from Black Sea to uncover new lineages of life (NeLLi) - Black_00105 metaG (SPAdes) (version 2) | ecosystem: Environmental > Aquatic > Marine > Oceanic >... | reverse complement strand
TCACCGTTAAAGAGAGAAAATAACATTTCTGTCATACCTTCTTGCATTTGCTTCATATCTTCAGCGGATGGACCCTCTCCTTTGCTAAGACCATCCAACATTTTGACTACACCTTGCATGTGAGGGTTGTCTTTCATCATTTCCTTGGGGTCGTAATCCCCGAGTAATTTGGACAGGGGATTCGTTTCATCTGCAGAGATAGTCTTCATCAACCCGTTAGATAATTGATTAAGTTCTTTCAAAAAGTCTCCCATATCTGGGTTTGCATCCTTTCTATCCTTGGGTTTCCTAGATTTACCCTTACTTCGAACCTTTGCAATAACATCTTCTATATCGTCCTCCTCATCATCGGTTTCTCCTTCATCACTATCATCATCCAATTCCTCTTCTTCCTCCTCTTCTCCTATTTCATCTTGTAAATATACATTCTTTGGTGATGTGATTAATGTTAGATCGTCGCAATTATTTGCGTAAATAATAACGCTTCGTATCAATATATGTTTCACCATATCGTATGTCATAAAGCCCAAGAACCCGATTAATATTCCCAGAAGTAATTCTAAGCTAAACATCTTTTTCCCTGGAAAAAGATATCTTTAAAACTCAACAATCTTCATTAATTCCAATCACTCCCCAAAGAACTCTTTCTCCACTATGCCCTGTAGTTTTGGAATCTGAGAAATCACCACGCCCCAGATCATCCTCGTCTTCGTGTACCACAAAACTTCTCCCAATAACAGAATATTCTCCACGCAATCGAACATATTCTGCAATGAATTCTGTTTCAACAATCTCATCTTCATTTGCGTAAATATTACCCAAGTCTCCTAGATGAGCATTTGGATCGTTTAAATCTCCATGTGCTTTACCAAATGGGTTATAATGTGCACATAAACTTTTTGCCCCTTGCGAAGAATCTCCACTTTGGTGTATATGAAAGCCGTGTGCTCCAGGAGATAGATTCTCAATAAAAACATGGATATATACTGGACCTTCATAAGAAAGTTCTTGGAGATGTATAATTCCATGTGTATGACCATGTTCACATTTTAACAAACAAATGGCTTTACGAAGGTTATCAGTAAGCATTTCTATTTTAAATTAATTTAAAATAGGTTTAGGAATTTTATGTATTATATTTTGTTCATCTTAAATTAGTGAACAAAACTATACATTCACTAGTAGCCGGTACTTTTATACCTAATCTTGAGGAATTACCGATTATTGACATACAGAATCTCTCCGGTGATAGTAGGAATGAGATAACCAAATAGCTAAAATACCCACAATAACAATAATGATCACTACAATAATAAGAATCCACCAACCATATTGTTCAAACCAACTTTGCTGAGACAGTACAGCATCATTGAAGAAGCAATTCACTGGCTGCTCAACTGTACCATTGGGTGCGTAAATTACATTTTGTTGTATTTGGCAACATTCTAGTTTATCAACATTTTTGTTGATTTTATTAGCAACAGCTTTTAGTGTAGTCGTACAGTTTGCTGGAGAAGTAGCCTTTGTAATATTTGGTGGAACAAGAAAACTTTTAGAATCTGCACACCATTTCCACCAACATCCATCATCGTTAATAGAGCCAGTTCGCAATGCATCATAAATTTGTGTTGTGCTTCTATCAATACATCTACAATCTGGAGTAGTTTCCGTTCTACAATATTCTTCCATCCTTGTTTGGAACGCAGTTTCATTACCTGGAACTAACGCTTCTTGTCTACATGTTTCACCAGTTTTGTCAGGTGATACATAACGGCTGCACAATGGCATCTTCTTCTGCGTCAACGGATCAACAGGACAATTCTCAGTAGTCTGAAAACAGGTTTCAGATAAAACTAATAGAAAATCTTTATCAGCTCCAAAAGTATCTTGATAATCTGTAACCACAGTTTCAGAAGTAAACACATCTTTAGTATAACCACAAGATGCCATAGCTACAGTTTCTCGGCTATTTTGTACTGCATCAATGGACATAATTTCGCCTTCATTATCTCCAATATTTGGGCAAACATTTTCAGGAGCTTTTGCACAAATGAGGAACCTTGAGCCGTCAGGACATGTATCGTCTTGTATTACAAAATCGCCTTCATCACATTGAGGAATAGAGGTACGTCGCGTTTTATAATATTTAGATTTTCGAGATATTCGAGAACAATCACTACCTACTCGATATGTTTGAACAGGTTGATCAATTCTTACAGTCTTAATAAAAGCAATATCTTTCGCGTCTTCAGTAGGTTGAGCGTTGCCTACTTGCTGAGACATTTTGTGTACATACATATTTTACAAATATGTATTGTTATTGAATGTGTTATAGGAAGCTTAATTGAAGATGAAAGTAAAGACTTTATCTGCTTCTTTGAAGATATTATTATAGATTCTTACTTGAAGAAGAATTTAGATTAATTTTAAATTTATTTGATTAGACGAAGATAATAACCTTTAGTAGATGGCATCTCCAAATAGTGTTCAGTACGATCAATTTTGACAATACCATCTACTGGCCAGTCGAAATACTGAACAATAGGATCCATCTTTAAGATAATGGGTAGCTGTTCTGGGCGAATTTTGTTTTCTGCAAGTTCTTCTCTACGTTCATCTTCATTGAGAAGATGGTGTGGATAATAAAAGGTATGAAGTGTTGGATTGTATACCAACTGTTTTGTCAAAAAGAATTGAGTTGAGATAAAGTTTAAACCCACAACACTTTCTTCTTTCTTATTCACATCTACCTCGCTAATAAACACCATATTCAATTTATTGGGCGGATTGTAGTATCCAAGAGTTTTGGTGTAATAGTCGAATTTTGTTGTAAATTCACTTGTAGTAATGCTAAGACTCTCTCGCTCTCGACATAAATATACCACAACTGTATTTACGCTAGTTTTAGGATCGAAGTAGACATTACTCAAGGTGGTATTGAAATTAACATCTTCTTCTTTAGCCTTATTTCTATATTTTCTAACGAATTCTGACAACATTCTTTGTTGCCACACGAATTCACTTTCTTTAGTTTTATCGAAGGATAATAAGAACATTTCATCTTCTGGGATTTCAAGACCGCGGTCTTGCATCATCTCTACCTGCGTTTTCTTTACCTTGAACCACACATAGGCTGCTCGCTTATCAACATCTTCAATATCTTCTTCCTCGAACAAAGGATTGCAATGCGCATCATCCATTTTAAGATCACTTGAAATTGAAGTAAAACTTTTTAAAAAGTTCAATTTCTGTGAACTTTTTTTACATATTCTAATAAATGGCGGACAAAAAGAGCAGAGGCTGGGTTTGGGCGTTAATTTTTGTTGTAGGTTTTATCCTCATTGCCGCTATTGTTATCATTGTTGTTGTTGCTTTAGAATCTGAAGGTACCAACAAAAAATGTACATCCACTTCTGATTGCAATTCTGATCGGTTAATATGCACTCAAGAAGGTAAATGTAAAATAATAAATGGTGACACGTGCGAAACTGATGATCAGTGTGCTTCTGGTATATGTAGTGGATTTGTGTGCGTATCGGGTACTGGAATTACTGGAACAAATTGTATCACAAGAGGAACTGGTGCTTGTTCTGCAGGAGAAATATGTGATACAACATCTGGAAAATGTCTATCCGGTTATGGCAATCCGTGTCTTCTTGCAAGTGATTGTGCCTTCGCCAAATCAGTATGTGTTCAGATCACTGGTGGAACTGGATTTACAGGTCCTACAGGTCCTGGTATTTGTCTTGGTGGATCTGGAGCCGGCTGTAATACAGGAACAGATTGTGTTTCAGGCAGCTGTGTAGGAAATGTGTGTACTGGACCATCTGCAGCATCTCTTCCAGCGCAGTCGATGACACTTTTAGGAGCGCAGCAAACCAACGGTCTAGCGATGGCTCCACGTCAAGGAGCAACATTTCTAGATACAGATACCATGACTACTCCTCGTGTAAATGCTACATTTAATATAGCTAGTGCGCCAACTCGAACAGAAATGGTAGACAATTTCTGCACTCCTTCTCCATGTGAATTACGAAATCCTTTTAAAAAAATACGAAAAGACATGGTTATAAGCGACGCAAAACAAAGTCCCGTCATCGACGTCACTAATTATTCTAATTCTACATTGGCATTGACACAAGATGGTAGGATTATGCGTGAAACAAGAAATGGAACAAGAGATAGAGTGGCTAATAATGTTAGACTTGTCAGATTAGAGAGTTTTAACGGGACCTTATATGGAATAAGTGCAGACGGACGTGTATTTGCTTTGAACAATGATACTTTTGATACGCGAAAATGGACATGGACTTTAACATCCTTCCCAGTAGGTGTGATGCATACTAGTGCAACATTAAATGGTAGACATTTTTGGGTACAAACCAACGATACAGGATTATTGTACGACAGAAAACTAAGGGTAGTTGAAAGAGTTCCTATTAAGAATAAAAAGCGAGTATATGGCAATGATCGTAAGACTTATATTGAAATCGATACTGAAAACAATACAGGTATGCTTTTCCCCAACAGATCCCGAGTAAATAATGTAGCAGGTGCTATTATTACACACGATAATCAACTCAAAGTGTTGAAACCAAGTCAAACGGGGCTTTTCTCTGATATCCGACTTATAAATTGGACACCAACATACATCAAACGTTGTTTATAAACATATTTACTTATTAACTAAGTAAATACGAGATTAATTTCTATAGCTATAAATATTAGTAAAACAATTCATATCTCGATCCTCCACCCATTACAACTACTTCTTCTCTTGGAACTTCGTCTGTGATTCTGAAATCTAGTTCTCCAAGATTATTATAGGCTTCAACTTCTACAAAATTATAATCTCGCAGATCAATTTCAAGTTCGTATAACTGAGCGCGTAGAGCGCTTTTAGCGACTAATCTATCATTATCTTTTAGAGTGTAAACGTCAGAAATTCCAGGATTTATCATATTGATTGTCTCAGACATCTTAGATCCCACATAAATCGGGGCACCGTAATTGTTAATGACATTAACTCGGGTATAGTTTTCCATTTTTAAATTGGGTTAATTTAAAATTTTGTATCTTTTCTTTTCCTTACTTGTATTTACTTTACACTTAAGTAAATATTTCGTTTACATGTTTTTTTTTTCGTTGTAATTCTTCATATTCCTTTTTGGAATGAACTACGATTAATCCACCCATATACTTGTGATTGCGATCTTGGTAATAGAAATAGTTGGGCATCTCATCCGTTACTTCTAACAACAATGGACCTGTACATGCAGATTTGCACCCCCATTGTGATTTCTTTCTCTCACCACCTATAGAAGATGGTGTGAAGTAGAATTCGTGGTCATAATCTCCATAACGATTTGGTTCTTGCATAACATTGAACATATATTTATGTCCTCGAATCAGATGTAACGTGCGTGCCTTGCTATTATTTACACAATATACCTTGCTATCACAATCTAAAGTGTAGGGATGGTCAATTTTACGCTGAATGACTACTGTAAATTGTCGTCCCTTCACTGTTTTATATATTTTTTTTTATGATAGTTATGACCTCTTACAAGCCTAGGTTTGTAACCTGAGCTGGAGGATTTATTGTAGTGGGGCCAATACCCGGAGCTAGAGCTAGAGCTGTGAGACTTCTTGTAGCTACACTTGCCACATCCCGAGTCATGAGATTTCTTGTAATTGCACTTACGGCTTTTGCGTTTGCATTTGTAGCTCGAACTAGAAGATTTCGAGTACTTGCAGCATTTACCACAGCTGCTTGAAGAGCTTGAGCACTTGTCGGAACTGCAAGATGAGCTAGAGTAGCAATAGTCCGAAGAGCTGAAGCAACTCTTAGATCCGCAAGATGAGCTCGAACTACAAGAGTAGCTACAGCAACATTTTCCGCAGCTGGAAGAACTAGAGCACTTGTCGGAACTGCAAGATGAGCTAGAGTAGCAATAGTCCGAAGAGCTAAAACAACTCTTAGATCCGCAAGATGAGCTCGAACTACAAGAGTAGCTACAGCAACATTTTCCGCAGCTGGAAGAACTAGAGCACTTGTCGGAACTGCAAGAAGAGCTCGAATAGCAATAGTCCGAAGAGCTAAAACAACTCTTAGATCCGCAAGAAGAGCTTGAGCTACAAGAGTAGCTACAGCAACATTTTCCGCAGCTGGAAGAACTAGAGCACTTGTCGGAACTGCAAGATGAGCTAGAGTAGCAACAGTCGCTTGAAGAGCCGCAGCTACTAGAAGAGCTACATACGCTGCTGCTAGAACAGCTGTATTTCTTGTAATGCTTCTTGTGTCGTTTCTTATATTTCTCAACTTCCGAAGAACAGCTAGAGTCGCTGTATCTAACGATTTTATATCCCTTCACACGATGGTCCGAAGATGAGCTACTGGATTTTTTGTAACACTTACGCGCCATTTAATTTTGGACGGAAAATTTTTTTCTTTTTAGGAAGACTTTGAACTAATCTTATTAAGCCTAATATTTATATGTAACGAAAATCTTTGTATTTTTACAAAGATAATTTTGTATATTTTATAACTCCGAATCGCCATATTCACTTTCATCTCCTTCGACCGTGTATTCTTTTCTAGCAATATGTCCTTCCAGAAACATTTTACTACGTTGTTCTTCTTCCTCGTTGAATTTAAAAACTTGTTTGAAACCAAAACCAGCCAAAAACATATTAAGCAATTTCAAGGCTGCTGTGATCTCTAATTCGCCAAAAGTAGTTTCATCTCCACAAAGCCGACAACTATATCCAGTATCCAGGGATCCCTCAGCAGGTTGACCGCATTTACAAAACACAGATTTATAACAATCGGATAAGCCACATAATCTTTCCTGAAGGGCGTAGGCTGCACCGTGTGCAATCATGACATCACGTTCCATCTCACCATACCGTAGACCTCCCAGGTTCTTTCTACCCTTTACAGGTTGCCTAGATGTGGCACTATAAGGACCTGTTCTTCGCGCTTGGATCTTATCTTGAACATGATGTCGTAGAGCCTGGAAATAGGCAGGTCCATTATAAATCTCTGCCTCGATCTTACGTCCTGTAGTTCCAGAATACATAACACGTTTTCCTGTGTCTGAATATCCGTAATCACGTAAGATACTCTTGAACTTGGCTTTATCAAACGGTCGAAACGCTGTAGCATTTTGACGCTGACCTACAATAGCTCCAGCAACACCTGCGAGTAGTTCCATCTGATAGGCGATTGTCATACGGCTCGGTGTAGCGTGAGAGTTTACAATGATATCAGGGATAATACCATCTTCTGTATATGGCATATCTTCTGGATCTAAGATTTTACCAATCGTTCCCTTTTGTGCATTACGTGGAGCAAATTTATCTCCTTCAATAGGAATTCTCATCATACGGAGTCTCACGTTGACAATTTTTACAGCACCATTATTGGTGACCATAACCTTGTCTACAATACCTTCTTCTCCGTATCCTAACAACAAACTATCATCGTGAATTTCTTCCTTGCCTTTCATCACAACCTTGCCTACAACAGCCTGACGCTCTTTAATATGCGCACCCAATTTTGGCAAGCCGTTCCTACCAATATGTTGAAATCTAGTTTTGAGTTGTTCATCACTTATTTTGGTAGGACGTTGAAGTTTCTCCACTTTACCCCCTTCACTTTTAAATGTGACACGGTTGTTGTTGAATTTGAAAATACGAAACTTACCCATATCAATACTGGCTCGATTCCAAACTACAGCATCCTCTTGCGTGTTTCCAGTCCACTCCCCGAAAGCCACCCACACCATCTCGCCTTGAGGATAAGCATTGAGGTTGAGAAGTTGATTGATCTGAGGTTCAAATAATGGTCGTGTAGGATAGGCCAATACCTTGTGCTTGCCGTTGAAACAAGCCATATGATGTGCTCGCATAATACCCAAGGCTTGTTTAGCCATAGAACTTTGGTATGTATTCCTAGGACCTTGATTGTGATTAGGATAAGGGATGATATTGGCTGCTATACCCAAGATACTCGTTGGATCCATCTCCACATGAGTGAAAGGTATTTCGTTTCGAATCTTGAGCAAACTTGCACCAAGCTTCTCTAGATTCACCTTCAGAAAATCTCTTTTCTTTCCCTTGGACTTTTTCATTTCCTTCTTCAGTTCAGCATAGCGCAGTGCCAACTTCTTTTCCATAACACGACGAGTTTTAGTATCTTCAAATGTCTCAGCTACGAAAAAGTCTACGGATTCAACCTCAAAACTGTCTACATACTCAATAACGCCTTCTTCAAACAATTTCTTGATTGGCGCACCGAGCAAATCCTTAGTAAGAATGAGTGGCAGATGTTTTTCCTTTCCACCCACTTTTACCGGTTCCACTACCAATAACGGTCTCACCAACCTTGAAGTATCTGTATGAATGAGAAGATTGTTCCGAGTATTGAGAGTAATCCCTGTATCTAGCGGAATCGCTCTTTCACGACGAGCAAGAACCATATGTCTACGAAGCGCTTTGCCTGTACACCAACCGAGGAATTTTCCATTTACCAACACCGGTGAAGTGTATCTTGATGAAGGTATAATAGAAAACAGATCAGACCCATCTTCGGCTTTAGCATTCAGAACCCTAGCAATCACATTATGGTCGGATTTTTCGTAAGTAACTTGAGCTGTTACTGCCAAATTCTTGACGATACCGCAATTATGTGTGACAAACCCGTTTGCAATAAAGCTATGATTGTCAGATACCGTGGTGAAATCACATACCATATCTTTACCCGCAGGGGCAATAGATATAACGGGAAGAAAACAACCTTGATCATCATAATATTTCACCAAAAAGTCATCAATATTAAGTAAATCTCTCGGTGGATATGTCTTCTTATCTGCTTGTTCTAACATTCCACTAATTTGCCTTACCGTAAGACCTTTCTCCTTAGCAAGTGCTGGGGGGATTTCGCCTTTAGAATGTCTTTCTATGATCTCTTTCTTTAAATCAATGCGCTGCTGCCACGCCTCTCTTTTGTATCGAAAATAGAAGTAAACTTTTTCAAGACGTTTGGTCTTGGTTCGGCAGTATCTATACCCAACATTTTCGGCATAATCTATAATTGAATCCATAGAACTAGAGAATTGAAGTTCAACATTGTACATATCATCGTAAGCTTTCTTTACGGCAATTCGATTCTTAGTATTGACACCAAGATCTTTGTACAACGTTTTCATATCTTCAAAGAATTCGATCATACTTGCGAGATGTTCTTGCGTTTTGTGCTTTCTTGTAAGACCAAAGGAGAAATGATACGCATTTTTCTTCTTTGGTCGCTTTTTCCAACAAGGCGAGCCACCATCCGCTCCTTGAAATCCAGCAAGAAATTCTCTTTGAACTAGAGGTGATCCACACTTTACCCAGTGCGGAATGGAGTAAGGATTCCGCGTTTTCTTACCAACAGGAACACCAAGAGCCATAAGTAGATAGCAGAATTCTCCTCCACGGTTGATAGTATATACCATCTCTGTAATTTCCCGTCCATCTTTCATAACCCTAGTATTTGTTCGTCTTTTGGCAGTTTTAGGAGCAAAACCTAAAAGACGCATATCATTCTCAAATTCTATAGCGTCATGCTCTTGTCCAAAGAATCCAGTCCATATACACGAACCAGTCTTTGATTGATGAATAGAAGCATCCCCAAAAGAATATCCGACAATTCTTGCAAGAATTGGTAGGTATTTAGAGTGACTTGAGAGTGGCAATATTTTCATTTCTCTCAAGGTTTCCGTAGCTTTGCTTTGTAGAGAAGACCTTAAGGAAGGCAATCGGATTGAATCTATGATCGTGAATATATCACTTTCTTCTCTAATATGAGGCTTACTATTTACACGATACTGGACATAAACACAATCTTCATTCACACGAAGGTTGCCCAACTCTTCCCACAAGTTTCCTTGCTTGAGATATGGATGATCTATAGTTGATTTGGCAGTCCAGCCACCAAGAGTCTTAATTTCGAACATCTCTGCTTCCTTCATGAAGTGGTCGTAGATTTGTGTGGTAGATCTAGTATGTGTGATGGGATCCACACAAATTACCTCGTCTCCATCTTGTAAACGATATATTTCTTTAGGACCGAGTGGAGTTTCAACCATTGTTAGCTTATGATGACAATTGCTGCCTTCTGGAGACTCTACAGGACAGTTATGAGTCACAAAACCATTTGCAATGAAGCTGTGGTTGGTATGAACTGTTTCAAAGTCGTATACGTATTCAACTGGAATTTCTTCAATCTTATGGATTGGTATCGCAAGTTTATCTTCAAAATCTTTGTATTTTGAAACAAACTCTTCGTATGTAATAATGTTGTCACATCTTGGTTTAGATCTTTTCCCTTTAGCCTTTTGCGTTTTTAATCTGGAAAGTTGGGTCTTCGATATACCAGTTTCTATAGATATTTCATGTAAAGAATGGGTTTCGAACATCGTATAAGCATTGTTATATGCTTTCCGTCTTTCAGTCAACAGCGTCATTTTATGTTTTATATACTCGATTGCTGGAGAAGATCTTCTACGTTTCTCATAACAATAACTGTAAGTAATATTGTCAACATATTTAACGACATTGTCTATATCCCCATCAAATGAGAGGGATACTGCATGCAATTTATCCTCAGAAATCTTGCTAGTTACTTTACCGTTTACACCAAACTCTGAAAACAATTTCTTAATTTGATTTAAATACTCAATTGTGTTCTGAAGATATGTTTCTTTGCAGAATTGATAAGTAGGGATTATAGATAGTTTCCATTTCTTGATGTTACTATATATGGTAACTTTTCCACCATCACCACCTTGGAATCCAGACAAGAAAGCTCTCTTAGTCTTGAGATTTGCGTTCATTATCCAGTCAGGGATCTTGCGGTTCTGTTCTGTTTTCTTTCCTACAAACGCTCCAACTTGTGCCATAAAACAAGCAAATGCACCATTTTTAGATACCTCCCAAGTTCTATGTACACACTTTTCGTTGAACCTTGAGATTTTACGCCTAATTGATGGATGTGTGAATCCTAGGAAAAGAATATCGTCAGTTATTTCCATAACGTCTGCTTCTTCGCCCAAATAGAAAGACAAGTCATAATATCCAGACTTTCTTAGGGTTATGCTGCCATCTGTGATAACTGCCCCAAGTAATCTCGCCAAAGTTTCGGTTTGTTTTTGGGTTAACCTTTTATCAAGTAGACCAGTTTCTTGTAACTCAAGCCTATATTGTGCCGGAATCAAAGCTGATTTTATCATTAGTTCGGTTTGTTTTTCTTCCGCGATGGGCGTAAGAACATTTTTGATAACAACCATATCATTCACATTTAAATCCCCAGCTTTCACATAATAATGTTCAAAATCAGGGGATTTCACCAAAAATGGGTGATCAGGTGTACACTTAATCGTCCTTCCACTGATAGTGGTAATTTTAAGGAGTTTCTCAGGTTTTATCTGGAAATAGTTCTTAATGCGCGATGGAGTTTCCACCAGATTATCTTTAGATACAGTTAAGACAGAGTCACCATCTTGAAGCTTGCTAATAGGAATAGTATGGTTTTGATCTATACTCACTTCGGTATCTCCCGTAACGCATATATAACCCCATTGAGTGCCGTGAATCATTCGTATAGATGGTTGCTTGTCATTTCTGTTGGTTGCAACTTCTACACGATGCATGTGGCTGAGTAAAGCAATCACTGAATCTCGGTTGGGAGTTTGCGTCATATTGGTTTTCATACTACCTTGCACGCCCCAATTCGTACCAACAAAAGATGATTCGAAAGTTTGAGTAATACTAGTAGCAGCTTTGCCAATTTGCGTTTTGATATTTGCTGTATAATCAATACTCTTCTTATCTGACAATTCCTTCTTGATATTATTTACAAAACGCCTCCATATAGCACGCATCAATTGATCCATGGCTCTACTGGCAGTTTCAAGGCGTTTGTTAGACCAACTATCTCGATCATCGTAAGGCATCAATCCTAGATTCACTTCAATAAGTCTGGCTACCATCATTGCCAGCATGTCACTCTTCAAGGTATAGATATTTTGGATTCTTCCCAATCCATTCAACTGTGGAAACAGTTCTTTGTGGATGAGAGTCTTCACTACTTCATCAACGCTTTCCGGGTCAAGAAGATCAGCACCACCTTTAATCCGAGCAATTTCTTGCTTCACAATGTCGGGTCTATCGTTAGGATACAGCATTCTCATCATGCTAGTTTCCAAAGCAACCTTGTGCTTCCACTCATCCCTGGTGAATTGCACAATCTTGCGGGTCATTTCTTCAGGCCAACTATCTGTATAGGAACCAGTTGCCTCATCCGTAATACCAGGTTCTTCTAAGAGTTGAAGAATGTAAAACAATTTCTCTACACCAATATAGCGGTAATTGCCATCCTTCTTAGAAGTAATAGAGCTTTTTGCTGGTTTAAGCGCTGTCCCTACCCTTTCTTTACCTTTTCTAGACCTTTTAGTAGGCTTAACCTCTGCTTTGAAGCGAGTTTCAAAGTTAACACGTTTACCTTTACCCATGACCAGATTCACACGAACCGATCCAGTGGGAGTTTCAACAGTAATGCTAGCTTCAGAATCTTTGTCCTTTCCACGTTTCTTAGAAGTTACAAATATACGATTCAACCGCAACTTTTCATGCAACAAGATCACCTTTTCTGAACCCGAAACTACAAAGTAACCAAAGGGATCACTTGGATCTTCCTCTATCTCTCGCAATTGACTTGGTGAAAGATTGTGGAGATAGCATCTCGATGAACCCAACATTAGTGGGATTGTCCCAAGATGTTTCTTGGTCTTTGAAGATTTATCTCCAAGTATAGTTCTAACGACTTCACCTTCTCCCACATCTTTTTCCAAAACGACATAAGCATGGATATCCAATCCATAAGTGATACCCTTCTCGCGAGCCATTCGTGGGAAAAGCTTACGACCTCCTACACGAGGTCGAGTAAGACTTACGTGTTCAAATTTAATGCGACCACCTTGAACATGAATCACTTGATTTTGGATTAGTGGTACCAATCCATTCTCAAGCCATTCATCATAACTGTCTCGGAGAAACTTGGTGAACCCAGTGTAACTTAAATATCGCAATAATAATTTACCATTTGCATCTACCACAATCTCCCCAGGAACACCAGGATCTGCCTTTTCCAGAGGCACCAGGCTCTCAGTCAGAGGATTTGGTTTGGGGATTAAAGATGCAATATCCTCGGGTCCTACTTCCGGTTCAAATGCTTCTCCTGATACAACATCTCTAAGGAACGGGTCTATCACACTTTCGCTAACTGATTCGTTTTCCATAAGTCTTTGGGCACAACGCTTAACCGATTCGCGTTTAATTCTTTCCGACAAATTGTTCCACGAGCGGACAATAGGTTTGGGTAGTGTATTTCTTATTTTTTCCCATTTTGGTTCATCAAGAAAGTCTTCTGACCACATTTTTTAAATGACAATGTATTAATTAAATAGGGTTTCCACAACAAAAAACATATACAAAATTTTCAATTTTTATTTCAAAATTTTATGTTTAGCTAAACATAAAATTTATTATGTACGCGGAAAGTGTGAACGTTTGACAGAATGCTGAATAAAAATTTGCCTTGATACCCGAGGGTTTGGTAACCGACCGTCTAAATCGTTTAACGATCGTTTAGTTTTAGCATTTTTGCTAAAACAGTATGGATTTTCTAGTTCTTCGTCAAATTGGAATACGTAGGCATCTATATCATCCTCTCGAAACCGAACCACACCTTCCATTTTTTGGAGGACAAAATAAAGAAAACAATTCAATTTTCTAAACTAGTAGGACGTAAATAAAAATATGTCCTGGTTATCATATGATATATTAGTAGACGTCATAAATTGTCTATCTTTTAGAGAAAGGAAGCGATTGTTGTGTCTTAATTCTACGTTTACTGACATTATTGGACGTTGGAAAAATGTTACCTTGAGGATGGCTAGTTTTGATATTGGTAAAAATAATTTTGCACAATACGTGGAGGATTGTTTGTTAGACGATATATGGAAAGTAAGAGATGTTTATCGTAATACTTCTCCAGACTTATTGAAACGAAACCGTGGTGAGATTTCAGAATCCTCAAAAGTATTTTTAGATAGAATTTTCTTGAATGGAAGACGAGTAGATATTGGTGTATTTGACTTTCAGACAGGAGATGCGGCTGCTTCCAAAAAATTAGACAATGCTACAAGGAAAAATTTCTTACAACATCTTCATAACTATGCGAACTTATGGGATACATGTGATATCATAATCGTCGAACAACAGTTTGTCAATCTTTTTGGTCGTCAACGTGGAATTAATATTGATGCTTTGAAACTAGGTGAAGCCACAGTGATGTGGTTTTTGGATCATTTTCCACATTTAAATGTAGTGACATTCGGTAGTCAATACAAAACACAAATTCTTGGTGCGCCATGTAAGATGAAAAAACCAGAGCGCAAAAAATGGGCTACGGCGAAAGCTCTAGAAATTTTTAAAATGAGAAATGATGAGCAAGCAACGAATATGTATGCTCTCGCGGAAAGAATCAAACGTAAAAGATTAAACACGGAAGAAAAGATTCAGTCCTTTCTTATTGATTTTGAGGGATGTGATTCAGATATTTGGGGAATGGCAAATTGTATTCTAAGGAAACGTCAAAAACTAGATGATATATCAGATGTAGTAGTTCAACTTCAAGCTTACAAATATAAGGTCTTGGTGTGTTCTTAAAAAAAAGCATTATTAACCAAAAAATATATCATTGCCTATGTCGACGTATTACTTTGCTATTGGTGCAATGTTCAAGAATGAATCTCATATCTTACAAGAATGGATTGAACATTATTTGTTTCATGGTGTTGATCATATTTACCTGATTAATGATAACAGCGATGATAATTCTGTAGAGATTCTCCAACCATATATAGCTAAAAACGTCGTTACCTTATATAATTGCCATGAACCATACTACCTTGGTAGGCAACGAAAATTATATAACCAATACTTCATGCCTCTTATCAAAGCTAAAGTGTCAAAATGGTTTGCAATTTTTGATGTTGATGAATTTTTGTGGTCTCCTCGAAGTATCGATTTAAAAATATTGCTCCGAACTTTAGAACATCTTGCACAGATTCAGATCAATCATGGGTTATTTGGATCCAATGGATTGATAGAACAACCTATATCAGTTGTAGAAGCTTTCACTAGACGAGCGCCTCTAGGTGAAGGAGGATTTGATTTAAAATATATTGTTAATACATCTTTTGGTTTTACATCACTAAATGTACATCATGCAGACTTTGAAAACGAGGAGTTAATGAAGACATCATTCTTGATGTTAGATTATCAAGCTAATAAAGATTTTCCATATTTCGCGTTGAATCATTATCGTTGTCAATCCTTAGATCTATGGAACAAGGTAAAATGTACACGAGGTGATGCAGATAACTATCTTGTAAGAGATTCCTATCATTTCAAATTAAACGATCGCAATGATGAAGAAGATTTACGCTTATACAATCAAAACAAACCCTTAATAGAAAAACTTAAAAAGTAAATTCTTTATTATAATATAACATAAAAGACATCGTGGCCGAGTGGTTAAGGCGGTGGACTGCTAATCCATTCTTCGAAAGAAGTCGCAGGTTCGAATCCTGTCGGTGTCGTAAGAATTACAATTACATGTATTACTAATACATGTAAAAATGAACAATACATTTCGGATAAGTCGATCAAAGCCACCCTTGAGCGATTCAAGGTAACGTTCACTCTTATGTAATTGTAGGTTATACTATTATTTGATAATATAACCATTGCTTATTACGATATGTAATTTACTTTCTTTTGGAAATGATAAGAATGGGAGTTTTATGTGTATGCCCTACATTTACTGTGGCAAAATACATCAGTGCATCACCAACAATTTCCTGAACTTGAGGATATAAACTTGTACGAATACGGCTGTCTGGATTCAGATCTTCAATGATATAATATCCTCCTGGTTTTACATATTTAAAGAAGTTTCTAAGAGTAGTAACTTGATGTTCATCAAAGTGCGATCCATCATCTAGAATCACGTCAAATTGTCTACCATCTAGTTTTCCGAAAAGCTCATCTACGGAAACTGAGTCTAATGAGTTGCAAATGAATGTTTGTATACGTTCTTCCTCAAATTGTGTATCTGGTTGAATATCAACACCAACAATACGTCCGTTCTTGAAAAAGTCTCTCCAAGCTCTCAAGGAACCACCAGGTGCATATCCTGGCAAAGCATAACCTACCATACTTGAATAAACACCTGGAATCATGGTTCCAATACCGATTTCCATAAAATCGATAGGTTCTTCTTCGAGATGTTTGAATAGCGAATGATATATAGGGTGTAACCATTACGGTCTTTATCGCTGCCATAGTTTTGAAAAAGTTTATCCAATTCCATTTTTGAATAAACAAATCTTTGTTTAAACTCTTATCTAAAGTAATTTTTTATCCGCAATAATTTAAGCGAAAACAATGTCGGAACAAATTTCCAACAATTTGGTCACTTTGGTCTCTGCCAACAGTCTAAATGGGCTAAAAACAGGAAATATAATTGCAGATATCTTTATAGCTATATTTTTGATGGTTACAATCCCTTTTATGATTAAACATGTACGTGGTATAAAAATTCCTTGGTTTCGCAACAAGGAAGATATGTTCACAATAAAGCTGACAGGGTCAACAAAATATGGAAAAGGTGGTCATTGCACTCGCAATTACAGCGATGCATTCTGTGCGGTAGCTAAGTATATGGAAGAAGAATGCAAACTTAAGTCTATCAAAGAATTCTTCATCCATACTTATGAGAAAGATACAAGTTATATTCCTCAATATACTCCTCCAATTCAACTCACCGCCACTATTACGTGCGAAGTCAATCATTTTATGAATGAAGACAGCAGCAATTCGGATGTAGACTTTATTTTATGCTCTGATATAAGTCTCCAAGACATTCAAAACTTTCTTCGAACACAAATTTCTAGATACAAGAGCCGTATGTCAGAGGAATTGCACAGTAAGCAACGTTATTTTTGTCCGTATTTAGATGAAACCAGATTAAGATGGAAAACGTATATATTCGAGAGCAGCAAAACCATGGATAGTATTTTCTTTCCGGAAAAGCATGATGTATTGAAAGTTGTTGACAATTTTGTACAAAATAGAGCCTTATATCATCAACGAGGAATTCCATGGACGCTGGGTATCTTGTTATGGGGTTCCCCGGGAGTTGGGAAATGTCTAGGGCGTGATACGCCTATATTAATGTATAACGGTACTATTAAATATGTACAAAATATTGTAGTAGGTGATGTATTAATGGGTGATGATTCAACCCCACGACATGTTTTATCCCTTGCTCGAGGACGAGAAAAAATGTATCGCATTATCCCTACAAAAGGAAATCCCTATGTTGTAAATGAATCCCATATATTGTCTCTAAGAAGATCGCATTTAAAATGTTTACTCAAAAGAAATGAACCTGGTAAATGTGGATATAGAGTATTTTGGTGCGATGAATACGGTAAAGATAGATCAAAAAGCTTTAATTTCAACAACTATGCCACTGCAGAAGAAACTTATAAATCAGCGCAAGAGTTTTTGGATTCTCTTGATGATGGACGGGATATAGTTATTGATATATCGGTTAGGGACTATCTTAAAAAACACCATGCGTGGAAATGTAAGTGGAAAGGTTATAGAGTCGGGGTTGAATTTGAAAAGGGAAAAGATCGACCGGGGAACATAGATCCGTATCTTTTGGGAGTTTGGTTAGGCAACGGAACAACCACAAAACCTGAAATAACCAGTAATGACGTTGAAATTCTCGATTATCTTGAATCTGTTACAGAGGAAATGAACCTCAAAATGACTAAAAGAGATAAATATACTTATTATCTTACTGGAAATGAGTATAGGAAAAATATTTTCCGAAAAGAATTACAAGACAATAAATTATTGGGAAATAAACACATTCCTTTGAAGTACAAAACTGGCTCTAGAAAATGTAGATTAGAAGTATTAGCAGGAATATTAGATACGAATGGATATTACCATCACCATCACGGACATTTTGAAATTATACAGAGGAAAAAGAAATTGGCTGAAGATATTGTCTATTTAGCAAGGTCTTGTGGATTAGCTGCTTATATGTGTGAATGTAAGAAAGGTTGTATGTATAAAGGTGAATATCGTGAGGGTACTTACCATCGGATAAATATTAGTGGGTATACACCAATGATACCCACTAAAGTTTCTAGAAAACAAGCTACGGTGCGTAAAATGAATAAAAATGTTCTAAATGTCGGAATAACTGTAGAACCGTTGGAAGTTGATGATTATTTTGGGTTTCAAATTGATGGAAACCACAGATTCGTGCTGGGAGATTTTACTGTAACGCATAACACTTCGTTTGTGAAAGCTTTGGCTAATTATACAGAACGTCATATTGTAGAAGTGCCGCTCAATCGCATCAAGACTTACGGAGCATTAAGACAAGTGATGCTTGGGGAAAAAATCAACAATTTCAGGGTCCCGTTTAGTAAACGTTTGTATTTAATGGAAGACATCGATTGTCTGGACAAAGTGGTTCTTTCACGTAAGACAAAAAAGAAAGATAAATCCGGAAAAGTTGAAGCTGAGAAAGTTAAGACTCAACTCGATTTAAGTAAAATAAAGTCGTCGTTTTCTAATAACGATCCGTTAACATTGTCCCACATCTTAAATATTATTGATGGACCTTTGGAAGCTCCAGGTAGAATTTTGATTATTACGACCAATCATCCCGAAAAACTCGACGAGGCCTTGATTCGTGATGGAAGGATGGATATCAAATTGGAATTGAAAGCTTTGCATGGTGAGTGTCTTCAAGATATGGTATTGAGCTTCTTTCCCGACAAAACTGCAGAAGATATTTCACTAGCACCCTTGGAAAATAAAGCTGAGTTAACTCCTGCTGCCATACAAAATTTATGTTTTAGCAAATCTTTTGAAGAAGTCTGTCATGCCATACAATAAATATAGCCAAATTATGTAATATAAATCCCATTACATAATCTTTAGTATATAATCTTAGAAACGTGTCTCGTATTCGCGATGCATTTTTTGATATATATAAGTAATCATCAATGCTATCACAATTACTGGTAGAATGATAGATAAAGCTAATAAAGCATTAAACCAAGCCTTTTCTTCATCGCTGAGTCTTTCCATCTCTATAGATGGAGTAATCAAGTAAATAACTAAGAATCCAATCAACAAAGCGTAAAATAATGCAGTTAATCCTAAGGAATCCTGCGTTGAGGAATACCAAAACAGAGCCCATAATATAATTACCACAATCAGATAAACTAACCACACTCCAGCAATATTCATTTAAAGTATTTTAGAAAATTCTACATGTCTTCAAAATAGAATTTGAAGTTTATGGATTCACCTCATCGTACAATGGTAGTGGATTATTATGAACCCAGATGGATGTATGATTTAGGAACTTTTCGTCGTGGAGAATTTACATTTTGGATTTTTCTAGTAGTATTACTTTTTTTGGGCGCAATTGCGTTAGCTTGTAGTATAGAAACGTATCCACAAGAAAAAAAATAAAAAATTACCATAAAAATTACCATTTAATTTATTAAATTTTCACAGTACGATTTTTTTAACTAAAAAAATCGCGAAAAGTTTTTTTGGTGATAAATAAAGAAAACAATGGGTTACGATCATCACGGATATGACCATCATGGACACGGTTATGGCTGGGGCGCTGCCGCCGCTGTTATTGTTGTAATTATTATTATTGTTATTATTGTTGCTCTCTTCGCTGGATTTAACAACGGTGGATACACATATGCTGGCGCTGCTGCCCGCGCTGACGATGACACCACTGCCGTGAGGACTGCCGACCTCCGCGCTCTTTGTGCTCAGCTCCATTAAATGGCTGAAAAATATAACCATTAATATCATCTAGGATGATGAAAATGTTATAAAAATTATAACATTTTAAAGATATATTTATATAAAATTATTTAAATGCCCTACATAGATAAGATAGTAAACTTAGAGTCTACTCCTAAATTGCCGGACAATAAGCCTATTCTTGAATTATCGGGGAAATTTTTAGGAGATAGTCCTAGGTATAGGGTAGGATCTAAAATTTCGGAGGGTGCATTTGGTCAGGTTTATGAAGTTGAATCTATGAGTACCGGTAATAAATATGCTATGAAAGTTCTTAAACCAACCTCGGGTAATATTAGTGAATTTAATCGAGAGTTAACAGCCTATGAATTGCTCTCTTCGGAAAAAGGTAAAGGAGAAAAAGAGCCAGTTGGATGTTATGAATATATTGTATGCTTGATCGACGCTTTTATACAACCCATCGATGGTAAAAATTATTATGTGTTTGTGCTGGAATTAATGGATAATGAACTACGGGCTTTATTTGAAATGGATATTACTACTAAAGATTCGGATATTATGCTATTCTATATGAAAACATTGCTAGAAGGATTGTCCTATATCCATTCCAAAGGCATGGCTCATAACGATATTAAACTCGAAAATATATTATTAAAATCATACGGAGATAAGATTCCTATAGCTAAATATACAGATTTTGGGTTGACCTGCACCGACGAAACACAACCTGATATCTTTGGTACTCTTCAAAAATGTGGAAAACAAGGCAGTATACTGTACGTATCTCCAGATAATTCAAATGCGTATGCAGAGGATATTACTCTAGATTTATCTCAAAAAGATGATATATGGGCTTTAGGTATTGTATTCAGAACTTTGGCAACTGGTAATAACAAACAGATGCCCTTCGCCAATATAAACGAACTTATACTAAGAGATGGAGAGGATATAAATCCAAATGATTTTATAAACATGATGATTGATAATTGGGAAAACAACGAACCTACAATACCTGTAGTCTATGATACAACTAAGTTTGCAGATACTGATGAAGGAAAAAGTCAAGCAGAATCTCGGGATGAAATAGTAAGGGAAGTTATCGAGCTTATGAGTGCTACAAGGGCAGAAAATAGATCTTCAGCTGAAGAACTTCTAAATATTATTAATAATAAGCTTGTTATATAATAAATACCTTGTCGAACAATTCAAAACATTACCTGAATGTGTACAAAATCGCATAGTCGTCGAAATGAGGGAAATAATTTTTTAGTATTAACTGACAGGGTTATAATTTAACATTCTGTTATTTCCTGAAAGTATTGGATGATAACCCATATCTTCCCCAATGCCAAGGCTTATCCATATTCCTCTCTACGAATTCAGGTGTAATACTGGGGTTCCGGGATAACCCCCACGCTCCCCAATCCCAAGGCTTATCCATATTCCTCTCTACGAATTCAGGTGTAATGTTGGGGTTAGATGATAACCCTTCATTTCCCCAATCCCAAGGCTTATCCATATTCCTCTCTACGAATTCAGGTGTAATACTGGGGTTCCGGGATAACCCATCCCAACCCCAATCCCAAGGCTTATCCATATTTCTCTCTACGAATTCAGGTGTAATACTGGGGTTCCGGGATAACCCATACTCTCCCCAATCCCAAGGCTTATCCATATTCCTCTCTACGAATTCAGGTGTAATGTTGGGGTTATAGGATAGCCCTTCATATCCCCAATGCCAAGGCTTATCCATATGCCTTTCTACGAATTCAGGTGTAATGTTGGGGTTATAGGATAGCCCTTCATATCCCCATTCCCAAGGCTTATCCATATTCCTCTCTACGAATTCAGGTGTAATACTGGGGTTAAGTGATAACCCACCCCAACCCCAATCCCAAGGCCAATCCATATGCCTTTCTACGAATTCAGGTGTAATACTGGGGTTATAGGATAGCCCATACTCTCCCCAATCCCAAGGCTTATCCATATTCCTCTCTACGAATTCAGGTGTAATGTTGGAGTTCCGGGATAACCCCTCTTTTCCCCATTCCCAAGGCTTATCCATATTCCTCTCTACGAATTCGGGTGTAATACTGGGGTTACGGGATAACCCCCACGCTCCCCAATTCCAATCCTTATCCATATTCCTCTCTACAAATTCGGGTGTAATACTGGGGTTCCGGGATAACCCCTCTTTTCCCCAATTCCAATCCTTATCCATATGCCTTTCTACGAATTCGGGTGTAATGTTGGGGTTATAGGATAGCCCTTCCTCTCCCCAATCCCAAGGCTTATCTGGAAACCGCCGTAGTAAACGTTGTAGTGGATTGTTTTTCCGTTTTAGTATTTCTTTTACATAACCTTCTTTACATAAACTCCTAAATTGTTTAGAAGTAGAACACAAGCTCAGTATTTCTTCGTATTCCAACTCCTTTAAGATCCCCATCGCTACCAATTCTGGTGGTATACCTTCAATATAAGGATAGTTCGGGTCTCCATAAGACAGCTCTCTCCTAATTACAGGGATATCGGTATATCTCAGAGATTTAGTTCTCCTACTCATTCCTTTTAAAATATATTCTTTTAAAAGAATTTAACATTCTGTTATTTTCTGAAAGTATTGGATGATAACCCCCACGCTCCCCAATCCCAATCCTCATCTATATGACGTTCTACGAATTCGGGTGTAATACTGGGATTACTGGATAACCCACGCTCTTCCCAATCCCAATCCTCATCCATATGCCTTTCTACGAATTCAGGTGTAATACTGGGGTTTAAGGATAACCCATCATATCCCCAATGCCAAGGCTTATCCATATTTCTCTCTACGAATTCGGGTGTAATACTGAGGTTTTCGGATAACCCATAAGATCCCCACCCCCAAGGCTTATCTATATGACGTTCTACGAATTCAGGTGTAATACTGGGGTTTAAGGATAACCCATCATATCCCCAATGCCAAGGCTTATCCATATTTCTCTCTACGAATTCAGGTGTAATACTGGGGTTACGGGATAACCCCCACGCTCCCCAATTCCAATCCTTATCCATATGTCTTTCTACAAATTCGGGTGTAATACTGGGGTTATATGATAACCCATATCTTCCCCATTCCCAAGGCTTATCTGGAAACCGTCTTAGTAAACGTTGTAGTGGATTATTTTTCCGTTTCAGTAATTCTTTTACATAACTCTCTTTACATAAACTCCTAAATTGTTTAGAAGTAGCACAAAGATTCAGTATTTCATT
>Ga0209986_10001381_pt1 | contig 23254 bp, 19 predicted proteins | sample BlataG_FD_183168 | JGI IMG/M metagenome (GOLD analysis project Ga0209986, IMG submission 183168) | Deep subsurface microbial communities from Black Sea to uncover new lineages of life (NeLLi) - Black_00105 metaG (SPAdes) (version 2) | ecosystem: Environmental > Aquatic > Marine > Oceanic >... | reverse complement strand
TCCCACATATATTCGTGTCCCGGTGCGTCCAAGCCCAAATCGAAACCATACGCTCCGAAAACAAGGACCGCTCTCGTTATTAGCCAGTCAACAGGCGTAAAATATGGAGCCTGGCCCACCATGAGTAGCTTCACCCAGTTGGCCTTGACTAACGTCACAAGGTCTCTTTCAGCAAGCGCATCAAACCCGACACCACTATTGTCTATCAGCAATGACCGACCGGCCTCACGCGACCGATGCCAGAACGGGATGCCGACTTGAATAGAATAGACCTCAGGGTTATGTTCCAGACATCTGGCCACCTCACCGGCGAAGGCAGCACCGTTACTCTGACCGGTGACTATTATCTTCAGGTCAGCAACTTGCTGGGTCAGGAAGTCAATCCTCGCCGCTGATCCCCTGGCCTTCGAGGGGAAGTTCGTTAGCTGCTCCTTAAACTCAAATAGATACTCCGCCAATCCGCTCCCGGTGCGCACATCATCGACTATGCAATAGTCGTAGCCCATCTCAGTCAGCTTGGCCTCAATGCCAGCCAGCCAACTTCGCCCCTGATAGTCAGCAGATAACGGAAGCTTGCCCCATCCACCTGGGCTGCAAAAAATGGCAACGTCGCTATCCTTGACCTCATAGTAAAGGTCAAGTAACTCGGCGACAAACCGCTCCTGCACATCCCTGCCTGCCCCAACCACTTCGTCCGCCAAGTGCCACGCTTGCTGCTCGACAGCATCCATCGATTCAAAGTCAAGCCCCGACAAATCTGTCTCTCCACCGTCAGCACTTACAAGATAGACTGCAACGGTAAGCAGGCTGGCAATCAAGAGTATCGCCAGCCCACCCCTGCGGAACAGCGTCACGAACCGTTTGCTCTTCTGCATCATCCAACCATCTATAGTGAATTCTACGATATTCTATACCTTTGGCACAAAAATGCCTAGCCCGAAGGAAGCTATACCTTAGTGTACCAAGCCAAGCTGTGATATACTTCTGGCTAAGACGAGACATGAGCGACAAGGTAGATAGCCACCGTGTAGCTACCAGTGATGACGTTGAAGTCTCAACCTATCTGGAAATCGCCAAGGAATTACACGGCGAGCAACTTGCAGCCGAGCTAGACGTAATATCGCCGGCAGCACGAGAGTCGATAGCTATCATTGATTTCGGCTCCCAGTATAGCCATCTGATTGCCCGGCGGGTTCGGGAATGCCATGTCTATTGCGAACTAATTCCCTACGATGCCCCCTGGGAAAGGATAGCTTCCCTTCAACCTAGAGGCCTTATCCTCTCCGGAGGCCCAGCCAGCGTTTACCAGCGAGGGGCGCCCTTGGCTCCGGTTCGTATCTATGACAGCCACTTGCCAATCCTGGGCATCTGCTACGGGATGCAGGCTCTTACCCACCAGTTGGGCGGTCAGGTAGCGCCGGGAACCAAGCGCGAATACGGTCAAGCCGTCCTGCACATGAGCGATGAAGACTCGCCACTCTTTTCAGGCCTGCCTCCTTCGTTATCAGTATGGATGAGCCACGGCGACTTAATAGTCGAAATGCCCCCAGGTTTCAAAACCCTGGCTTATACTGAGAATTCGCCGTTTGCGGTTATCGGCAACAGCAATAACGCCTTTGGACTTCAATTTCACCCCGAGGTAATCCACACCCCTCAGGGCAAGACCATAATCCACAATTTCCTTTACCGAGTATGCGGTTGTCAGGGGACCTGGACACCTGGCAACTTCATCACTGACAGCATCAACGCGATTAGAGAACAGGTAAAAGGCGGCAGAGTTATTTGCGCCCTGTCCGGAGGCGTCGATTCGGCGGTGGCAGCCACGCTGGTTCACAAAGCCATCGGCGACCAGTTAACCTGCATCTTCGTCAACAACGGGCTACTGCGTCGCGAGGAGGCGGAACGGGCCCTTAATACCTTCCGCAAGAACCTGAGAATGAACGTAGTATATGCAAATGCTTCCGCGAGGTTCCTTAAGCAGTTAAAAGGAGTCACAGACCCGGAAATGAAGCGCCGTCGAGTGGGTGAGCAGTTCATCAAGGTATTTGAATACGAAGCGGCCAAACTGGGCAGGATCCATTTCCTGGCTCAAGGTACTCTCTATCCCGACGTTATCGAAAGCACCTCCAAAGAGACCAAAGCCGCTGCCAGGATAAAAACCCATCATAATGTCGGTGGGCTGCCCAGCAAGATGTCGCTTACACTGATCGAGCCACTGCGTTACCTGTTCAAGGACGAGGTCCGCGAAGTCGGCCTGGCTTTGGGTCTACCGGAAGACATGGTATGGCGTCAGCCTTTCCCTGGGCCAGGACTGGCCATCCGCATAATTGGAGAGGCGACCAAGGAGCGCCTGGAGATACTCCGGGGCGCCGACTGGATAGTAATGAACGAAATCAAGAAGGCGAAACTGTACCACCAGCTTTGGCAGACCTTTGCTATCCTCACCGATGTACGGAGTGTCGGCGTTATGGGAGACTACCGGACTTATGGATACCTGGTAGCTGTGCGCGCCGTGACCAGCCAAGACGCTATGACAGCGGATTGGGCACGCCTCCCCTACGACGTCCTCGCTCGCATCTCCAACCGCATCGTCAACGAGGTCCCGGGTGTCAATCGGGTGGTCTACGACATTACCAGCAAACCCCCGTCCACCATAGAGTGGGAATAGAACGCTATTCAACAGCCAAATCTTAGAGTGCTTAGTAACCCTACCTGTCATTGCGACTCCTTCACTATCGCTAAGTTAAAGTCTAAAAGCCAAAATGGCAAACAAAAATGGAAAGATTATTTGTTCCTCTTTAGAGCCGAATCCCTGGATTGCTTTTTGAATTTAGTTTTTTCATTTCCACTCTATGGCCCTCCGCTATCGTTCAGGGTAACCAGTAAACACTCTCTCAACTCAGGGTAGGATAATCGTAGTATGAAAGAGATTAACCCAAGCCTTCATTCCGGATGGCCCATTGCCATTCTCACCTTCCCAGGTGTTATTGTTCATGAATGGGCCCACAGGTTTTTCTGCAGCCGCGCCGGGGTCCCAGTATACAAGACATGTTACTTCAGGCTGGGTAATCCCGCAGGATACGTTGTCCACGGACCTGTAGATAGCTACCTCAAAGCGTTCCTGATCGACGTTGCCCCGTTCATAGTGAACACGGCGCTTGCCCTCATCATGTTCCTGGTCGCCGTAAGTGCTTCCCTGGGAATGACTGTTTACCTTCTCTACTGGCTGGGCATATCCATAGCAATGCATTCATTTCCAAGCGCCGGAGATGCCGACAGTCTATGGCGCTATACAAGGGTAGCTTGGAGACGCAACCCCCTGATTCTGTTCGCCTTTCCGGTGGTTGGCTTGATAAGGCTGGCGAACATGCTCAGTGTAATCTGGTTCGACCTACTCTACGCTATTGCCTTGCTACTCCTGGTCGCCTTCTTGCTCAAGGGAGACAGCTTGTTCTGAGCCAAGATAATGGCTCCCAGGGCGCGGCAATCTGCTTTTCAAACCACAGTCAGCAGGATATGCCAGCATCCCCGACCACTGGACGGTATTTGCGAAGTTGACAACAGCCCCGTGAGTGAGCTAAACTGTAAAGTAGGCTAGTATGCACATTAAGAATTGACCGCGAGTTGTACATTGGTGTATACTACAGCAGCTTGGCGTACACCAAGCTGTTTTGTACTTTAACAAGTGAATAGGTTTTGTGTTCAACCTGATGTTGGTCAAAGAGAAAAGGGCGCAGGGTGGATGCCTTGGTGCTAGCAGCCGAAGACGGGCGTGGCAAGACTGCGAGAAGCCTCGGTGAGCTGTCGAGCAAGCCTAGCCGAGGATACCCTAATGGGGATAACCTGCCTGGGCAAAACCCAGGCTCTCGCCAAAAGCGAGAGGGAACCAGGGGAACTGAAACATCTTAGTACCCTGAGGAAAAGAAATCAACGAGATTCCCTGAGTAGTGGCGAACGAAATGGGAACAGCCCAAACTTGAGTGGCTTAGTGGGCTTGGGTCCTATGCCACCCAAGGGTTGTAAGACACAAGAGACAGCACCCAAGAGCTGTCACAGAGTTACAAAACCTCCGCCCAGCCAAAGGTCCCTGGAAAGGGCAACCATAGAGGGTGATAGTCCCGTAGGCGAAAAGCGGAAGTCTCTGCTTGTGTTCTTGAGTACCACGGGACACGAGGAATCCCGTGGGAATCTGGGGTGACCACACTCCAAGGCTAAATACTGCTAGCGACCGATAGTGAACCAGTACCGTGAGGGAAAGGTGAAAAGTACCCCGAGAGGGGAGTGAAATAGAACCTGAAACCTTGTGCCTACAAGCAGTCAGAGGCTCGATTTTATCGGGCTGATGGCGTGCCTATTGAAGAATGAGCCGGCGAGTTGATCTATGTGGCTAGGTTAAGTAACTCTAGTTACGGAGCCGAAGCGAAAGCGAGTCTGAATAGGGCGTTTTCCCATTCTGGGAAAGGTCGCATGGATCAGACACGAAACCGGGTGAGCTACCCATGGCCAGGGTGAAACCAAACTAACCTTTGGTGGAGGCCCGAACCCGTGTACGTGGCAAAGTACTGGGATGAGCTGTGGGTAGAGGTGAAATGCCAAACGAACTCGGAGATAGCTTGTTCTCCCCGAAATGCATTTAGGTGCAGCCTCAGGTAATAACTTATGGAGGTAGAGCACTGGATGGGCTCGGGGCCGTGAGGTTACCAAACTCAACCAAACTTCGAATGCCATAAGTCCATATCCTGGGAGTGAGACTGTGAGGGATAAGCCCCATGGTCGAGAGGGAAACAGCCCAGACCATCAGCTAAGGTCCCTAAACACGGGCTAAGTGGGAAAGGAAGTGACAGTGCTAAAACAGCCAGGAGGTTGGCTTAGAAGCAGCCACCCTTTAAAGAGTGCGTAATAGCTCACTGGTCGAGTGGTGTTGCACCGATAATTTAACGGGGCTCAAGTCCGTTACCGAAGCTATGGTTCGCCGTATGGCGAAGGTAGGGGAGCGTTGCTATGGCTGAGAAGCCCTGGCGTAAGCCAGAGTGGAGCAATAGCAAGTGAGAATGCCGGCATGAGTAGCGATAAGGCATGTGAAAACCATGCCCACCGTAAACCTAAGGTTTCCTACGCAAGGTCAATCCGCGTAGGGTTAGTCGGGCCTAAGCCGAACCCCAAGGGGATAGGCGATGGACAATGGGTCAACATTCCCATACCACCCGATTCTTGTTTTAAGGCAAAGGGGGGACACAGGAGGATAGGTTGAGCGTGCCTATTGGACATGGTACGTCCCCAACCTGAGGCGTGTTGAGGCAGGCAAATCCACTTCAACGTTAAGCTGAAGGGCGGGGAAAATTGCGGGGCAACCCAAGATGATTCAACCAAGTTCATACTGTCTAGAAAAGCCTCGTTGCTAAAGGATTGGGTGACCGTACCGCAAACCGACACAGGTAGGTAGGGGTAAGCGTCCCAAGGTGTTCGAGAGAACCCTCGTTAAGGAACTCGGCAAATTAACCCCGTAACTTTGGAAGAAGGGGGCCCGCTTAATAAGCGGGGGCACTAAACAGGCCCAGGCGACTGTGTAACACAAACACAGGTCTCTGCCAAAGCGAAAGCTGAGGTATAGGGGCTGATACCTGCCCAGTGCCGGAAGGTTAAGGGGAAAGGTTAGGGTTTTTACCCGAAGCTTTGAACCGAAGCCCCGGTGAACGGCGGCCGTAACTATAACGGTCCTAAGGTAGCGAAATCCCTTGTCGGGTAAGTTCCGACCTGCACGAAAGGTGTAACGACTTGGGCACTGTCTCAACGAGGGACTCGGCGAAATTGAAAGAGGGGTGAAGATGCCCCTTACCCACAACAGGACAAAAAGACCCCGGGAGCTTTACTATATCTTGGTATTGGACTCGAGCTGGGCATGTGTAGGATAGGTGGGAGGCTAAGAAGCTGAGGCGTCAGCCTCGGTGGAGCCAACGGTGAAATACCACTCTTGTCTGGTTTTGGTTCTAACCTGCCTTCGGGCGGGGACAGTGCCTGGTGGGTAGTTTGACTGGGGCGGTTGCCTCCCAAAAGGTAACGGAGGCGCCCAAAGGTCTCCTCAGCACGGATGGAAATCGTGCATCGAGTGTATTGGCATAAGGGGGCCTGACTGTGAGACCTACAAGTCGAGCAGGGACGAAAGTCGGGCAAAGTGATCCTACGGTTCCGTGTGGAAGGGCCGTAGCTTAACGGATAAAAGCTACCCCGGGGATAACAGGCTTATCTTGCCCAAGAGTTCACATCGACGGCAAGGTTTGGCACCTCGATGTCGGCTCGTCGCATCCTGGGGCTGAAGCAGGTCCCAAGGGTTGGGCTGTTCGCCCATTAAAGCGGCACGCGAGCTGGGTTCAGACCGTCGTGAGACAGGTCGGTCTCTATCCGTTGTGGGCGTTGGAGATTTGAGGGGAGCTCTCCCTAGTACGAGAGGATTGGGAGGGACAGACCTCTAGTGTGCCAGTTGTTGTGCCAACGGCACTGCTGGGTAGCCATGTCTGGATGGGATAAGCGCTGAAAGCATCTAAGTGCGAAGCCCACCCCAAGATGAGATCTCCCACCGGTTTAACCGGGTAAGACCGCAAGAAGACTACTTGCTTGATAGGCGGCATGTGTAAGCAGGGTAACCTGTTGAGCTGAGCCGTACTAATGGTCGAGGTCTTTGACCAACATCAGGTTGAGCGCAAAACTTGTTCACAACTTGCACGACGCGGGGTAGAGCAGTGGTAGCTCGTCGGGCTCATAACCCGGAGGTCGTTGGTTCAAATCCAACCCCCGCTACCAAGGTAAAATCAGGCCCGGAGTCACTGACTTCGGGCCTTCTGTTTTCAATGGGGTACTCCTCTCATCGCTCTGCACAAGAAATTATGGCGTGTTTTGAGGCCTCGGGCAACCCGCTTCCTGACGTAATGGAGGGACCTCCCTGGCAATTTCCTCTCGGGCAAACACTTCTAAGCATTGCACTCCTGTTTCATAGCTGGTAGACTGGCGTTACCTGCCATCAGCAGCATGCGAACCTGAATACATCATAGCTAGACCAAGCTAGCACAATGAAAGGAGGCAACAACAAATGACGTGGAACCCGGTAGTCACAGTGAATCTGGTACTGTGCATCATAATACTTGCCTTGGGGATCTGGGGCTACAGCAAAAAGAAGGGTGAAGTGCCTCTTTATATTGGCATAGCCTTCGGTCTTTTTGGTGTCTCCCATCTCGTAACACTCCTCGGCCTGGCAGCAGGTTTGACCGCCCCTCTTATCGCAGTCAGGTTAATCGCCTATCTCCTAGTCGTATTCACCTTGTGCCGGATGTTGGTCAAACGGTAGTTCAAAGAACCACATCAGAAGCCTGCACCCCTTTCCCCCAACAGGCAAAGTATTCCGTGTGGAGAATGACTGAGGTCGGGACACCCTCACCCGTGTGTATTCAAATAGGCACATTCAGCACGTGCAGACGGCGTCGGCGACCAGGGCGTCCCAGCCAATCCACAGCCTGCTCTTAAGCTCGTTGACCCGCCTCAGGCCCTCCTCGGTGGTGTCCTGGCCGAGAAGACATAGTGCTATTGACAAAGACAGCTACCAGAACTAGGATGGTCATAGTACAGCCGGTAGAATCAAGGTCAGGGAGGCAAACCTATGGCTCTTCTAGACTTGCTGGAGCACAGAAAAAGCGTCAGGGATTTCCTGGACAGACCCGTTGAGCGCGAAAAGATAATGATGTGCCTTCAAGCGGCAAGGATCGCTCCCTCCGCATCCAACTCGCAACCGTGGAAATTCATAGTCGTGGATGACAGCCAACTGAAGAACAAGCTCTGCAATGCCGCTTTCAGCGGTATATATTCGTTCAACTCCTTCTGCAAGGCAGCCCCGGTCATAGTCGTAATCGTTTCCGAGAAGTCCAAGTTCCTGGCCAGAATCGGTGGAATGCTCCGAGGTACACAATACTACCTGATAGATATAGGGATAGCGGGGGAGCACCTTGTCCTTCAGGCTGAGGACCTGGGGCTTGGGACCTGTTGGATAGGCTGGTTTGACGAGGGGGCGGTGAAATCAATATTGAATGTCCCGGAGGAAAAGAAGATAGATGTCCTGATTGCATTGGGCTATTACGACCGGCAAAAGGTAAGTTCAGAACATGACAGAGAGCCGATGGACAAGATTGCCTCCTTTAACTCCTACTGAGCCCTGCAATTCAAGTAGAACCAGGGCCCTTCACAGGGGCTGCGGAAATCCCACCGAGACGTAGGCCGCACTCACAGAAAGACTTAGGGGCGAGACGTGGCTGGCCTGGTGCGCGATGGGGACAGTTGATGGCCCTAGATCACAAACTACTTCCTGAAACAGTGCCAACTGAGTTTGCATGTAGGTAGGTAGCTCGGAGTGGTGCTGCTAAGGAGCCCTGCTGTAATCCTGGCCCACATATGTTCTTTCCCGTTTGGGGTGCCTGACCCGCGAGTGATGTGGCCCACCTGAAATTGCCGCAGCCATTCCGCTCGGGCGGTACGGTCCGCTCACCGCGTCTTCGATTCTCGTGTGAGATGGCCTACCACTTAGTCCTGCCCCCGAAATATCTCCTCGCTCCTAGCGCATAGGACTTTTTTCCCACGCAGAAGGTTACCTATGGGCTATTTACTACTCGTATAGGACGTAGGATACTAAGGCGAGGCCTAATGTGTGCAATCTGCGGCCAAATTCACTGTGGGCCCGTGGAGTGCCTATGGTAACAAAATCAGCCTCAATAGGGAAACCAGCTAAGCTAAGCAAAGCCAGCCTCACAAGGTCGGGGGAACTGGCTCAGTCCCTGATGCGCAGTGCGAGGACGGGGATGCACATTGTCCAGGATGGAAAGTTCGTCTATGTCAGCCCCTTGTTTCAAAAGCTGTCGGGCTGTACGGAGGAACAGCTGCTGGGGCATATTCCGTAAACCACGTTTACCCCGAGGATAGGGAGCTAAGCCAGGAGGAAGGAGGTGAAAGCATGGAGAAAAAGGGCTTTGAGCTTGGGCAGGTCCTCGCTACGAGGGCAATCACAAATAAGGCCAAGGAAAGCAAAGAGTTCGCCGAATTCGTACGGGAGAGCGTACGCCAACACGCAAGCTGCAACTGGGGCGACCTTGACGAGGGGGTGGCGGCCCAGAACAAGCAGGCCCTGGAGTACGGCGGCCGGCTGATCTCGACCTGGGAAGACACGGACCTGCCGAAGATCTGGATCCTCACCAAGGCCGACAGATCGGCCACCATGATACACTTCCCCGGCGAGCGCCTGGAGTGATACGGGAAGGACAGAAGTCGAGAGCGAGAACGGGCCTCTGCAGCCACGCAATCACCGTCTGTTATTTCCGCAGCGCCTACATATACGTAGCTTCATGAATTGCAGGCGGTACCGCTATTACTGTGGCTGGGTAATGAAGGTGGGGAGCTCTTGAAGTCCGATGAGGCTCACGTCATAAGGTTCTTCTGCTAACCCTACCTATTTTCAAAAGAAATCCAATAGGGTTTACAGAAAAATAGCCCGTAGCCGAGCCGGCGAGGAGGCCCTGCCGTAATCCTAAGAAGGGTCGGACTCTTCGTCCTCAGGCTCGTCAGGCAATTCCCCGGCCTGCTCTTGATACTCTGGGAAGTAATCGGCGAGATTCCTGCCCCGAAAACGCACTTCGCAGACCAGCCTACCGCGCTCTACCCCCTGCGGCGCTGCTAACTCAATCTCCTTGTTGTGGATGAGGATCGCAAGCTTCTGTTCAGCCGCCATCCCCTGTTTGCCTGCCTTCGGAGCGCTGTAGCCGGTCGCTTGCACGCGATCGCCGGTCTTGTCTTCCAATTCCCACTGCGGAGATACATCGAATGTATTTCCGTCGATGACCGCTGCTACAGTGAATGTCTCCATGACCGACTCGGTGCAAGCCCAATCCTGACTCAGCGTATGCATGAATTATACATCTTGCCACGGCGAAATGGAAGGTTCCTCGAGTGACAGACAAGGCGGCACCATACCTCGATGGCGGTGGATAGGCGCCAACCACACCTTCCATCAACTCACCAAGCCCGCCAGAACAGCGTTGGAAGTCCCTTCGAGACTCACGCCCGCAGGAGACCAGGGTCTGGGTGCGCCTCGCCCGGCGAGACACGGGGCCTGCCCCACGTGCATAACCAGCGTGTTCGAGATAGAGAAGAGCTAGAGCAGCAGAAAGCCACCATCCACAGCGAAGGTCTGTCCCGTCACATAGCTGGAGGCTTCCGATGCCAGAAAAATCATGGCGTCCGCAATATCCCTGGGCTCACCGACACGACCCATCGGTATCCTCTTCGCTGCCTCTGCCTTTCGCACCTTGGCTTCCTCTTCTGGAAGGAGAGAGAAAATGGAATCGTAGAGACGGGTCTGTATCGCTCCGGGCGCTATGCAATTCACCCTGATATTGTACTCGGCCCACTCCAGTGCCATAACCTTGGTCGCCATGATGACGCCAGCCTTAGCTATGGAATAATGACCGGTAGGAACCTGAACCTTGAAACCACTCGCTGACGAAACATTAATGATTTTGCCGCCGCCATGTTCCCTCATCACTCGAGCCGCAGCCTGACTGAGAAAGAACAGCCCCTTCAAGTCAAGATTCATGACTGCATCCCATCCATTCTCGGTCATGTCAATCGCCGGCATGAAGAAGTTGGTACCGGCGTTGTTCACCAGGATGTCAATCATGCCGAACTCCGCCACTACCCTATCGACCAGAGGTTGCATCTGGTCCACCCGACCACCATGGGTTGCCACCGCCAGTGACTTCCTTCCCAAAGCCCTTATCTCGTCAGCCACAACCTCCAGGTCAGGCAACTTCCGGCTGGCTACCGCTACGTCGGCACCTGCCTTGGCAAACCCTATCGCCGTTGCCTTACCCATACCCCGACTTCCACCGGTTACCAGCGCCACCTGGCCTTCAAGCGAAAACTGAGAAAGCTCCATGATGTACCCTCCTTTCTTGAACTCTCCGCTTATTGTGAAGCATCAACCTTCATACCTACCAAGCATTTTCCCACATCAATCGCCGTGTCCATGTCAAAGCACTGCTGACCTGACCCCGGAGTTACGTCAGCCGAAGGTCCAAGCGGCAGACATGCGGAACTCATCAGAAGTAGCATGAAAAAACCTCAGAGCTTACCATACTCGCAGACGAACTGGACTTAGTTCTAGCGCGCTAGGGGATGAGATATTAGCCTCGAAAGCAACTCTATGTACACGGTCACAGCTTTGGCGAGACCACGCCTCAAGTCTCAACCTGTCTGTCTTCTTCTAACAGCCAGCACTATGCTACCTATGGCTCCCACTATGAATCCCAGCGGGCAGATGAAAACGGCAAGGATAAAGAAGAAAGGCTCGTCTCCCCCATTCCAGAACTCCGCACCGAAGAAGTGAATGAATAGCCCATAGACGAGGTTGTGCAGAAGAAAGAAGACAAAGAACCCAGTGGCACAAGCTCCTGTCAGTAGTAGGAACCTTCTGAGCATTCCTCCCAGCTTTTGCCTCACGACCAAGACTATCAATGCCCCGCCCAATAAGAAGACAGCCCCAGCACTCGCAATAAGAAGAAAAACAGTGTTAAATTCACGAACAGCTGGAATGAAGAGAACACTTACTGTTATAGCAAAAACGCCTACTACAGCCCAGAATATTGGCCAAACCAGTTTTTCCTTCACCTATTCGCTCCGCATTTTGTTGGGGCTGAAGTCACAGTCGCAGCTTGAGTTTAGTACTCCTCCCAGCCTATGTCAACACGCCCCAACACAAATAGACTATCACAGTATCTGGGATTCCATACTCGGCTAGCAAATCTACAATTCAAGTAGCCCCACGACCAACCACCATAAGAGCCGCGAAAACACAGCCTTTGGCTCACCACACTCACGGGAAACAGAGAACAGAATCGACTGGTTTGGAGCTACCTTGGCTCGCACAAAAGGCTCGGCTGTCTTCAACCCACCGGCTGTGGCGTCCCAGGGCCAACGCCATCGGAGTGCTTGTCATGGCGCATCCACACGGAAAGCATCAGCTCCGCTTCCATGCGCAACCCCTGCCAGCAACGGTTCAGCAGCCTCCTCACGAAGACTCGGAAATCAATCACGTTTACTTTCACCAGCGCTACAGGGGGATAACGTTTTCGCCTTTCAATCGGTTTTCTCTTCCTCAAGCAATGCCTTTCGAGCGGCCTCTTTTGCTTCGTCGTATACATCCTTCAAGGGAATTCCCCCCGTCACCGCGATTTCTCTGCAGGCCTCGTATTCCGGGGCGATGTTCTTGATGTGATTTCCAATCTTGCCTATCTTCACCTTTATCTCCCCAAATTTTGTGTTTACGGAGACGATTTCCCTTGAGAGTTTTTCCCTTTCCAAACGATGAATTCGGACACCCAATGTCGCTATTTCTGTAAAGATCGTTGAGAGGACCTCGTCGAGTTTGTCCTCTGTGGTCAGAACACTCAGCATGGTCCCTGGTCTATTCTTCTTCATGAATATCGGTGTCATGAACACATCAAGCACACCTTGCTTCAGGAGCATTTCAGAAGCATAGGCCAGTAATTCTGGATTCACGTTATCAACATTCGTCTCGATAATGATGACTTCGTCCTTCTCATATTCCCTCTCGTTACTCTCGCCAACGTAGACTCTCAATAAGTTCGGTATTTCCAGCTCTCTACTACCAGCACCATAACCGACCTTCTCCACGGTTATTTCCGGCATAGTTCCAAAACTCCTGGATAAGGTTTTCAGAATGCAAACACCCGTTGGTGTGGCAAGCTCCGCCTCTACACCCCTGGAGTATATTGGTATCCCTTTGAGCAACGCGAGGGTAGCCGGGGCTGGCACGGGAAGAACCCCATGTTGACACTCAAGAAGACCTGTGCCCACATGGATCTTGGAGGAATATGTGGTTTCAATGCCAAGCTTCTTTATGCCTATTAGGGAACCAATCACATCTATGATGGAATCTAACCCTCCGACCTCATGAAAGTGTATTTCCTCGATACCCTTGCCATGGATCTCCGCTTCAACCCTGGCCAGTTCTCCAAATGTTTTCTTGCTTAGCTCTCTGATATCGTCATCTAGGTCGCTTTCGTCAACAATTTCGAAGATATCCGCTAATCTCCTTTCCACATCCTGCTCGACCACGCTAAGGCTAAACTTCGTTCCTGAAATACTCTTCCTCGCTGTCTTCTCTGCTCTGATCTTGTATCCGGGAATTCTCAGCTTGCCTAACTCTGACTCAAGCTCTCCTACATCAAGCCCGACATCGATCAGTGATCCTAGAATCATGTCTCCGCTAACGCCCGAGAAGCAGTCGAAGTATGCTATCTTCATTTCCCCTCACCCATTTGGTTTATGACGCTTGCGAAGTACCCAGCCCCAAACCCGTTGTCTATGTTAACCACCACCACGCCTGGTGCGCAGCAGTTCAGCATGGTTAGCAGGGCCGCTAATCCATTGAAACTGGCACCATAGCCTACGCTGGTTGGGACCGCAACCACGGGTTTGTCTACCAATCCTCCGACTATACTTACCAGGGCCCCTTCCATGCCGGCGACAACTACGATAACGTTGGCCTGAAACAACTTCTCCCTATTGCCAAGCAGCCTATGGACTCCGGCAACGCCAACATCATAGAGCCTTTCAACCGTGTTTCCCATGGCTTCTGCGGTGACCGCCGCCTCTTCGGCAATCGGCAGGTCAGCGGTACCGGCACTCACTACCAAGATTCTCTTCTTGGCTGTTTTCCCTTTCCTCCGCCCGATTAACACCATTCCAGCGCTTTCGTAGTAGATGGCATCCGTCCTTACATTGCTGATAGCTTCATAAGCCTCCCTATTAGCTTTGGTAGCCATGATACATTGGGTCCCTGACGAAAGCCTCTCCACGATCTGTGCTATTTGCTCTGGGGTTTTTCCTTTGCAGAGTATTACCTCTGGAAACCCCTTCCTTAAGTCTCTGTGGGTGTCTATCGTGGCGAAACCTAGGTCTTCATAGGGGAGAGATTTCAACGCTCTCAACGCATCGGCGACTCCGATTTTCCCGGCCTTGACATCTTCCAGAAGTCGCTCGACTTTCTCTCTGTCCAAGTCTAGCTCTCCCTTCTTAGTGGCTCGTTCATGCTGCCCATTCTATAACCCTGAATATCCAGAGTGATGTATGTATACCCGAGGGCCTTGAATCTATCCACGATTTCTCCAGACATATCCTCATCGAGAAACACGCGCATATCCTGCTTCGGAACCTCTATTCTTGCTATGTCACCGTGAACTCTCACTCTGGACTGCTTGATGCCAAGCCCCGCCAGAACGTCCTCTGCACGCTCAACTCTCGAAAGCTCCTCCCTCGTAATCCTCGTACCATACGGAAACCTTGTCGCTAAGCAAGACTGGGGCGGTTTATCCCACGCAGGCAAATCCATTTCCCGCGACAATGTCCTGATTTCGCCTTTCGTGAGCCTTGCCTCTTTCAGGGGGCTCCTCACACCAAACTCAGAGACCGCCCTCATGCCTGGACGGAAATCGCCTAGGTCATCGTAGTTTGAGCCATCGGCGACATACTTCAATTCATATTGTTTCGCTAAGGCCGTTAGCTTAGAGAATAGCTCCTTCTTGCAGTAGTAACATCTTTCCGGCGGGTTAGATACGAAGTCCTCATCATCCAGTTCATTCGTATTGAGAACAACCTGTTTTACACCAAGCATTCTCGCGTTCTTCTTGGCTTCCACAAGCTCCCTTGACAGGTGTATTGCCGAACTTGCGGTAGCGGCGATCACCCCATCCCCCAACACACCTGAGGCAACCTTAAGCAAGAACGTACTGTCCACTCCACCTGAGTAGGCAATGAGTACGTTCCCCATCTCAGACAGTGCGTTTTCTAGGGACTCTAGTTTCAGAGAAAGGCCAACCATCCTATCACCGTCATTTGCAGACGATGCCGCCTTTCTCACTTGAATCACCCCGCGAATTCAATAGCCCATCAACCTACGTTTTTCTTGTTGAATGCTAAGTCGATGTCTGGTGCAACTCGGTTGTGTTCGCACAGGTTCTGATGTACCGACTTCACCTGACAATTGGCATTCGCTTGGGCCTATTGTACCACTTCTGCTGAAAACCCATCGACGTTTGCGCTCCGACTGACGACCTCACAGAATTCGTCACCTCTTACCAGGCTCTTCCGGACGAACGAGGTACCGTTTACTCCAAGCGCCTCAAACCAGCCCTCTGCTCGCTTGAAACACGCACATTCATAATCACTCGTGTAACCCGCCTTTTGAGTCCCTGAGTGAGCCGGACAGCTGTCAATTCTCATAATGAAGTCCCCGCCTTCTTCCACAAGCTCCTTCAGACCGAAGACGTCCTTGGCACACAGTTCCAGGTTCATTCTCAGGATCTCGATAAGATCCAATTGCCTCAGTTCTTGACTTATGCCCGACAAAGCCATGAGGTTGTTAATCTCCAGCTTTCCCACTGCTTTGTTAATCGCCATATTCATCTCATTGGCCTTGTGAAATCCCAGTTCATTTGCCACAAACATATACCATCGACCATCGTGGCCCCACCAGTTATGTCGCAAGATACTCTCTCGATGACCCGGCGAAAGTTCAGGAAACAACATGAGTCTGCTCCTTCCATAGAGTTGGCTTCAAAAGGTCTTGACACCTGGTTTAGGGAATTTGAGCGGGACTCCTTTCGGCAGATTGCTACAGGATTCCCTCATCGTAGTCCCGCTTCAGCAAGCGGAGCAGTTCCATTTCTTGCCGGTAATGGAAAGCTTCGACCGATTCAGGAGTCCATTCATAGAACCCTTTGCCCGTCTTGGCTCCCAGTTCAGAACGCTCCACACGCTCGGCTATAATTGGTGGCGGTGTCCCCCCCTGCGCAGTGATAACATCTGCCACCAAGTCCAGGCCAATGATGTCCAACCGTTCGAAGTAGCCGGTGGTCGACAACCGTCGACCGAAGCCCATGGTTATCACAGTATCGACCACCTCCGGGGTGCACATGCCATTCTGCACCAGCTCCATGGCCACCCTACCCATGCCACCCTGCATGCTGTTTGCGGCAAAACCGGGCTGCTCCTTCAGAAGCCTGACCGCTTTCTTGCGCATCCTGGTCAGCACCCGCAGTACGGTCGCTATCGTCTCGTCGGACGTCTTTTCACCTCCAACCACCTCAACGAGAGGTATGAGATGGGGCGGCTGGAAGTAATGTGTCACCAGCACTCGCTCGGGATGGGTAGTGGCAGTAGCGATGGCCGTTGGGCTCAGCCCAGAAGTGTTAGTGGCCAGTATGGCCGGCACGGGACAGACCTCGTCGAGCTGGCGGAACACGTCCTGCTTGAGAGGCAACTGCTCCAATACCGACTCGACAACATAGTCGGCGCCTGCTGCAGCCTCGGTCATATCGGTCGTCGGGCGCAGACGGGCATAGGCGCTGTCAGCTTCCTCACGTGTCATGAAGCCCGCTTCTACCATTCGGTCGAAGGCTTTCCTGGCACGGGTCATCGCCTGCTGGCTGGTGGCGGGCGAGGTGTTCCACAGCGCCACATCATATCCCGCCCGCGCGAAATCGACGCCGATACCAAACCCCATCAGCCCGGCGCCAATGATTGCAATCTTGTTCAATCCCTCTTCATGCAAGTTAACGCTCCTTTCAGGTCGAAGACCTGCCTAGTTGACCCCTATGATATTACTATTTCATTTGCTGCGTCTACCCGTCCGCCGTGTGAGGCGCTCCGCAACCCGCCTCCAACAATGCCACAAACGCATGTGGTCTGCACAAGTGTAGTGTCTTGCCTCAAGTACTTGCCGGCGGTTCCAGTTTGTCCTATACTTCCTTTGGTTTCCAACACGCGCTCGCTGCTCTTGAACACCGAGACAACGCGTACGGTTGCTTTCAGAGACATTGGGCGTTTGGCGAGGCTACGCCAACAAGCAGGAATAGGTTGCAGGCCGAGGAGGACGATATGGCTGAAGATTATGAAAGCAAAAGCTTTTGGCTGGGAAACTCAGGCCCGTACCAAGAGAATGCTCCGCTCGTTGGCGACTTGAAGTGTGACGTTGCCGTCATCGGCGGCGGTTACGCCGGGATCGCAACGGCATATTTCCTGAAGAAAGCCCAGCCTTCACTGCGCGTGGTGGTGCTGGAAAGCGAGGTGATTGGCTTTGGCGCCTCGGGGCGCAACGCCGGGTTTGCCATGACCACCTTCGGGTTGATGATGTCGCTGACCAAGTCCTTCTTCGGCCCAGAGAGAACCCGTCAGTCGCATCACTACATGGAACGTGCAGTTGACCTGGTGGGTGAACTGGTCGCCGAGCATGACCTGGACTGCGATTACGAGCGCACCGGCTTCTTGCGTGTGGCCACAACGCCGGCCTACGTGAAGCGTATTCGAGAAGAGGTAGAGCTAGCGCAGTCCCTGGGGCTGGAAGGCATCGATTGGATTGACGCCAAAGCTACGCGAGAGCGTGTCAATTCACCACTGTACCTCGGCGCATGGTGGGAGCCGCGGTGCGCGCTGCTCAACCCTGCCAAGCTGGCGCGTGAAATGAAGCGCGTGGCGATGGAAGTAGGCGCGCAAGTCCACGAGCGTACACCGGTGAGTGATGTCCAGCGCGACGCCAACGCTTTCCAGCTCAAGACTCCCGATGGGTCGCTCACGGCAGAACGGCTCGTCTTGGCGACTAATGCCTACTCACTCTTCATCCCGCAGCTGCGCCGCAAGCAGGTGCCAGCCTGGACATACATCGTCCTGACCGAGCCACTTGACCGGGAGCGACTGGCCGAGATCGGCTGGCAGGGCCGTGAGGGGGTTGAAGACTACCGCAACCTGGTGCACTATTATCGACTGACCGCTGACAATCGCCTGCTCATGGGAGGCAGCAATGTGTCGCTCTCTTTCGGCGGCGATATGGACAAGGACCTGGATGACAGCGTTTTCACCACACTGGAACGCGACATCGTTGCCTTCTTTCCGCCCTTGAAAGGCGTCCAAATCACCCACCGCTGGGGTGGACCGGTATCCGTGCCCATTGACATGACACCGGCGCTGGGCTACCTGGGCGACCATCGCACCGTCTACAATCTGGGCTGCATGGGACACGGTGTCTCGCTAGCACACCTGAACGGCCAAGTCCTCGCCGACCTGTTACTTGAAAAGCAGACCCAGTGGACCGAATGCTTCCCGGTTGGACGCCGGGTCATGCCGTGGCCGCCTGAGCCACTGCGGTACATCGCCGGCCAGGCCATCCGGGGCTACCTGCGTGCCGAGGACGCGTGGTTGGAGCGCAAAGGACTGGGTGCTTCCGACACGGACTAGCCGACCGCCACAAGTAGAAGGCGACACAGCCTGGAGGCTTCCCTAGCCCTCACCCTAACTCATGGCTGAGGATGGGAAACAGACGAGTACCCCCGTCGGCGACGTGGGCCCATGGCAAACCACTCTTGATAAGGGACCGCGATTTCGGTAGAATTCCTCGTACAAATTAGAGACATGGAGGGAGAACATGGCCAAACTTACCGAGGATATGAAGACACTGCTGGGGAATCAGCAGAAATTCATCGCCACCGCCAGTGCGGATGGCACTCCCAACATCGTGACTAAGGGTAGTACCCGAGTTCTGGACGATGAGCATCTCGTGTTCTACGAGTTGACCGGGGGGCGCACCTGGAAGAATCTGCAGGAGAATCCCAAGATGGCGGTCGCCGTGGCAGATGGAAGTAAGATGCAAGGCTACCGGTTTGTGGGCACCGTGGAGCTCATTACCACGGGGGAACTCTATGAGGGCGCCCAGAAGCTGGCAGAGATGCTCAAGATCCCCGTTCCGCCCCAGGCGGCGGTGAAGCTCAAGGTGGAGGAAATCTACGACCTTGGCAAGGGTGGACAAAAGGTAGCCTGACGCGCGGACTGCCCGCTGGCGTTGATACCCGCGGCAGCGGTCAACCAGAAGAACTCAACAACAGCCAGTTGGTTCTTACGCTGAGAAGATTTCGCCCACACTAAGGGTATTCGGGGGCCCCATCTATTTCAATATCCCGGCCCTACCCAACCCTACGGAGCAGTGGGTACAGGTTCTGACTCGTAGATCTTCTCCTCTGTAAGCTGTTCCTCAGTGAGAGAGACATCGGCTTCAATGTCCCTGCCCTGAACCCCTTTGGCCAAGATTTCCTTGTAATACTCATGCTGGATGATGAGGTTCATAATCTCGTTAGTCCCAGTCCAGATCATAGGCAGCCTGGCTTCTCTTAACGCTCGTTCCACAGGGAAAACATTAGTGTAACCAATGCCGCCCAGAATCTGCATAGCATCGTTCACTACTTCCCAGTGGGTCTGCGTTGCCAGAGTCTTCACTTCGGACACCAGTCTCCTTTGATAACCCGCCGTACCGACTCCCTGATCAATCGTATGCGCTACCGCATAGGCAAAGGCGCTGACAGCATCAATCTTGGTTACGCACTCAGCTATCTTGAAGCTGATTGCTTCGAAGTTCCTTATCGTTTGGCCAAAAGCCTTCCTCTTGTCGGCATACCTGGCGGCTATTTCCAGAATAGCCCGGGAACCACCCACACCACCAGCATTAAGCCTCTCGGGAATCATCATCTGGTAGAAAATCTTCCAACCCTTGTTTTCCTCCCCAAGCAGATTCTCCTCCGGCACCGGCACATCTCGGAAGATCAACCTGCCCGTGCCCGTGCCCCGGCTTCCCATCAAGCCATACACATGCCTCACCTCCACTCCCATATCCCTCTCAACGATGAAAGCGCTTAGTCCGTCGCGGCCCGCTCCGGGATTGGTAACGGCGTAGACTATGAAGAAATCGGCGCCTTCAGCGCCTACGGTAAAACGCTTCTGGCCGCTAAGAACATAGCTCTCGCCCTCCTTTCGAGCAACGGTGGTGGCACCGAAGAAGTCGCTACCTCCCCTCGGTTCGGTGAGCGCCTCGCCAGCCCATAGCTCACCTGCTATAAGGGGCTTGAGGTATTTCTGCTTTTGCGCCTCGGTCCCGAACACGTTCAGGCCCTCGCCAACGATTGAGAGAACCCCGTAGAGGCAGGCAAAGGGCACACCTAGCTTGGTAATCTCACCTGTAGCAAGGATCTCTTCCACCCACCCAAGGCCTCTGCCCCCGTACTGTTTGGGAAATCGTAGGCCCAGAAGATTCCTCCTTCCCGCCTCCTTCACGAATTCGTCGGGAAACGTGACTTTGTCGGCATCCATATCAAGAATGAGTTGCCGTGGTACGCTCTTGACCAGGTCTTGTACCTCCTGCCGGAGCCTCTCCCGCTCTTCAGTCATGAACACGTCTAGCATCTTGTCCTCCTTTTGTATTACTGAAATATTTGGCTACACCGCCATCCAAGGCCAACCAACACACCGATTTTATCTCTTTTTCGGCAAAATGCCAACATGCTGTATTCACCCAACGTATCCGTGACGCCAGTGGCCTCTTCAAAGTCTGTGGTGACGAATCCTCCAAGCCTGTCCTGAGCAGAGCGAGAAAACTGCCCACCTCCTCGCTCTCCTTTCATGGGACAGGGTCGGGCTGACTGCGGTATAAGATTTCCCCCTTCCCGTACCTCCCTCCATCAAGGGAGAGAGGACTGTTCGGCCACAAGCCGTGTTTTTCAAGATAGAATGGGGATGCTACCAGATTAAGCTACCAGCCCCCTAAACTTTTTCACCCTGCTTCCGTTCTATTGGATGAGTTCATTCAGTCATGGGACAAGTTGCCAGAGAGCAGGAGGAGCCCGATCGTCTTCCGTGACAATTCTCGCCTTACTGTCGCAACTACTCAACTAGAGAGAATAAGAGGGGACATATAATGGTAACGGCTACAGTTGAAAGTCGAACGGTCGAGGTCATGTCCGTGCCAAGGTTGACGGAGTTATTTATTCCTTGCCCAGTATGCGGCGGAACCACGGACATAGACCTACGCGGGCACGTCTTTTGCCACAGTTGCCAGCAGCAATGGACGCTTACTGGCAACCCGATTTTGGAAAATGCTGGCACGGTATAACCTCAACCAGCGGGAATCCGTGCCGAGTCTGGAGATGTTAAATTGATAGAGCAGCAGAAAAGCAGCCCGAAGGAACATCCGATGAACCTACAAGGCAAATCACTGGTCATTCACTTCGACGCCAGGGACTGGCAAAGGCTTGTATCAACAAGCGCCTACATCGGAGTGCACCCGGCTCTCCTGGCCCGCGCACTCATAAAACAAGCGATGCTCCGCTTTTCCCATCCCGAGCGACTGGATGAGCTGTTTCTTCTGTCAACCAACCCTGTGCCTACAACGGCACTCTTCAGGCCGCGAGAAATGGAGATACTCAAATTGATGGTCCAGGGCATTTCAAACAAGGCTATCGCCAGCGTTTTCAACGTTAAGGAACAGACGATCAAGAATCATGTTACTTCCATTCTGCACAAGCTGGAGGCCAATAACCGCACCCATGCCGTTTCCCTGGCGTTAACACATAATCTGATAGAGCCGCGAGCTACAGGTGCTGTCCCGGTGCCTTCCGCAAGCAGTTGAACCACCGACCCAGGTGGCTCTGTTAGTACCCCCCGAAGTGGCAAGCGTTACTTGTTCCCAAAGCGTTGCAGCGCCCTGTAAACGGCCTCGGTTCCAAAATCCGGTGACGCAACCGGGATACGCTCGTCGGCGGCGTGGACGAGTTGCATAAAATTGAACTCCTCAGGCAGGTTCATCGGCAGGAAGCCATACGTCTGGATGCCTAGCCGGGAGAAGAGACGCGCATCCGTAGTCGCTGCCAACAGCAGGGGCACGGGAACGCCTTCCGGGTCAAGCTCCCGCAAGATGTTTGCCAGGGTGTCGAACAACCCCATGTCCGGCTCGCCAGGGCCAGGGTCGTACCGAATGAGTTCCAGTTCTACATCGTCGCCGACCAACGGTCGCAGCTCAGCCATCATGTCGTCTGGCACGTAGCCCGGGAGCAGGCGGCCATCAAGCTTGACGACGATTTCACTGGGAATCACGTTGATTTTCTCCCCTCCCTGGACAACCGTTGCGTTGACTGTGTTGTGCAGCAATGCGTCAAACGTCAGTCCTTGCCGCCCGAGTTGGTCCAGAACCCTGTCCGTCAAAGCCGGGTCGAGAAGCTGAACCAAGGCCGAGCTTATGGGAGCAGGGACGGCTCCAGCAATCGACTCAAGCATTTGACGTGCTACCGGGGTGACATGTACTGGCAGACGGCGCTGATCTAAACACTGGAGTAACCCGCCAAGCTTCGCCATGGCACCGCCTTGTATGGGAGAGGAGCCATGCCCCCCTGGTCCGCGCAGAGTAGCCTTCATCCAGCAGAACTGCTTCTCAGCAACCTGAATGGGGTAGAACTTGCGCTGGCCGACGTACATCGCAAAACCACCGAACTCTCCAATAGCATAGCGGATACCCTGGAACTGCCTGGCATGGTTTTCTACCAGGTACCTGGCCCCGGAATCGGAACCAGCTTCTTCGTCACTCACGAGGACAAGTACAACGTCACCGGCCGGGGTTAGACCCTCGGCTTTGGCACGCAGAAAAGCGGCCAGCATCATTGCCACGCCGCCTTTCATGTCCAGGGCACCACGGCCCCAGATGTAGCCGTCTACGAGCTTCCCCTCGAATGGTGGCTGTTGCCACGTCTGGTCGGCCGTGGTTACAACGTCCACATGACCATAAAGCAACAGCGGCGGTGCATTGCCCTGACCGGCCAGGCGACTTACTAGGTTAGGCCGCTCAGGGTCACCGGAAAGGAGGGTAGTCTCAAATCCTGCCTCGGTCAGCAGGTGGTTTACGTAGGCAATGCATTCCGCTTCATCGCCCGGCGGATTGGTTGTGTTGAAACGAATGAGGTTCTGCAGCAACTCCGCGGGGCGTTGATAGATGGTAGCCTGGTCACTTGCTGGCGGCATCGGCATTTCCCTCCTCCTGATCAGGTTATGCGGGCGCATGCTATAAGAGCATCGTCCCTGGCACGTGAATAGACTAACTCGCTGTCTGACTGATGCACTTCAAGTTCAGAAGCGATGCCCGCAACCGCCATGTTCCGGCGACGGTTTCAACGTTCTTCATGTCCCGTATGGTTTCATACCACGTGTGAGCCTCACGGCGTGGCTTCATTCTCAATCTCCTCGATTACGTCTTTGAGACGGGACCGATAGTAGTCGGGCAAATCATCGATATCGTAGAACCTTGCCTCTTCTACTTCATCCCCGGGACTTGGCTCTC
>Ga0209986_10001380_pt1 | contig 23260 bp, 28 predicted proteins | sample BlataG_FD_183168 | JGI IMG/M metagenome (GOLD analysis project Ga0209986, IMG submission 183168) | Deep subsurface microbial communities from Black Sea to uncover new lineages of life (NeLLi) - Black_00105 metaG (SPAdes) (version 2) | ecosystem: Environmental > Aquatic > Marine > Oceanic >... | reverse complement strand
GTACATATTCTACGATTCAAACAGTGGACTTGAATTTTCTGGGTTACTTTTTTTTCATCTCAAGAATTTGATAGTTGCACAATAGCGAATTGCTTTAATATGATTATGATCTAATTCAATATCCTATTTCTACAATTTCAGCAAAATTCAGTCAAATTTGTGATACGGAGGGACGTTAATATTTACACTTATGTTATTTTTAGATGCAAGGGACTTAAAATCCCTCGTTGGTTATCCAGCGTGCCGGTTCGAGTCCGGCCCTCGGCATTTCTGTCAGAAAATTGAGATCAGCCTTAGATAAAAAAAGCAAGCAGAGAAAAAGAAAAAATATTCTCAGGCAACTGAACTAGCTAATTTTCCTATTACTTAGCCATTGCCTGTTTCTTCAAGTCGGGAGATAATTTCTCTATAGCATATCTTAAGGCTGTTCTGGGCATTTCTTTCTTATGGCTCATCACATATTCAAACACCTTCTCGGGTTCATGATTGCTTGCCTCCTTCAGCATCCAGCCATAACCCTTCTGGACCATGTCATCCTTATCCAGCAGGAGGATATCTGCAATCTCAAAAACGGGTACGAGTGACTTTTTCTTGTTGATGGAATAAATCAAAACTACAGCCGAGGCTCGTCGTACCCATCTATTTTTTGACACAGCCCATTTTTTGACTTTCGGAAAATATTCAGGAAATTGGTAAATAAAGTATCCCAGGGCAGTGCCGCAAAGGTTATCACAGGCTCCCCAGTTTGTAACATATTTTTTCAGCCATGATTCCAAAAGTGGGAAATCCTTTTTTTCAAACTTTTCCCTCAAACGAAAGGCCCAGTCAAAAGCAACCCCTCGCTCTTCTCCAAAGCCCGATTCCAATAATTTCTCACATAAACTGAATATTTCCTGTTTGGGTTTGTCTTTTATGGTTGAAAAATATTTCTGAGAGATTTTTCTGACAAGAGGAGTCTTCACACCAAACAATTTAACCTCTTCTTTAAAAAATCTTTGAATAGACTGGCGGTATTGCTCATTGGCATTTTTTTGTAACTCCCTCCTTATTTCCTGGAGGATCATATTCTTTCCTGACATAATCTTACCTCCCTCTTTGTTCATCCTTATGGGGTCAGTGCATTTCCTCTACATAGGGCTCAATGTGAATCAGGGTATTTACGGGGCGTGGTAATCTTTCTTTAATCTTTTCTTCAATTTTCATCGTAATTCTATGGCTTTCCAGAACTGATAGACTTGGGTCAACCAAAATATGTACATCAACACATAGTTCTGCTCCAAGTTTTCTTGTTCGCAAGGCATGCCAGTGGAAAATATCCTTTTCTTCAGATAGGACAGCTTCGATGGTTTTAATAGATTCATGATCAGCAGAATGCTCGGATAGTTCTACTAAACCCTCGTAGAATATTTTACCTGCCAGAGCCATAATCATGAATCCGACTACGATGGATGACACCTGGTCGGCATGACCCCACCCCAATAAGCTCACGATTCCTCCGATTAATACTGCAACGGATGAGAAGGAATCTGAACGGTGATGCCAGGCATTAGCATACAAGACAGTACTTTGGGTTGCTCTTGCAATTTTGCGTGTTAAGAAGAAAAGTACTTCTTTTGCTAAAACAGAAAAAACTGCCACTATCAACACCCAATAGCCGGGGTAATTATATTTATGGTTATAGATCGAAACTCCTGCTGACCAGATAAGCCCCAGACTTACGGCCAACAAAAAAAGAGCAATGAGTTGAGAAGCAATAGTTTCATATTTGCTGTGGCCATAGGGGTGGGATTCGTCAGGAGGCCGATGAGACAATTTTGTTCCGACTAAAACTACAAAGTCTGTAGCTAAATCTGACATTGAATGAACTCCGTCAGAAATAAGAGCAGAAGATCTAATCCCAATTCCTACAATTAATTTCAAAATCATTAGAATAACATTAACCAAAGCTCCCCAGAGAGTGATAGAACGTATTTTTTTCTGCCTTATATCTCTTGATTGGATCATCTTTAATTTGACTGAAACAATTCGAAAGGAGCTATCTTTGGCTCTTTTGTTCTAAAAAGTAAACCTCTATGCAAAAACCACTCTTCATTTATGAAAAACGTATTTCAAAATTATAAGAACTTTTAGACTTTTTTACAAACTTTTCAGAATTTTTTGCTTTTTCAATCAATTAACCTGAATTATTCATAAACATGAATATATTAAGACGGGACATACAGCGATAGGCTTTGAAATCAGGGACATGTACTGATTTTCTGAAATCGGTAACGTGTCCCTTGATTTCTCAAAGTTATTCACAAATATCATTTTTCCCATATTTCCTTCATCAAAGGACTGAGCAAGCCTTTCTCATTTCTTCAAGCATCGCTTCGGAATGGTCGACCGCAATCACCTTCAAACCGTTATGAATTAGCCCTTCTGTAATAAAGCCTGTAACCAGCTCCAATATCGGCAGCTGTCTTGCCTCTCTGCACGCAGGCTGTGGAAAAAGCCTTATTCCTAACCGCCTCTGAAAAGAAGCTTTTCCGCATCTTGTCCCACTGCTGGGCAACTTCATCAAAATATTGCTTGTTGTTCATAACATCACCATTTTTTCCTCATTTTCAGTTTGCCACGTGGCGGATTATTCTTCATGTCTAAGTCCGTTCGGATGTCCTTTCATTTTGAGATTATATCCGAAAGAAAAATATTTCAGGAAGAGCAGAGTTTTTGAGAAAAATAGAGATTGAAATTATTTATACTTTACTGAGCATCCATAGGGCTGGGATGTTTGAGTGGATACTTGTTTACCGGCCATTAATTCATCCAGAGCAATCTGAACATAGTTTTTGGCATTGGCAATATCTTCTATTTTTGTGGAACTAATATCATCAATGGCTCCATTATAAACTAAAACACCATCAGAATTTATGATGAACATATGAGGTGTAGTTTTCGCATCATACAGCTTTCCTACTTCGCCATCTGGATCGAGAAGTAAAGCTGTTGGAGCAGCGTTCTTTTGCTGAGTCAGTTCATTGGCTTCTTCAGGTGTGCAGTATCCTTGCTTACCAGGTGCTGAAGAAATTATTGACAACCAGATAACACCTTTTTCAGTATATCTCTTCTGGAGCTCTTGCATGCTCCCACTGTTGTAATGTTTTTTAACAAAGGGGCAACCGTGATTTAGCCATTCCAAAACAACAATCTTGCCTTTGTAATCAGACAATGAATGATTTTTACTGTTAGTGTCAGTAGCTGTGAAATCCTTTGCAGGCTTTCCGACCTCCGCTTCAGAGGCTTGTGTTAGCGAGTTCAAGACAACGAAAAGGCCTGCCAACATCAATAATGCTAAAAAGATACCTCGTTTCATGTAAATACCTCCTTTGATTATTTGGTTGATTAATATACATTTAATAGCACTTCAATAAGCAATGCATATTCTTGGCCAGAATTACTCCAGCTTTTTTGTGAAAATAGGATACCCTTAAGTTTCACAGGCAGTTTTGTTGATAACTTTGACCGTTGGATTTCGACAATGTAGCCATCTCCTGATCTTTTTAGATTTTGTAATGCAGAGTATTTAATAATCCCTACCTGCTCAGGGTAGAATGTTATGGCTGTTAACTCACTTTTAAACCATAAAGGTGGTCTTATTTGAATAAGAATTTGATTCTTTTTGACCGATGCATTTATTTTCCAATCGGAAATTGTTTTTGGTAAGTTCTTGCGTGTCTTTCTAAAATGGTCAGCCCAACTTGAATTAATTTTCGGTTTTTCATTTTTAACTGGCATTTCAATCATTAGATCCTCATGGCCAGGAATGCAGCCGTCGCTACAAGCCAGCCAATCTACACTGGCGGATAGCTTCACATTTGATCCAGATTTGATGTTTTTTGGAGCTGATATTTTTGTAATGAGCAAAATCTCTCCTTCATAGCCATAACTTACATCCGTAGGTGTTACAAACTTTTTAGGATATGGCCATTGAATATCGCCTGCGATAAATCCATCTGGAAGACTCCATTTGATTTTTGTAGGCAATCCTGAATCGCCAGGGTTTTTCCAGTAAGTATGACAATGTTCATTCATCTTAAGCCGTAGAGCAACACAAAACGATTGTCCTGGCCGGATAGATTGGACCTCTGAAATAAGTTGGGCATTCACCTGTTCTGACTGTTGAGGTTCCCCAAAAAGCCCTGTTGAAAAAAATAATAAAATTAATAATGTAAGTTTAATAACTAGATAATGGAAAAGAGATATTCCTTTCCAAAAGGGATTAAATTTCATGTTTTGCTCGTTTTGTAATAATCAGTCTCATTCCTATTAGTAGTAAGGTTTAACTTTCTAGCTTATCTTTAATTTTCATGATTTTCAATCGTATATTCTTACTTATAACATAGGAATAATCAGAAACCAACTTAATATTAATTGATTTATTCAATTGACAAAAAATTTATTTAAGATATATAATTTATATAAATAATAAACTTGGTTGGTTTAAGTGAGATTACAGCTTTTTCGAATCCCTCCAGCGCACATGGTTTTTTCATCAATTACTTATAAAAGTGAAGTGAAATAGTAGAGATTACACAAGATTATATTTTATACATTTACATTAGCGAGGAGTTATCCATGATTAAGCTTTCGACTAAAGGAAGGTATGGGACACGATTGATGTTGAATCTTGCACATCATTATAATAGAGGAAACAAGGCTGTTATCCTTAAAAATGTCTCCAAAGAAGAAGAACTCTCCATACGTTATTTAGAGCAAATTATCATTCCCCTAAAGATTAACAAGCTAGTAAAAAGCATCCGTGGAGCGGGAGGGGGATACATCTTGTCCCGGCACCCTTCGATGATCAGCTTGAGTGAAATCATCGAGGCTTTAGAAGGGCCAATCTGTCTTGTTGATTGCGTCGATGATAGTGATTTTTGCAATCGTATTTCAATATGCGCAACGCATGAAATCTGGAAAGAGGCTAACTTTATGCTGAGAGATTATTTTAGAAAAACAACACTTCAGTACCTCATCGAAATTTCCAAGAAAAAGAATCCGGGAGCATAATTTTTCTTCCAAATTTAATATAAAGTTCATTTCAGCCTGCTACACCGGGCCAATATCATCCTCTCTTGACTCTTTTGAACGAAAACCAGTTTATGAAAGCTTTTAAACTAAAGTGTCTCATTCATACTTCCTGTTCTATATCCGAGCAAATCCAATGTAGTATAGGCATAACCCAATTGCTTGAATTTCTCTACAATCATTTCCCTGATAGAGTCTTTTATGAAGAGATTCATATCCTCTGGAAACACTTCAATTCTTGCAACGTCTCCATGATGTCGCACTCTCAGTTGTTTCATACCTAACTTTTTGAGGAATTGCTCGGCTTCATCTACAGCAGAATGTTTTTCTCGTGTTTCTATTATCCCTCCACTAACTATTGTATCCCTATCAGAAAAAAACCACTGCTTGTCTAGGCGTAATCGTCCTTTGCGGTTTCTTGTACTTTAGATAACTTTGTAACCATCTTTTTTTTGAAGAGCGGCAGCAACTGATGAGTCTACCCCTCCGCTCATCGCAACAACAACCCTCCCCTTATGCATATTCCAGCATCTCCTCCAGTGCTTTTTTCGCTCCCCTCATGATATCACTGGGAACTTCTACGGAATACAGTTCCTTGTTTAAGGTAAGGTAAACATCGTTTAAGGTTGTTCGCTTCATACTCTGACAAACTTTAGGAGTTCCTGCTGTGTAAAACTCTTTGTCAGGATTCTCTTTTTTCAAACGATAGAGTATCCCGGCTTCTGTTCCTATAAGAAACTTCTTATTCTTCGATTCATGAGCCTTCTTTACTATACCCCCGGTTGACAAGACCTCATCTGCCAAATCTATAACAGAGGGTCTGCATTCAGGATGAACAAGAAGGATAGCATCCGGATGCTCTTTCTTTGCCTTTATAACCTCTTCCTTTGTTATTCTATAATGAACATAACAGTAGCCATTCCAGGGTATTATTTCTTTATTAACAAATCTGCTTACGTATGAAGCAAGATTTCTGTCAGGCAAGAAGATTACTTTATCCGCTTCGATATTCTGCACTACCTGAACAGCGTTTGAAGAAGTGCAACAAACATCAGACTCCGCCTTTACATCTGCATTTGTATTTACATAGGAAACAACCTTTGCCTCTTGATATTTTTCTTTGAGTGCCCGAAGATCCTCCACAGTTACCATATCTGCCATTGGACAGCCTATCTCTTTCTCTGGTCTGGGGAGGAGAACAGTCTTATCAGGCGAGAGTATCTTGGCTGTCTCTGCCATAAACTTTACGCCGCAAAAGACAATTATATCTGCATCCGTGTTTGCAGCTTCTTTTGAAAGTCCAAGGGAATCTCCCAGGTAATCGGAGATATCCTGAACTTCCGGCCTCTGGTAATTATGAACCAGTATTATGGCGTTTTTCTCTCTCTTTAGCTTTGTAATTTCATATTCTAGATTCATGTTCAACGTTTTTTAATATTCCATTTATCTAATCCCCTTACCTTTTCCAAAGGGCGACATTTCACGAAGCTTCTCCACAATTGGGGGCAGAACTTCTATCACCTTGTCTATATCCTTCTCAGTATTACTTCGGCCCACGCTAAAGCGAAGTGAACCGTGGGCTACTTCAGGCGGAATCCCCATCGAAGTAAGGACATGGGAAGGTTCAAAGGAACCTGAAGTACAAGCTGAACCACTGGATGCAGCTATCCCATTGTGATTTAGTTGAAGTAATATCGATTCACCTTCCACGTACTTTACACAGAGATTAAGTGTGCTGGGCAATCTTCTTTCTGGATGGCCATTTATGATTACATCATCTATCTTTTCCATTAATCCTTTCTCTAATCTGTCCCTTAACTCTTTAACTCTTTTTTCCTCTTCTTCAAATTCTTCCATGGCAATCTCTGATGCTTTCCCTAGCCCCACAATTCCTGGAACATTCTCAGTCCCTGCCCTTCTATTCCTTTCATGATGACCACCGTGAAGAAGAGAATCAATTTTGGTCCCCTTCCGAATATATAGGGCACCAACACCTTTAGGTCCATAGAATTTATGCCCTGACATAGAAAGCAGATCAACTGAAAGGTCATTTACATCTATGGGAAGTTTTCCTACGGTCTGGACTGCATCAATATGGAAATAAATTCCATTATCTTTGGCAATATCTGCGATCTCCTTTATTGGCTCTATAGTTCCCACTTCGTTGTTAGCATGCATAATAGATATCAAAATTGTCTTATCTGTTATCGCTTCACAGAGTTCGTCTAGATTCACAACACCATGTTTATCCACACCAATGTAAGTCACTTCAAAATCCTGTTTCTCAAGCCATTTGCAGGCGTTCAATACTGCATGATGTTCTATGGAAGAGGTTATTATATGGTTGCCTTTTTCCCTGTTGGCAAAGGCAGTCCCTTTTATGGCAAAATTATCCGACTCTGTGCCACATCCGGTAAAGACAATTTCATATGGTTTAGCTTTCAACAACTTTGCTACTTTATCTCTTGCTTCTTCCTTTGCCGTCTCTGATTCATTTGCCAATTTGTATATACTGGAAGGATTACCATATTTTTTACAGAAATAGGGAAGCATTGCCTCAACCACTCTCTCGTCAGTTGGTGTAGTCGCGTTATTATCAAGATATATTAAATTCTCCATTTCTTCCTCCCTCTTAACCTCGCCTCGAGTTAATTCTTTCTCTAATATACATATCCGGCTTATTCAAAAACTCAGGAAAGTCATCAACAATTGACATCTAGGATTCTTTTTCTCTCTTATAAATAAGTATTATTTTTACCCTTGGTCAAGCTTTCGGGACTTATTTATGTCTATATATTCAATATATTTCATAGGATTTATATGTTAGTCAATTTGGGAGTTAATGTCAATTCTCTATCCATTCAGCTTGAACCAAATATCATAAAAAAACACGAACGCTTAAGATGTAAAAATAAAGTATTTATAGATAACAGATTGACCACAATATTTTACTTTGATATAAATGAGATAGTATCAGAAGCTGAAAAAATTGGACAAAAAAGGAAGGAGATTCCTATGTTTTATTAATTCTGACAGGGAGTGTTTATATGCCGAGAACTCTCATAACTTATTTTAGCAAGACAGGAAACACAAAAAAAATTGCGGATGCTATCTATGTAACAGTGGCAGGCGAGAGAGAAATAAAGCCAATAAATGAAGTTCAAGAACATGAAATCGAGGAATACAGCCTTATTTTCGTTGGATTCCCAGTTTATTCTCATAGTATTCCCTTCCCTCTTGAAAGAATTTTAAAAAATATCCCTCCAAAAAAAAAGATCGCTTTATTTTTGACTCATGGATCGCTTACTGGCAGCCGGCTCTCTCGAGAGGCTCTTGAATATGCAATTGTGCTGGCTTCAAAAGCGAATGTATTGGGCAGTTACTCATGCCGGGGAAAAATCTCTCCGGAGGAACTTGAGGTTCTGGAGAAATCTCCAGAGCATAAAGCCTGGGCAGAAATAGCAGTTTCTGCAAGTACACATCCTGATGAAAGCGACCTAGAAGACGCACGGTCTTTTGCTAGATGGATTATGACTCTAGCCGCACAACATTAAAATTTCATAAGAGGGAAAAGTCGAAATCATCTTCTAATATTGAGTCTTTCCACTTCTCAATATTTTTTCTCTGCGAGATTGCGCGGTTTATACGGTCTATACCCTTTTTAGTACCCATCCAGATTGCTCCGATAATCGTCCCCTCTTGAACAACAATCTTTTTATAAATCCCCTCTTGTCTGATTTCCTTTCTGAATTCCTCGCATTTTCCTTCTTCTGGATTAACCAAACCGATTGAAGTGACAGAGAGCCCAACAACTTTCAAAGTATTCGATGGAATAGTACCCTCATACTTTTTTTTCTGACCGAATATATTATAAGCAGCTGTTCGGGCTTGGTCGAAACAAGCCGGGATGATTCCATACATCCTGCCTTTGTGTTGAAGAATGTCTCCTGCACCGTATATCAAAGACTCACTGGTCTGGAGGTAATCGTTGACGACCAGTCCACGCTCAGTCTCCAATCCAGCTTCTTTAGCTATATTGATATTTGGCCTTACTCCTGCTGCAATAACAGTCATATCTGTCTCTAATTCTTCGCCCCCTTTGAATCGCAAACCTTTCACTTCATTCTTGCCAAAAACCTCTTCTGTGGCCATTCCGAGATGGACCTTTATTCCCACCATCTCTATTTGGTCTTTTAGGATGGATGCACCCTGGAAATCCAACTGTCGACCGAGCAGATAGTCAAAGAACTCAACAACCTCAACTTCAGCTCCTCTTGATTTAAGTGCCCGGGCTATTTCAAGACCTAAAACTCCCCCACCAATGACGATAACTTTTCTATGACTTTCAAGATACTCCAGAATCTTAAAGGCATCATCGATCGTCCTGAGAGAAAATACTCCCCGCTTATCCACTCCTTTAAACGGAGGAATGAATGAATGAGAGCCGCTTGCAAACAGAAGCTTATCATACTTTTCCCTCTGACCATTGTGCAGTTCAATCTCTTGTAGGTCAGGAAGTATTTTTTTTATGGTTTTATTGAGCTGAATATTTATGTTTTTCTCTCTGTACCAGTCTTCAGAAAAAGCGAATATCCGTTCATAAGGAATTTTTCCCGCTAAAAATTCGATCAGATTCGGGCGAGGGTAGTAATGATATTTTTCCTTGGCAAAGACATCGATTTGGATTTTTTTGTCAAGCTCACACAGAGTTTTAGAGAAAATGATTCCCGATATACCGTTCCCTATGATTACAACTCGCATCTTCTAAGATAATCTTTTGCTAACTTTATGAAATCTTTTGAAAAAATTCTTTCCCCACTCCACATTGTGGACAAACCCAGCCATCAGGTAAATCTTCAAAGGAAGTACCAGGTTCTATCCCGTTTTCAGGATCACCTTTCTCTGGATCATAGATGTAGCCACAAGAGGTGCATTCCCATTTTTCCATCACGATTCTCCCTTAAATATAATTTATAAAAGACCTTTTAGGAGACAAAACCGATTAATCCTCTGCAAGAATATATTTGTCGTATTCTATTTCCAATTACAATTTTGGAGACTTTTACTTCCTGAGCGCGTGTTTCGTCAACATGTGTCTTTCCTTCCCCCAGCCGTTAGGTTCTCTTTCTCTGTTTTTAACAGTACTTATCAATTAATTTTAAATTGCAATCAAGAAGAAAATATAATTATAATGAAATAATCTCTTGTGTCAATGAATACGGTAGAAAAACTTAAGGAATTAGAAAAGAAATGACATCTTGCCTTAATTGCATTATTGATGAGGAGGAACAATGATCGATGACTCTTTAGCCCGAAAGGCTCAGAAACAATTATATAAAGCAGCTCGAGAATTTAAACTTGATACGAATCTTTTGAAAATTCTGGAAAAGCCGATGCGGACTCTAAAAGTCTCTATTCCAATAAAATTAGATAACGGAAAAACAAAAGTTTTTACAGGCTTCCGCTGCCAGTATAATAATGCAAAAGGACCAACAAAAGGAGGAGTTCGTTACCATCCTGATGTCTCAGAGGACGAAGTAGTAGCTCTGGCAGCCTGGATGACCTGGAAATGCTCTCTTTTAGATCTGCCCTACGGAGGTGCCAAAGGAGGGATCATCTGTGATCCCACAAAGCTATCTGAGGCCGAGTTAGAAAGATTGACTAGAAGATATACCACAGAGATCATGCCTATTTTAGGTCCTCACATAGATATTCCTGCTCCAGATGTATACACTACATCAAAAACCATGGCTTGGATTATGGATACCTTCTCCATGTTTAAAGGTTACACAGAACCAAGTATTGTCACAGGAAAGCCTGAAATTCTAGGCGGCTCCAAAGGTCGCAAGGAAGCTACAGGAAGAGGCTTAGCTATAATTACCAGGGAATTTTTCAAAGCCCGAAAGAAAAGCCTTAAAGGAGCGAAAATAGCTGTTCAGGGATTCGGGAATGTAGGAGGCCATGCTGCTCTTTTCCTCTCCCAAATGGAAGCTACAGTAGTGGCGGCATCTGATGCTTCAGGATGCCTTGTCAATCCAGATGGTTTGGATATCCCTGGGCTTATTGAATGTGTAGAGAAGTATGCTTGTATCATAAAACACCCTGGAAAACAGATAGACAGGGATGAACTTATTTTTCAAGATGTAGATGTTCTTATTCCCGCTGCTCTGGAAGACCAAATTCACAAGAATAATGCCTATAAAATTAAGGCAAAAGTCATTGTCGAAGGTGCCAACGGCCCCATAACTCCAGAGGGAGATGAAATACTGGAAAAGCGAGGTGTTGATGTTGTTCCTGATATTCTGGCCAATGCTGGTGGTGTAGTGGTTAGCCACCTGGAATGGGTTCAGGCCCTGAGTGGTCTTTATTGGGAAGAAGAACAAGTAAATGCCGAACTTGAGCGGAAGATGGTAAAGGCTTTCAAGCAAGTCTGGGATAGGGCAACAAAAAGAAAAGTTACCCTTCGGTGCGCGGCTTATTTGGTAGCCATCGAAAGGATTGCCGAAGTATATCGTTACCGTGGATTATTCCCTTAATATATAACTCAGTAAATTCGTCCCTGTTGTTGAATGGTTTTAAATTTAAGTAGACAAAAGAGATAATTTCTACAGATTTGATAAGTAAACTAAAAAATATTCCTTGACATAATACTTCCTCAGCAGTAAAAATATTTTACCCCTTGAAATATTCAAATGAAAGGATAAAGGATGAATAAAGAGGAAGAAAAGATTGCCTGTCATGTTTGCAAGAAGATGATCCCGAAAGCTGCTGCTGTCCATTCAGAAGGGAAGGAGTATGTCCTCGATTTCTTCGGCCTCAAATTTTTCTTGTCTGACACTTAAGTCAAGATTGATAATAAGCCCCGCATGTTTTTGGCCTTCTTCGGATTTTTGAAGTTCCAGATGGCGCTTGCGAGATTCCCGGACATCCTCAAGAGCACGCTTGAGTGCGTTGCCGATTGCAGTACTTATATCGATTTTTCCAGGTTTTAACCGTGGTTTAATTCCGTTTTCGGCAACTTCTTCAGCAATGTGAGCAAGCTGTTTCATCTTGGTCATTGAAAAGTCCATTATCTGCCAGCCCTGGTTCCCTTCACCTTGAAAGATCCAGGCATTACGAATGTGCTGGAGTATTTCGGTATACTTTTTCTCCAAAATTTCCTGAAGATTTTCCAGGAATTTTTCTGGCAATTTGTTTGTTTCTCCCGGAAGGGCAGCTGCTTGTTCTGGGGATAACTTATCCAATATTCTTTGAAACTTGCTGGCATGAGTTGCAGATTCCCAGGCTTCCCTCTGTAGCACTCTTTTTATATGTGAGTCATCAACTTTGTCGGCTTCTTGATTGTAATGAGGGATCAGTTTATTTTCATAATCAACATAGGACTTAAAAATACTTTCCCGATTAGTGGGATCAAAAGGATATGGTGCTGGTGTCATGTCAGGCTCTCCTTCCAGGCGGCCTATTATCATTCCCAGCCAGTGCATATGCCACATCTCTTCCCTGGAGCGCGATAGCAAACTGGCTCCAATTGGAGAACCTTCTCCTTCCAGGTAACCGTGAACAAGGTAGCGGATAATAGCTGCGTGCTCGTCGCGCATGTCCTTGTTCAGCATTTCTATAAGTTCGCTCTTGTTCATTTTTTCCTCCTAAATAGATTTATAATAAAATACAATAGCTCAATAATAGGCCTTGTGAGTTTAACCCGTCAAATTTTTTTATGTTTACCATTAAAAAATCTTAAGGCAATATTATCCATAATATCAAAACATTATAATTTCATATCCTTCTTCTATATATCTGGATATACTTGGATGTTCTGACATTTATCCACATAGCTGTTTCCTTGATCTTTCGTAGCATATTTTTGCTGGGAGCCTGACCTAAAAGCGGAACTAGCACTTCCCGACCCTCCAACACAGTCTGCGGCAATTGCAGTCCCAATCCCTTAGCAATGCCCTCTCCATATGAATGATCGGCTTTATAGAATTACTTCATCATCCTTTCTTTGATAAATTGTAGCATTGTCTTAAGGCCACCCACAGTATTTTCGATAAGCCCTTGTCTGAGCATCCTTGGGCAGTAATCGGAAAAGGTCACCTATAATTGTGACGCAAGGAAGCCTTGCTGCCCCGATTGAAAGGATTTATTTCGGCTTGGCTTAGGATCCTTCAACTGTGGCTTTGGCCCGCTCTTCCTGTGACATCCCAGCCAGGCGCTCAACCTCCTTAACGTCCAATCCTAATCCCTCGGCCACGCGACGTCCGTAGTCAGAGTCAGCCTTATAGAATAGGGCCGTCTGGCGCAACTGGATGTGCTTCTTCGCGCCTCCAAGATGATCCACAATATTGCCGATCAGGTGATCCCTGTCTTCATCTGTCATCACCTTACGATACAGATCACCGGCCTGTTGGAAATCATCGTTTGGATGAGTGTATGGATGACGAGCTGCAAGATCGGAGACCTCAAAGGGTGGCTCGCTCGCCTTCGGATCTGGCTCTGGACCACCGAAGCTGTTGGGCCAATAATTGGGTCCACCGCCACCATTAGCATCAAAACGCATGAATCCATCACGTTGGTAACTTTTCTCAGGAGCATTCTTAGGTGCGTTCACTGGCAGCAAATGATAGTTCGGCCCAAGACGGTGGATATGAGTATCGTGATAGGAGAAAAGCCGCGCTTGAAGCATCTTGTCCGGCGAAGCAGCAATTCCTGGCACCAAATTTCCGGGACAAAAGGCAGCCTGTTCCACTTCTGCAAAATAATTAACAGGGTTGCGGTTCAGCACTAATTTGCCCACTTTGATGGGAGGGAAGTCTGCATGGGGCCAGACCTTTGTAATGTCAAAGATATCCCAGCGATAGTCTTTTGCCTGTTCCGGTGTCATGATCTGCATCTCAAGCGTCCAGGATGGGAAGTCGCCCCGCTCAAGGGCCTCATACAGGTCTCGAGTGGCGTGATCGGGATCCTTGCCCGATATGCGTGTTGCCTCCTCTCGGGTAAGGTTCTTTATGCCTTGATCAGTCTTGAAATGGTACTGCACCCAGAAATAATCACCCTTATCGTTATACCACTTAAAGGTGTGGCTGCTGTAGCCGTTCATGTTACGGAAAGTAGCCGGAGTGCCTCGGTCTGAGAACAGAATGGTGACCTGGTGAATTGATTCTGGTGTTAAAGAGAGAAAGTCCCAGAACATGTCGGGGTCCTTACAGTTGTTGGTTGGATGCCGCTTTTGGGTATGGATGAAATCGGGGAACTTCAGAGGGTCACGGATGAAGAAAACCGGGGTGTTGTTGCCAACGAAGTCGTAATTGCCCTCTTCGGTATAGAACTTCACCGCGAATCCACGAGGGTCGCGAGCAGCATCAGCAGATCCCTTCTCGCCCCCCACGGTAGAAAAACGTGCAAAGACCTCGGTCCTCTTGCCGACTTCAGAAAGGAACTTGGCTTTGGTGTATTTGGTTACTTCAGCAGTGACTTCAAAATAACCACCTGCGCCTGCTCCTTTAGCATGGACAACACGTTCGGGGATACGCTCGCGGTCAAAGTGGCCTAACTTCTCCAACAGATGAACATCTTGCATCAAGACTGGCCCGCGCTCGCCGGCGGTCAGACTATTCTGATCGTCTGCCACAGGAATTCCAAAGGCAGTAGTTAAGGTCTTTTTGTCTTTTGCCATGTGAAACCTCCTTATTTATGATTTTTTTATTCCCATTTTCAATCTAAACATAGGAATATTTTTCCCAAACGAAATTACTTTGTGAAATGATTAAAATAAACAAATTTTTCCAGATGCATCCTTTCCGGCCTTGTCTTTTCCGCTTCAACCTGTTTCTCAGACAGTACTGGATTTATCTTTTTAGAATGTTTGCCGACAATAATGAGTGTAATAATCTGGTATTCTTCAGGTATACTAAGTATTTCCCTTGTCTATTACCATTTCCCATCCATCTGGAATTCTGCGCTGTCCAGCCAGAAACCGGACTTGGTCACAGAATCATGTTGAGCTTGTAAAAGATCATAATGAAATTTTTCTTCTTCGCTGATTTCCATGAATATTTTTTTTGCAACAGGGTCATCTGTTTCTGCTGCTGCTTTTTGAAAAAAGTTGATAGCATCCATTTCAAGCTGCATACCTATGCTTAAAGCCTCGGTCTCGCCTTTTCCTTCTTCTCTTTTCATCCGTTCCTTCAATTTTTCAACCAGAGGAGCTTCTCCTTCTAATTCAAAACTTTTAATATATTTCCTCCAATCTTCCCCTCCAAGAATCTGACTGAACAGATTGCCAAAGGTTTTAAGATGTTTTACTTCTTCTTCAGCCAGAAATCGGAACATTTTCTTGCCACGTTCATGTTGTGTTACATCGGCCGCATGATTAAAAAACTTGCGGCCGTTAATCTCCAACTGTATGGTACCTTTGATTGCGTCTTTAATTTTTTGGCTGATTTCTGTCATTAATCCTCTCCTTATTAAAATAATAAGATGTTATTCCCCTGATCGTTCCAAAGATGATCAATTATCTACGTGGCCGTGCTTGATTCTGATTAAAGAATAACCACGGCATCCATGAACAACTCATATTCACCATCCTCATTGAGATCGTGAATCTTTACTTTTTCAACGGTATTTAAACCCATAATCTCTAATAACCGAGATTCATACAAAATTTTGACGTCAGACTGCTTAATCTTTGTCTTTAATTCTTCATCGGCAGAAAGGGCTTTGGAAGGAGTTAAAAAGACAACCCTTGGGGATTGTTGGGATATTGATAGAGCCAGTTCTAGCGATTTCACTCCTCTATCTACGACAAGTGTCCTTTTTTCCTTAAAGCGCGAGAGATTTTTTGCCTCATGATAGACACCATTGTTTAAAAATTCTTTTTCTCCAAGTATAACTTTTTGGTCTCCTTTGGCATCTTTTTCAGCCTCTATTTTGGATTTCTGCTTGTTCTGGTAATTTTTAATCGCATCCCTCAGAGCATCAGCAGCAAGATTCGAACAGTGCATTTTTATAGGAGGTAATCCCTCCAATTCATCGGCAACATCCTTGCGTGTGATTTTCAGGGCTTCTTCGAGGGTTTTCCCTTTAGCTAATTCAGTCGTCATAGACGCCGTAGCCACAGCTGAACCGCATCCGAAAGTCTTGAATTTTATATCATCAATTCTGTTGTCCTTCACTTTAATCGTGAATTCCATAAGATCACCGCACACTGGATTTCCGACCTTTCCCTTGGCGATATGCTTTCCTTTCAGTGTGCCTACATTTCTAGGATTCCTGAAATGTTCCATAACCTTCTCTGAATATGTTGTTGGTTTCATCCGTTCCTCCTCTTAATAGAGCGGAGATAACTTTCTCAATCGGTCGACAACCTCGGGCAAGGCTTTAAGAGCTGCATCAACATCTTTTTCAGTTGTAAATCTGCCCAGAGTGAATTCTAAGGAACCGTGTGCCTCTTCATGGAGCAGCCCTAAGGAAATCAAAGTGTGGGAAGGTTCAAGGGTCTTTGAAGAACAGGCAGATCCTGTGGCAATGGAAATCCCTTTGTCCTTTAAAGATAAAAGTATTGATTCCCCTTCTATTCCATCAAAACGGAAATGGGCATTATTGGGGAGCCTTTCTTCAGGATGTCCGTTGAGGTAAGACCTGGGAATTTTTTCCAGTACGTTCTTTATCAATTTGTCCCGATAAGTCTTAAACTTTTTAACCTCTTCTTCCCTTTCCTGGCGCATAATCTCGGCAGCTTTTGCCATTCCCACAATAGCGGGGATATTCTCAGTTCCGGAGCGCAGGCCACGTTCCTGCCCTCCACCGATTATCTGGGGATTTATCTTGATTCCTTTTCTGACGTATAACACCCCTAATCCTTTAGGCCCATATATGTCGTTGGAGGAAAGGGTCATTAGATCGATTGAATCATTTTTGACATCAAGCGGTAAAAGCCCTTCTGCTGCCACAGCGTCAGTGTGGAAAGCAATGTTTTTCTCTCTGCATAATCTGCCGATTTCAGCAATTGGCTGAATTGTTCCCACCTCGTTATTCGCATATCCCACGGAGACCAAAATGGTTTGATCTGTTATACGGTCTGCGATCTTTTTCAGACTCACACGACCATATTGATCAACAGGAACTTTTGAAACTGTAAACTCCATCCTCTGTAGGAGCTTTGTTATATTATGGATAGAGATGTGTTCGATTTCTGAGATAATAATATGTTTACCTTTTGCTTTGTTACGCAGGGCAAACCCGATAAGGGCAAGGTTATTGGATTCTGTAGCTCCTGAGGTGAATAAGATTTCATCTTTTTCAGAGTTTATAAAACCTGCAATCTCCTGACGGCATTTCTCTAAAACCTCTGTTGCCTCATCGCCTATTTTATGCAATGCAGAGGGATTTCCGAATTTCTCATGAAAATAAGGAAGCATAGCCTCAACAACCCTGGGATCAACCGGCTTGGAAGATTGATAATCAAGATATACAGTCATTTTAAAAATATCTCCGCTTAAAACCACATGGTCGCACCAGCTTCTAGAGCAAGATCGTTCAATGTTCCGGCGCCGACAATTTTTATCCCCGGGATTAACTCTACTTTTTCCAGGCCCAGCATCTGTTTGGAGGCCTCACAGACATAAATTTCAATTCCCATCTCCAGTGTTTTTTTGATTATTTCAGCTAAAGATGGGAACGCACCCAATTTAATATTATCAGATACTCCAGGCTTCAAGACTTTTAAACCCTGTCCTAGATAGTACACTTTGGCATCGATATCCATGGCTTTTGCTGTTTGTGCCAATACTAAAGGCGAGTACTGTCTTTCCGGAGTATCGCTGGTTTGAACATATAAAATAGAATTTTTTGTCATCGGCTTCTCCTATTCCTTTTTTTGAATGAGAAATCTTTGATAGCCTTCTTTTTTTTCAAATTTGATGATCTGATGCCCGGTCCTTTTAGCAAACCGCTTGATATCTTCTTCAGCAGCCGGGTCGTCTGCCAGTACTTCAAGTATTTCACCTGCTTCGATACTGTCAATATTATCCCTTGTTTGAAACAAGGGCTCAGGACAAAATAATCCTATACAGTCCAGAGTCTTTTTAGGCTTAGTGTTTTGTTGCATTATTATTACCTTTCCATACACTTCCTATCAAATTAATAGACTATATAATTTAATTTAATCTACAATAGCCTTTTTGTCAATGAAAAGAATTTTTTCCCATAAACATCTTCATGATAAAGTTTTCAGGAAAAAACTTCGATGAGAAAAAAAGGTGCATTAACTGGAAATAATTGGAGTTGCATTCGGGTCCATAGGATTGATCCTCGCTGCCAGAGAAAACAGGAATGGGTAGCTTTCTTTAAGGTGCCCTGTGTAAGCGATCCACACGCTAGTGATCTGTGAATAGGCCCGCTTCAAATCATTGCCTATATGATTGTAATCCTCCTGGGGAAGTTCTTTTAATTTATCCTCTCTAAAGGTCAGTTCTTCGGTAAGATGAAAAATCGCCCACAAAAGGTCTGTAAAACGTTCATGCTCGAGAAGATTGGGATTTTCCAGCAATCGCATCATGAATGAGCGCTTATCCAGAAGAAAATCACGGAGATCGCATAATTTGTCTTTATCAATTTTTATTTCGTAAGAAAACTCCTGAGCTGAGATAATAGCGTCTTTAAAATCCTTCTTTCCCCATTGGGGAGTAATTTTCAGCTTTTTCTCCAGGTTTTCAGCATTATTGACAAAGGTCGAAAACTTTTTGAGTAAATCCAGCCCGACTTCACTGAAGAATGTTCCGATTACCATATTTAACTTTTTCATAATAGCCCGTTTCTCTCTGCGGGAAAGAATGCGCTCGATAAATAAAACAACCAGGAGTACATCTATGAAAAGAAAACCAAAGTCTCCGATCATGTAAAGAAAAATGTGATGAACATCATGGAAGATAAAATAATGTATTGTGTATGTTAGTGCAGAGGCAGCGATAAACAGAAGACTCACATTAACCGTCCAGTTAAAAACTTTTTTCATTGGAAAATTACCTTTAATTATTTTTTTAATTTCCTTATTTCCTCTTCTACTTCTTCAGCCCCTTCTCTGTAGAATTTTTCTTCATCTGGTGCAAGATGTTTTAAAAGTCTAAGGAACTCGCCGGCATGAACGCGCTCTTCATCCGCTATGTCTTTAAGCACCTCTATGGCCAGTTTGTTATCAGTTGATTCAGCAAGCTGCATGTATAGCTGGATTGCTTCGTATTCTGCAGCAATCATAAACCGTATTGCACGAATTAATTCCTCGTGTGTAAGTTTACGCTCCTTTGCAAGGCCAGAAAACGGTGTTCCAAAATCAGGCATGATTAACCTCCTTTTTTTAATATGTCTTAGTCTAATTTTACATTTTGTGCCGCATAAAAGACAACTAGGGAACGTCCCCTTTTGCTATCTAACAGCTTATATTTTTGGCATTATTTCATCTTCTAATAATTTTCACCCAACAGCTCAAAATGGGCTCTCGGATGGGCGCATGCTGGACATTCTTTGGGAGCTTCTTCGCCTTCATGAATATATCCACAGTTTCCGCATTTCCATTTCACTACATTGTCCTTCTTAAAAACTTGGCCTTTTTCTATGTTTTCTAAAAGGCCTAGATATCTTCTTTCATGCTGTTTTTCAGCTACTGCTATTGATTTCATTACTTCAGCAACTTCGGAAAAGCCCTCTTCTTCTGCAATTCTTGCAAATTCGGGGTACATAGTTGTATGTTCATGATTTTCACCGGCAGCCGATGCTTTTAAATTTTCGGCTGTGCTTCCAATGACTCCAGCAGGGAAGGAGGCAGATATCTCTGCTTCTCCGCCTTCCAGGAATTTAAAAAGCTGTTTGGCATGTTCCTTTTCATTGTCGGCTGTTTCCTGGAAAATGTTGGAAATCTGAACATAACCTTCTTTTTTTGCCTTCGAGGCAAAGTACGTATAACGGTTTCTCGCCTGAGACTCGCCTGCGAAAGCTGTTAAGATATTCTTTTCTGTCTGTGTTCCTTTTAAACTTTTCATTTTTTTAGTCCTTTATATTTAACTTTTCCATAGACCGTGGATACTGCAGTATTCTCGTGCTTCAACTTTTTCAGGTGCTATAACAAAATCCGCTTCTGGAGAATCGCCTGGGCTGAGAAACTTCTTGTATACCCTGCCGTCAGCTATAACTTCTATCCATTCGATATAGTGCTTCTCTTCCATTGGATGAGTAACTGCTCCTACCTTAACCTTTATACCCTTGTCTGTTTTTTCTATTACAGGCAAATGTTTCTCTCTCCCTTGCTCTTCTGTCTTCTCTTCCTGCAGCTTCATTGGTTGACCACAGCAAACAAGTTGCCCTACACCTTCATGTAGGACCTCAACGATATTTCCACAGATCTCACATTTGTAAATTTGTAATCGTTTTGTCATTTTAAATCTCCTTTTAAATAATTCTTAATTCTTTATGTTTTGCAAGAATTTCATCCGCCAGTTTTTCTATCGCTTTGAAATCTTCTTTTTTTGGGTAGCCCTTTATAATAATTGTCGAGAGAATTTCTACCTTAAGATTACCAGCAATTCCAAAAATTTTCTCCAGCATCTTTCCACCCCAGCCATAGGATCCAATAACCGATACAAACCTGGTTTTAGGCCTCAGGGCATTGGCAAGGTAGGTTGCATACACTGCGGCGGGATGAGGGCCAATCAACACGGTCGGAGAAGCAATGATAATAGTAGCGGCATCCACAAGTGCTTTTGCCAGTTCTCCAATATCTGTTTTGGTTAAATTAAAGGGTTTCACGGTTATCTCCCTTTTCATAAGGGCGTCTACTAAATGATTTACCATCTTTTCCGTGCTCCCGTGCATTGAAACGTATGGGATGATGACTTCGTTTTTAACCTGATCAGAGATCCAATCTCTGTAGGCATTGAGAATAAATTCAGGCTTGCTATAAATAGGGCCATGGCTTGGTGCAATCATTTCGATCTTGAATTGTTTGAGCTTTTCCATGTGTTTTTTTATGAGGTTTCTGAACGGCATCATGATTTCTGCATAATATCTTTTTGCTGCATCATAGATTTTTGCTTCATCAGTTGCATATATATCACTGGTGGCAAGGTGTGACCCAAAAAGATCGCACGAAAATAGTATTTTGTCTTCTTTAAGATAAGACAACATTGTTTCTGGCCAATGGACCCAAGGTGCAATTATGAATTGGAGAGTCTTGTTTCCCAAAGATAGAGTATCTGCATCGTTTATTTCTATGAATTTATCTTCGGGGATTAACAGCATATCTTTAAGCATTCCTTTGCATTTTTGATTGGTAACAACTCTGGCATTAGGGAAGAAGTCTAGAATTTTTGGGATTGTTCCAGAGTGATCCTGTTCAGCATGGTTAGAGATGATATAATCAATATTATCAACTCTGAGTTTCTTGAGGTTGTCTATGAGTTCTTGCTCTTTGGTAGGGTCAACTGTATCTATGAGTGCTGTTTTTTCACTGCCTTGGATAAGATATGCGTTATAGCTTGTTCCGTCAGGAAGTGGAATGAGTTCATCAAATAACCTTCTGTCCCAGTCGATCGCCCCTATGGAATGAACGCCGGATTTTAATCTTCTGATTGCCATTTTATTTCTCCTCCTTTTTCTTAAGACAATCTTTGCATATGCCTTTAAAATAAGCATGTAATTCTGTTATTTTATGGCCTTGCACATTCCCTTTCTTAAAATAATTACACTCAATATCCAGATCGATTATCTGCCCGCATCTTTCACACAAAAAATGATGATGTGGGGATATATTACTGTCAAACTTTGCTTCTAAACCTGTAATGAATATAGGAGTTATGATCCCCTTTTTATAAAAAACATTCAGAGTATTGTATACCGAAGTTCTTGATATTGTTGGAATTTCTTTTACAAGTGCCTTAAATATTACCTCTGCTGTAGGGTGTGTCTTGTTTGTCTCAAGGTAATTTAAAATTTTTAACCTGATATAGGTAGGTTTAATCTTTTTTTCTTCCAGTTTAATTTTGAATGAATTCAATATTGCAATCATTACAATTAATAATATAGACATATTTTTAGCTTTTGTCAATAGAAAAATTAAAAAAATTCTGTCTCCTTCTAATAATTTTCTAATTTTTTTTATTTAAATGATAAAATACTTACTTTATAATCAGACAATGAAAAAATATGATTCTGTACTGGTCGTTTTCAGTGCTGAGCGTTGTAATTTTTGAGAAAAAATCAAAATAAAATTTTAATGGGTTAATGAGAAAAAGAGTTGCTCATATCAAAGATATCATGGAAAAATTGTATTCCAGGTACAATCATCGAAGCCTTATAAAGCCTGACCCGTTACAATTTATATATCAATATTCAAATCGGGCAGATATGGAAATTGTTGGCTTTTTGGGGGCATGTCTTGCATACGGCAGAGTACAGCAGATCCAGAAGAGCTTGAGCTGTCTATTAGGATATATGGGAGACAGCCCTTTTCAATTTGTCCATAACTTTGATACGGATAAGAGAAAAAAATTGGGGAATTTTAAGCATCGGTTTACTCTTGGCAGCGATATATCAGATTTGCTGGGTTTGTTGCAGAATGTTCTCTGGGAATTTGGTAGTATCGAAAAATTTTTTATTCAAGGCTACGATCCCAGCGACAAGAATATCATTCATGCATTGTCAAAATTTTGTGATTCACTCCTGGATATGTATGCTTCAAGGCATAAAGGGCACGCGAGCCGCGGTTTGAAGTATTTGCTGGCCAGTCCCTCCGGGGGAAGCGCATGTAAACGTCTTAATCTCTTTTTGCGATGGATGGTACGCGATGATGATGTTGATACAGGACTGTGGAAATCGGTTGACAAAGCCAAGCTTATTGTCCCGATAGATGTGCATATGGGCAGATTGTGCAGGATATTAGGGTTTTTCGACCAAAAAACAATTTTACTGAAAGCTGCAGAGAAAATAACAGATTGTTTCGCTGAAATCGAACCTGAAGATCCTGTTAAATATGATTTTGCGCTCTCAAGAATCGGAATCCTAAAAAACTGCACCGGCAAGATCAGAGACATCTGCGAAGATTGCGAATTGTTTGACTATTGCCTGCGAAAAGAGCGGCTTGCAGACTAGTGTCCTGTCATCTATGTGATGTCGCAAAGATGACCGTCATTCCCGCGGAAGC
>Ga0209986_10001378_pt1 | contig 23278 bp, 16 predicted proteins | sample BlataG_FD_183168 | JGI IMG/M metagenome (GOLD analysis project Ga0209986, IMG submission 183168) | Deep subsurface microbial communities from Black Sea to uncover new lineages of life (NeLLi) - Black_00105 metaG (SPAdes) (version 2) | ecosystem: Environmental > Aquatic > Marine > Oceanic >... | reverse complement strand
CTTTAAGCTATGCTGAGATTGCCACGCTCATCCTGCTCACTATCAGGATTCGCTCGCAATGACAAGAACCATAATGCTGTGAAAGAGTAATATTGACAACGCTTTACAAAAAGTGGAGAGGACCCAAACCCAACCGCTAATTGACAAAGAGGGAAAATCGTCTATAATTAACAATGGCGCCGTTTGGCACGTATGCAGTACTGATCTTGCTGGTCATTTTCATCGTTATATATCGTATCGAGAAAACAAGACACGAGAATAGGCTTAAATCGATCCCAGTACGCATCTGGGTCAATGGTACACGGGGCAAATCATCAGTAACAAGGCTTATTGCCGCTGGATTAAGAGCCGGTGGTAAGAAAGTCTTAGCCAAAACTACAGGTACCAGCCCGAGGTTTATCATGGCTGACGGCTCTGAACAACCAGTATCCAGACTCGGCATGGCTAATATCAGTGAGCAGATTAGGATCGTCAGAAAAGCACAGAGACTTAAACCAGAGGCAATTGTCCTAGAATGTATGGCTTTGCGGCCTGACCTGCAAAGGACAGAATCGATCCAGATTATTGAACCTAATATAGTGGTGATTACTAATGTCCGTCCTGATCACCTTGATGTCATGGGACCGACAACACATGACATTGCCAAGGCTTTTATAAATGCGATTCCGTCCAATTGTCAGGTTATTACTTCAGAACCCCAGATCTTCAATGAATATGTCGACAAAATGCAAAAGAAAAACATTCAGTTTTCTATATCGAAGAGTAATAAGGTATCGGATAGAAGCCGAGGTAAATTCTCCTATCTCGAGCACAAAGAAAACATCGCCCTTGCTTTGGATGTTTGTAGACATTTTGACATTGAAGAGAAAACCGCGCTGGCAGGTATGCAAAATATGATGCCTGACCCTGGTGCCCTGCGAAAATATCATCTCCGGCTTGGTTCAAAACAGGTAACCTTGGTCAATGCAATGGCCGCAAATGACCCTGAATCAACCCGTCAAATATGGGCCGCGACTGACAAAAACTATGCGGTAATAACCCTCCTTATTAATTGCCGCGATGATCGAATCGACCGTTCATTTCAAATCGCCGACCTCATTCGTACGCATATGCAGGCTGATCATTACGTATTAACCGGCAAAGGTACGGGTGTGTTGAGGAAACAACTTCAAAAAGTAATAAAGCATAAAACGATCCTCGACCTTGGTAATAGAACTCCAGAACAGATTCTAAATACCGTGAAAGAGTTAGTCACTGACAACAGTCTTATCTTTGCTTTAGGAAACATTGTTGGGTTCGGAGTTATAATAATGGAAGAATTTTTGAAATCCAGGAGCAAATAATGCTGATTGAAGCAGTTGGCATCGGCATGCTCTTGAGTCTGATTCTAACTGAAACGATTGGCCTTGCCGCAGGTGGTATTGTGGTACCAGGTTATATCGCATTGGTGCTTCACAACCCAGTCCAGGTCATCAGCACGATAATCGCTGGTATCGCAACATTTCTGATAATCAAATTCATCTCTTTGTATGTTATCATCTACGGTCGAAGATTGTTAATTGTCTCTATCCTTGTAGGTTATCTAATCGCCTACTTCACAAAGATCTCCCCGGTCCTCGCCCTGGATTCGCTCAGTCTGAATATTGAAACAATAGGTTTTGTTATCCCCGGTCTAATCGCTTATTGGATTGCGCGCCAGGGCATAATACCAACCCTGTCGGCAATGATCATCGTATCCAGTTTAGTGCGATTGGTTATTATTATTATCCATAATGGAGCAATATTACCATGAAGCGGCGTGAAGGCAAAATCCCAATTCCTTTGCTTGTATTCATAACCCTTGTGACGATACTGTTAATGTTTTTTGAGTTAAACTCAAAGCACCGCGTTAAAGCTGAGTTCTTTGAAGAAAAAATCGCTGCCGCAGAGTTAACTCAAAAATGTTTTGATGAAATCAAACAAGCGAGTGATAATTTGAACATTCCGATCGATCGAATAAATGATCCAAATGAAACCGGACTCATCGGTATCCAGTATTCCCCCATTACTGCAGAACGCGGTGATCTAAATGCGAAACTCACATCGACAAACCCAAATCTAGCAGCACTAATCGCAAAGCTGATAAAAGCAACCCGCATAGAAAAAGGTGACAAGGTAGCAGTATCACTTACTGGTTCGTTGCCAGGTCTAAATATTGCTGTCTTGAGCACTCTCGAAATATTAGAACTTAAACCAATTATTATTACTGCAGTAGGGTCCTCTATGTGGGGTGCAAATTACCCTCAGTTTACCTACCTTGATATGGAACAAGTACTTTACGAAAAAGGCTTATGGGGATTTAAGACAAGCGCGGCTTCAATCGGCGGTGAAGACGACATGGGCCGGGGTTTGAGCCCAGAAGCCAGGGAATATCTTATGGCAGCAATACAAAGAAATAACATAGATTTCCTGGCCGTCGAAAACCTTGATGATGCAATAAGAAAACGCATGGACATTTACCGCGCCTTTGGCGATATCAAACTCTTTATAAACGTCGGAGAACACAATACTTCTTGGATCGGTATCGACCCTGGATATGGTCTGATTCAAAGCGGACAGGTGAAACAAGGCAAAGGGTTAATAGCACGATTCTCACGTGCTGGTGTTCCGGTTGTCAATTTAGATCATATCTCGCAACTCGCTGAAAAATACGGTCTGCCAAATGCACCCATACCATTACCGGATATCGGTAAAGGACGTCTCTATTACGAGTATAAATACTCAGTTACGCAGGCAGTAATATCACTCGTTATCCTCGTTCTTATTATCTTCGTGGTCTTAAGATTCGATATTGAACACTATTTTAGAAAGGACAAAAAATGATCAAATTGTTAATTTTGCTTTGTGTTTTTTCTCAGATCAAAGAAATTTCCCCTGATAAAAAATGCGAAATAGAAATTGTAACAAAGAAAACTGAAAAGTATAATCTATTGGTTAAAGGTGAACCGATTACGCTTACAGTTGAAGGACCTACCTATTTGCGCGTATACACAAGAATCCCATGGTCCGGTGACTTCAAAGGAAATAGACTCTATAAAATCATTCTCCAGGAGAATAACCTGGACGAGAAGATAATAACCCTTGAATCTGAAATATCGAGTGTCACGAAAGATAAATCAGGAAGACCTTTAAGCAAATGGCGCTCATTTTACCTTGAGGTTGGTGAAGGAATTAATAATTACAAGATGATCAATTGGGCTTCACCAACTGATACAATACTGGTGCAGTTCAAATATGAAGCACCCAAAAAATGGAAAGATGTAGCGGCTACTGACTACGGTTCAATTATCGAAGCCATTGAGGCCGAGAAGATTATAAAATACTATGGGCTCAAAAATGATAACCAAATAACCATTGGCATAAGCGGACCCACTAAACTCAAGGTCATCTCAAGGTTAAGCTATGATGAGACGATAACTGGCGAGCAAAACTATACTATGCTTGTGCATGAAAAAGGAAAAACAACGAGATTTCCATTGAAATGCTATAAATCCGAGACTATAAGATACAAAAATCGAAAAGACATTGTTCCTTCCAATGCTAAGGCATTTTACATAAAGCTGGGCAAGGGATGGCACACCCTCGAATTCAGCTTATCCGGCTCTATTGCAAAAGAAGCAGCACTGAGATTTCAGGTGGAAGAATTATGAATCTACTAATTCTACTTATTGCAGTCTGGGATTATTCTTACCGGTTCACCACAGATTTTGTCTATGATAATAATATCTTTTCTTATTCGGATCAATATATCGATGACTTTGTCAACTCGGTTGGCGCGTACCGCTTTCCCTTTGAGACTTATGATGATCTCGTTGTCGGCACAAATCTCCAATTCTACTTACGTAACAAATTCTTCGACCAGAGAACAACAACCTTTGATCTCAATGTTAAACCCAGCCATTATTTACTCAATAATCAAAAGGACTATTTAAGGCTGTCATTCGGGCTCAGGCAGTCTTTTGGCAAGTGTGCGCTTAAGCTATCGTTCCAGATCATCCCGAATTATCTTATCCGGTACTATAAAAACCCACAGGGGCAAAGTACCGACTATATTGGATGCGAAGTGAAATACCATAGTCTGACTGGTAAACTCTCAGTAAAACCCAAACCATCCATTAAACTGGAACTACGCTATAAGCATGGTTGGGATGATTACATCTCTGAGTTCGACTTATATGATGCCAGTCATCACAATATTAACCTGGGTTCGGAAATCGGCATAAATGAAAAACTCGCACTCTGGTTTGGCTATGGATATAAGTCGCTTAGTAATGATTCCGCGAGTATTCCAACTGGCATGGAATCTACTCCAGACGGCTCATATCACCAGCATATCCTGAGCAGCGAAATCAATCTCGAGATAAAGACACTTATGCCTACAAGGATTAAGTTAGGTTATACCTATGGTTTCAAAAACTTTGGAACTGAATTGAGTGCTGATTCAATGCATTTTGGTCGTCAAGACCACTCGCATAAGCTGTCAGCGCGAGTTGACCTGAAGATGTTCACCGGCATGTATTTGCGTATGTCGTTTCTCCAGCAATGGAGAAATGCAATCTCTGAGATATCACCTGGTGATATCGACAGAATAAAGGACTATGACAAATACAAACTTGGTGCTGGCTTGAGTTTTTATCATTAGGAGAATAGATGAAAAGAACCGTTTACTTCATTTTTCTTGCAGCTCTGGTTATTTCTTGTCACCGCCCCATACCAGATGAAAATGGTCATACCTTCAGGATATTGAGCTCTTGCTCGCTCCCTGGATATGCTGAAGACCTCGATATAATTGATGACCTGGTTTACGTTGCTGATAATCAGGGCGGTTTACAGATTGTGGATATTAGCAACCCTGAAAATCCCTATATTATCGGCGATTACACTAGTGAGAAAAGTATTGTCGGCGTGGCAGTAAGAGATACTTTTGCTTACCTGGCTGTATCTCACAGTCAAGGCGGGGTCAGGATAATAAATGTCGCCGAACCTGAGGATCCGGTCTTTGTCGGTGAAGACAATTGGTATTATGGCTACAATGTTGTGGCGCCTCAGAACGATACCATGTTTGTCTATGTTGCGGGTGGTTACTGGTTCGTGGTCGAGGATGTGAGTTTTCCACAATACCCCACATTTGTCAGGAGATTTTCAACCCCGGGTAATGTAAAAGGCATATATGTTATCGATTCGATTGTCTTTCTTGCATGTGAACAGATGGGTTTGCATATCTTCAACCTTGCAAAGCCAGACAGCGAAGCACTTGTCGGCTGGCTTGATACACCTTCAAATGCGCGCAATATATTTGTTGAGGATGGCTACGCATATATTGCTGATGGTCGTGCCGGATTGATTATCATTGATGTCGCTGATCTTAATAACCCGGTTTTGACTGGACAATATGACACGCCAGATTATGCTAATGATATTTTTGTCAATGGAAATTTAGCCTTTATTGCTGACGGTGAAGGCGGTCTCCAGGTCATTGATATTGAGAACCCGGGTAACCCGATATTTTATGGTAGAATCGAAACATCGTATGCAAACGGTGTTTATGTAAAACATGACACTATTTACCTTGCTGATCGCGACATGGGTCTTGTAATAATAATCCAGGAAGAAGAACAGTGATTCTATTGCTATTTATAATTGCTTTCACAAACCAAGTAAACCGTGTAGAAATCATGGAATCAAACCCTTACACAATACAAATGCAAGTGGAATTCTCGGGCTTTAACAAACGAATGAACCAACCGATTACTCGATTCATCATTACTCAAACCCAACCAAGGTTCACTTATCAGGTTTCTGAGGTGGGTCACGCCGCTGTAAGAAAAGACGTTCAAGTTACCAATACAACACCGATCCAAATCGGCAAGCCAATACTCATAAAAAACTGTCGGGTTTACCCTGTTATTGTCTGGCCTAACTACTTAAAGGAAAATATTATCACTTCTTACAAATATCTTGATATCACATTGAATTATCTTCCCCCACTAGAAGACCTTATTCTCGCTCCTTCATTGGAAAAAGCTTATGCGCCGCTATTCTTGAATTTGAAGGATTCTGAAGAATTAGAACCTTTGGGTTTTCTTATCATATGCCCGGATGCCTTTTATGACAGTGTATTACCACTTGCCCAGTGGAAGGAAAAAAAGGGCTGGTACGTGTCTGTTAAACGCCTGTCAGAAACCGGCAGTTCACCCACTGATATCAAGAATTACATAGCCAATGCCTATTATACCTGGTCCCCGACACCGGAATATGTTTTGTTGATTGGCGACACGCCCCAGATTCCTCCGGCTTCCGCAGCCACACCGGTTAGTAGAACTGATTACCCATATTCGCTCATTGATGGTGATGATTTCCTTGCTGAATTACTGATCGGAAGGTTACCGGCAAATAATATAAATGAATTAAACACTATGATAGCCAAGATACTTGGTTATGAACAAACACCGTACATGAACGACCCTTCATGGTTTACCCGTGCTCTGATGGTTGCTGCGAATTACCCTATAGATACAATGACAACGCCTATAGCGACCAAGCGGTGGGTAAGAGACAGGTTCTACGAATACGGATTCAATACCATAGATACTGTTTATTTTCCACCGATATCTGGTGCAACAGAGATAACAAATTCAGTAAATCAAGGTGTATCATTTGTTAATTACCGCGGCGGTATTGCTGACCCAGATGGCTGGGTATATCCAAATTTCCACAATACTGACGTGATCGGTCTATCAAACGGATGGAAACTACCAGTAGTAACAAGTATTACCTGTCTCAATGGTAACTTTGGTTATGAGACCTGTTTTGGCGAAGCCTGGGTCAGAGCAGGCAATCCAATAACACCCAACGGTGCAGTAGCTTTTTTCGGTGCATCAGCTGCAACAACCTCGAGCCGTTGGAATAACTGCCTTGATATGGGCATTTACTGGGGTATTTTAGAAGAACATATTTATAATCTTGGACCCGCACTTTATAGAGGTAAGATGGAAGTCTATGCAAACTTCCCGGGTGATACTGCCTGGGCATCAGGGAGCTCCTTCTATTTCCACACATACAATTTATTAGGCGACCCATCGCTCGATGTCTGGACTGATATCCCTGATACTTTTATTGTTACTCACGCAAGCACGATGCCGGTTGGTTCGAATTACATGACTATCCAGGTGTTGAACTCAAGTGCTCAACCAGTTAGTAGTGCAATGGTCAGCCTATATAAAAACAACGAAGTAAAAGAAGTAACCTTTACTAATGTTTCTGGCAATGCAGAACTCAATTTTTCGACTTCAAGTGCAGATACTCTGTTTGTTACGGTTACTAAACATAATTTCAAACCCTATCTGGGTCATTGTCTAATAAATACATCATCAGTATATGTAGGTTATGATAGCCATTCTATTGATGACTCAGGTGGTAATAATAATGGTGAGATTAACCCGGGTGAACTCATAGCATTAACTATCACGCTACGTAATTTTGGTAACTCAACGACCGCGACCAATGTGTCTGCAAAGCTGACAACTCCTGATCCCCTCATAACTATTACAGATTCTCTTAAATCCTACGGTAATATAGCACCTGGAGCAACAGCAAATGCATCACCTTTTGATTTTGATGTGTCAACTAATGCAAAACACAACCACACGATAAAATTTGATCTTGAGATAACGTCTTCCCAGGGTACCTGGAACTCAAGTATCTGGCTTGGAATCCAGGCACCTGACCTTGTTTATCAATGGAACCAACTTCTCGATGGTGGCAACAATGTTCTTGAACCTGGTGAAACAAGCGACCTCATTATTTCGTTAAGGAACTCTGGCGGTCTTATTGCAAGCAATATATCTGGTATCCTGAGATCAAAAAACCCGGGTGTAAGTATTATCGATTCAATAGGTTCATTCGGCGATATCCAGGTCAATGATTCTTCAACAAACAACGCAAATCGCTTCAGGGTCAGTGCGGCAGCGTCACTCGCACCCGGCCATCCAATAGCTTTTACGACTGTCTTGTCTGGTGATAACAGTTTCCGCGATACAGTCGATTTTGAAATAATAATCGGTATTGTCAGCTCAAGTGAACCTTCAGGACCTGATGAATACGGCTATTTTGCTTATGATAATACTGACGCTGGATATGCAGAACGACCGACTTATACCTGGATTGAAATTGACCCTGAACTGGGAGGTCCGGGTGATACCTTGCACCTTGAAAACGACGAAACAAAAACCGTAAGCTTACCGTTCAGCTTTAAATTCTATGGTAATACATATAATAGGATTTCCATATGTTCTAATGGATATATTGCTATGGATTCAACCTGGATCGCAGACATGTATAACTGGCGTATTCCAGCTGCAGGTGGACCCCCGCTCCTTATTGCGCCTTTCTGGGATGATCTCGACCCCAATGCGACTGATTCAAGCGGTAGTGTATGTTATTGGTTTGATTCTTCGAATCATCAATTTATTGTTGAATATTCTCGGGTACAGCATATCCACGACCCGACAAACCCCACACCTGCAGAACTCCAGACTTTTGAGGTAGTACTTTTTGACCCTGCCCACTACCCTACAGTATCAGGGGACGGTGAGCTATTATTCCAGTACAAAGATATTACTAACGATGATATCTGGCACAATTATGCAACAACAGGTATTGAAAACAAAGAGCATACTATTGGTTTGGAATACACATTCGATAATATGTACGATGCTGGAGCAGCTGTATTGGCTAATAACCGCGCAATAAAATTTACTACCGACCCTCCAGATACGTTCCCTGGTATTACTGAAAGCAGCCGAACTGGGGATTATTCTAAAATAGAACTTTACCCAAATCCATTCTGCAAGCAAATAAATATTAGGTTTGGCAAAGAGCTAAGGGCAAAGGGCATGGTGTTACGTATTTACGATGTAAGTGGAAGGGTAATTAAGAATCTTGAGCTGCCTACTGCCTACTCTCTACTACCTACTTCTGTTTCCTGGTCCGGTACGAATGATCTCGGCAAGAAAGTTGCCGCCGGCGTCTATTTTATCCGTTTAGAAACTGAAGGCTTTCATGCTATAGAAAAAGTAATCTTTTTGAAATAGAAAAGACTCATCTCTTTACAAAAGAGAAATATTGAGTTAAATTTATAAGCTAATTAACATTAGGAGGAATTATGAGACAAATCACCGTTTTTCTTACACTAATTTCTGGAGCATTTGCGCTTAATTATCACGGCGTAGCTCTTGCCCCTGATAACACTCATGGTTGGGCAGTTTGCATTGACACAGTTCTTATTCTTCACACAACAGATAGTGGCGCGACATGGCAAACCCAGAGCAATATGCCTGATAGCGCAAAAAGGTTCTTCGATGTTGGCTGCGTTGACCAAATGACTGCCTGGACATGTGGTATGCTCGGTGAAATCCTCCACACTGACAATGGAGGACTTGATTGGTATGCACAGACTATTGGTCTATCAAAATACGCGACGCGTGTTGAATTTATTAATCAAAACTATGGTTGGGCAACTTGCGGCGACGGCACTGTAGGTCGCACTATTGACGGCGGAAGTTACTGGGATCAGATATTTACGCCATGGTACAGTGCTGAATTCTATGGTGTTTCATTTGTCAATCAATGGGATGGCTGGGTAGTTGCTGGCTTTCCTGATTCAATGCTCATGGGGCAAGGACTGATCCTTAAATCAACTGACGGCGGAATCAACTGGGACTCGGTATATCAAGTTTCAGCATTCGAAGACTTTTTTGATGTCCATTTTTTCAATCTGCTTGATGGCATTGTTATAGGTGGTGACGAGGTTGACCATTCACCAATCATCATAAAAACGAGTAACGGTGGTCAAAACTGGAACAATATTACCGCGCCAGCCAGTGCTTATTACCTGAGGGCAGTTGACTTTGTCGGCAGCCAAGGATGGGCAGTTGGCATGAACGGTACGATTATCCACACTACAGATGGCGGAGATACGTGGACATTCCAGACAAATCCTGCAACAAACACACTCTTTGATGTTGATTTTTCAGATAATCTGCATGGTTTAGCGTGCGGACACAACCACCTGATGTATACCACAGACGGCGGACAGAACTGGCATGATGTTGGGATACTTGAGGAAAACGGGAATGCCTATCTACTAAGTGAATATATTGCATTAGACATATTCCCAAATCCCTCCAGGAAAAACACAAATATCAAATTCCAAATTCCAAATAAATTCCAAAACCCAAATGTCCAAATACCAATTACATTAAATATCTTCGATGTTTCTGGTCGTTTGATCAAAAATCTAAAGCTCCCTACTCCCTACTCCCTACTCCCTACTCTTGTCTCCTGGGATGGTACTGATGAAAACGGATGCCGCGTTGCTAATGGGATTTACTTTATTAGTTGCGAAATAAATAACAAAAAGATGGTCAAAAAAGCCATCTTAATAAAATGATTTGGCTCCTTTTCATATTAGCGATTGATCCAAGGTACCATACATTTGATGAACTCGCGCATGAGCTTGACTCCATTGCTCTTCGCTATCCAGAAATAACTGTGCTTGACACGATTGGTTATTCAACGACTGATTCAATACCCATATTTGCAATGAAGATCTCGGATAACGTTAAAGTTGATGAAGATGAACCTGAAATCCTGTATGTTGCACTGCATCATGCTGAGGAACTTCTTGGCCTTGAACTCTGTATGTACATGATCGACGAGCTTGTCACCAACTACCATCTCGACTCAACTATAACCCATTGGATTGATGAACGGGAAATTTGGTTTGTCCCGCTACTCAACCCTGAGGGACACAGTGTAGTAATGGAAGGTATTGATACAACTTGGCGCAAGAACAAAAGGGACAATAACAATAACGGAATATTTGACCTTGATTACGACGGCGTTGACCCAAATCGAAATTACGATTTTTATTGGACTGAAGGCGGCAGTTCAGATCCTTCCTCTGAGTATTACCGTGGTCCATCAGCATTTTCGGAAAAGGAAAATCGCGCCCTAAGAGATTTGTGTTTAGCTCGCAATTTTGTCTTCTGTAATACTTACCATTCAGCCCGCACTGGTCTTGGCGAGGTTATCTATTATCCATGGCGTGCACCTGGATATTATTCACCAGATTATCCATTCATAAGACAGGTCGCCGACTCGATGTCAAAACTCATTGTTAATGAAGTTGGCAATGGGCATTATCTCGCCTTGCCAGGTACTGGAGTTGATGGTCGAGCGCGTAACTGGATTTATGGGATCTGCGGTACTTTCTGTTATTGTGTTGAAATCTGCACAACGACCATAATACCGGGTTGGCTGGTTGATGACGTATGCCTGAGAAATAGCATAGGTTCATATTATTTATTAAACCGAGTAAACAGCAGCGGCATTACGGGATGCATCTATGATTCTCTCACTGGTGAACCGCTCGACGCTGAAGTAGTAATCAATGGCTATTACGATCCAACACTCCCCCCGAGGATGAGCGACCCCACGTACGGACGTTTCTTAAGGATTCTTAATGATGGCACTTATGATATCGAAATACACAAAAGCGGCTATGAATCTTTGTATTTGAACGATATTGTTGTTGAACAAGGAGAAATGACAGAATTTGATGTGCTGCTTCAGAAAAAAGAAACAAACAACATAGTTCCGGCTAATAACCCTGAGATAATGATTTTTCCCAACCCAACAAGGAATGCCATGACTATTTACGTTGCGAATCCCAGCCAGTTCTCATCGCTGAGAATATATGATATATGTGGTCGCGTATTAAAGAATTTCGAGAACCCATCATCGAGCACCTTGATATGGTTGGGCAAAGACGATATTGATAGAGACCTGGCAAACGGTGTATACTATGTAATCGGTCAAACGAACGACGCGAAAATTGTAAGAAAAATCGTCATAAATAATTAATGCGGCACTAGTATTCTGTAACATTAATTTCTGCTGGGTGTCATTCCCGCCCCTGCTTTCGCAGGGGTAAACTTGTCCCCGTGAAAACGGGGAGCGGGAATCCAGAAGATTTCTTCCTGTGGATTGCGTCCTCCGGCTTGACCGGAGGATCAAGTCGGGCAATGACAACATGGTGTTTTCAAGAATTTATGTCACAGAGCACTAGGCACTAACCAAAATAAGAATACACGAAACAACCCACAAGACCAGGCATATCTGTAACGGTACATCAGTAAACATAATCTTTTCAGGGACATCTGCCTTGAGCTTGCTATAAGTAATGTACAAGTAGCGAAAAACACCATAGATAACAAACGGAACAGTAAAGATGAGGTTTCTGGTATTGAACTTGGTCACTGTCTCCGGTGCAAGGGTATAGAGACAATATGACACGATGCACGCTGAAGTGACGATCGCAATCATCTGGTCAAGCAGACTTACTGGATAGTGAACAAGAATCTTACGGTGTTTTATTGCTTCTTCACCGAGCGTTACGATTTCAGTCCGTCGTTTCGATAATACAAGAAAAAGTGCTAAAAGCAAAGTACACAGCAGGAGCCACGAAGAGATTTCAACGTCAATCACCACCGCCCCGGCAACTGCCCTGAGAACGTAACCCAAAGCAACAAACAGAACATCTATAATCACTATCTGCTTGACCTTCAAGGAATATAATATCATCAGTACAGTGTAGATTAGACAAATGTGAAGGAATCGCTCGTTTAGGACCCACGCAAACACTAATGAAGTTATCAGTAATACAAAAGAAATAACCCAAGCCTTGTTCCTGCTTATCTCTCCGGCGGCGATTGGTCTTTTTGCTTTGATAGGGTGAACTTTATCCTCCTCAAAATCAAGGATATCATTAAAGACATAAATACCACTACACAACGCTGAAAACACTAAAAATGCGTAGATCGTTGACAGAATATCTCCAACATTGTAGAACTGTCGGCTAAAGATCAACCCGGCAAAGATAAAAACGTTTTTGATCCACTGTTGTGGCCGAAGCAGTCTTATATATCTGGTCACTAAAACTCAGTACCGCTTGTGAATGCGAATGACTTTATCTTAATCCCAGGGGTAACTACACCAGTTGCGAACCTGCCACCATAACCCGGGTCTGAAGCAACCAGAACACTGCGCCGACCAATGTCGCTGACCCTATTAAAACAATCAATAATATTCTCGGTAAATCTGAAGTTCTTTAAGCCTCTGGTGACGCAACCATCTTCAATAAGGAATGTACCATCTCTTGTCATCCCAGTAAAGTCCAGTCGGTAAGGATCAATAATATTAGTGTAGTGGAACCTTGTTACGAGAATGCCCCTTTTCGTCTCTTTAATCATTCTGTCGAGACTCTTTGTCCCGCCTTTAAGTACAAGGTGCATTGGGATAGGTCCAAACGGATTAGGTGCAGCCAGGGCATGACCAGTAGATTTACTCCTTGTCTTGGATGCAGTCAGTGAATCCTGAACAAGGTTCTTGGCGATCCCTTTGCTAACCAGAACGAGTTTCCTCTTGGGCACACCCTCAAAATCAAAGGGAAAAGCAAAACCTTTACTGAAAAAAGGGTCGTCGACTAAGGTGAACCGTTTGTCGACGATTCTCTTACCAAGTTTACCGCAGAGAAATGATCTACCTTCGTTGTATATCTTTGCATTGAACGCATAATAACCAAGAAAATCCAGAAACTCATGTGCTGCTAACGGCTCAAAAATTGCGGTGTATTTACCAGGCGGCATTTCAATCGGGTTTGCCGAATGGACTGCCTTTTGCGCAGCAATCTCTGCGAGCCTTTCAAAATTAATATTCAGGATATCACGAGTCCCTGCTTGAGTGTAACCCGTTGAATCACCGCCCGACATAACAATGTTACAGAAAACATCACTACAAGTTGCGTACGCAAATGTTCCCAGAGAATTACCAATGCAGACTTCAGCAGTACCGTTTGAAACTGAACCGTAGGTCGTGAGTGAATACTTGTCAGCAACACTTACAATTTCCGCAACCGCCTTGGCGCGGTCCGTATTGGTAATACCAGCGGTCCTCTTAGCAAAGGTCTTGACCGTACGATACTGATTTCTTCTTACGCTGGGCAAAGAAGTAAAATCGTTATTCTCACGCTGCAACTTAGCAATCTCCTCAGCCCATTTAAGGGTCTCTCTTATTTTCTTGGAATCGAGCGAATTTGTTGAAGCAAAGCCTATCTTCTTACCGAAAATTGCTCGTATGGAAATACTACTGTTTGACTCATTCACATTCTGATGAATGTAATTATTTGCAAAGCGTGTTAAAGACTGTTCGTGATTGAAGATCGATGCCTCAACCTGATCAGCTTTGCTATGTTCATAAACCATCCTTAAAATTCTTCTGGCTTCTTTTTTTCCAATCATTATACTCCTTCAAATTAGCACTTATAATTGATACTGTCATTCCTTACAGGTGGTGTCATTTTTTAAATAGGAAACGACCATCTCGACCATATCTTCAAGTGTTTTTGATTTAACCCGTTGCCTTACTTCCTTTATCAATTCATTAGGAACCTGGGTCTTTAGTTTAATAAGTGCAGAACCTGTTTCACTCTGAAATTCCTTATCATCGGTTTTGTATTGACTCAAAAAAGTGAGGATTTCAAGACCCAACTCCTTATCCCCTTTAAGAATAATGTACTCACTAACTCCAACCAGAGAATGCAGTGAAGTTTCCTTATCTTTAACCTTATGGTTAATTTGCATGCAATCAAGGTAGTAATCTCTCGCTTTTTTTAAGTCTCCTGTTTCAACAAAGCAGCTCGCTAAATTCAAGAACGACATCGCTTGACCAAGGATATCTCCTATTTCCCGTCTCATGGCAAGGCTCTCTTCATGATATGTTATACTTTTTTCATATTCACCGATATGGCAGGCAAGATTTCCTAAATTATTCAGGGATATAGCAATACCCATGCGGTCACCTATTTCTCGTCGTATTGACATTGCTTCCTCATAAAAAGCCTTTGCTTCCTGATAATCACCGGCAGACTTGTAAATAAGACCTAGATTATGCAGTGAGTTTGCAGTGCCGATCTTTGTCCCGATCTTTCTATCCGTTTCAAGGCTTTTTCGAAGCATCTTTTTTGCTTCATCATAATCACCCAGGGCATGCGCGATCAGACCTTTATTCGCAGTAGCCATCGCGATACCCTGGTCATAATCATACTGCTCACTCATTTTTTGACTTTCGTCAAAATGCTCTCTGGCTTCATCGTATTTCTTTTGGTTGTAATATATCACACCCAGATTATTGTAACTGCCAAGTAACCCCCTCTTGGTGTCTAATTCTTTGTTTATGTCGACACATTCCTCATAGAGCTTTTTTGCATCCTCATAACGACCGAGGACATTATTTATGTTCCCCAGGCAGTTAAGGGTAAATGCTATTTCCTTTTTTATTCCTAACTCACGAAAAGCAACAAGACTTTTTTCGAGATACTCTTGTGCCTGCTTGAATGAACCTAAACGATAGAATATACCAGCATATCGTGCAGTAGCGATATTGTAGACCACGCTTTTTTCATAATCTGAATCTACTGAGCGGATCATCTCTAGTGAAGATTCAAGTTCTTTTTTCGCCTCTTGATACCAGCCATGAATATCAAAGTAAGCGACAAAAGAAACGAGTGATTTTTCAAGTTGTTCTAAATTACCATGTTCGATGATGTAGTGCCATGCCGCTTTAATATTCCTTATATCTTCGGTTATTTCACGGAGCACAATATCCTGTTCAATATCAACCAGGTTTATTTCGCGTTCCTTCAGGAAATCTGAAAAGTAAAGAGCGTGCTGTTTTTCCGCAATTGCCTTCTCCTCACCGGTTTCTGTAAGCTTCTGAATTGCATACTGTCTTATTACTTCCAACATTTCATATCGACCTGAAGTGTTCCTGCGCAGCAGCGATTTATCGACAAGTGACGATAAAATTGGCAAAGAAACTTCTGCTACCTTATCGGCTGCTTGTCTACTAAATCCACCATGAAAGGCAGCAAGCTTTCTGAGCGTTTTCTTTTCATCATCCGAAAGCAGCTTCCAGGAATATTCGAAAACTGCTTTGAGACTTCGATGCCGCTCAGGAACGTCACGTAAACTCGTGACAAGAAAATCAATTGATTTTTCTATTTCTTGGGCGATTTCCTTACATGACAGCGTACGCAACCATGCTGATGCAAGCTCAATGCCTAATGGTAAACCACCAACGAGTTGTGAAATTCGAACAACATAAAGACGATCTTCATCAGAAAATGAAAGCCCGGCATTGACCCGACGTGCATTATAAAAAAACAATTGTACTGCGCTGTAGCCTTCAACGTCGATCCTCTCACCTTCGGGGACATCCATACCTTTTATCTGTAGGAGCCACTCACCTCGCAGATTTAACAGCTCACGCGATGTTACGAGGATTTTAACCTTGTGCGCAGCGCTCAAGATATCGGCAATAATACCAGCTCCCTCAATGAGGTGTTCAAAATTGTCGAGTATCAATAGAACCTCTTTCTCACGCAAATAGTCAAGGAGCTGAGCTTTTTGGTTCTTTTGACCATAAAATGAAAACCTCAGTGCTTCGGCAATCGTCGATATCAGAAAATCGATTGAAGTCAATGGTTCCAGTGTTATGAAATAAACGCCGTGGGCAAAATCTTCAATTTCTTCAGCTGCAGCTTGTATTGCCAGACGCGTCTTGCCGATACCACCAGGACCGATTAAGGTCAATAGCCGGCACGAAGGATCACGAAGGAGTTTACCTATCTCAACCAGCTCCTTTTCTCGACCAAGAAAAGGTGTCGTCTGAATAGGCAAATTATGAGGTCGCGCAGACAGAGAACGTAAAGGCGGGAATTCAGTCAATAGTAATTCAGGGTGCACCAGCTGATAGATATTCTGCGGCTCGCCAAGATCTTTTAGTACATGCACGCCGAGGTCGTCTAATATTGCATCTTTTGGGAGCTTTACTGAGTTTTTTACTGAAGGGGTTAAGATAATCTGCCCACCCCAAGCAACACTCATAACCCTGGCTGTTCGATTAATCACTGGACCAAAATAGTCGCCACCGCGCTTATCTGCATGACCAGCATGCAACCCTATACGCACCCGCAACTCACCTAATTCACTCCAGTCCTCCTCAGCCAGGCACTTCTGAACCTTGAGCGCGCATTCGAGGGGTTGACCATCGTCAAAGACAGCAAACACACCATCACCCGTATGCTTTATTATTTTGCCGCCATGATTCTCGACGCTCTCTTTAATGATCGCGTCGTGTTTTATAAGACACTCCTTCATCAATTCGGGATATTCTTCCCATTTCTTAGTAGAACCTTCGATATCGGTGAAGAGGAAAATTGCCATGTACCTATTTTATTTAGAATCCATTAAGTGTCAATATCGACCTTCCAAAGTTTCTATCTTGCCGCGAATACCTTTTTTTCCTTTAGCAACACAAATATCCCTGGTATCAGAAGCAGCGCAATAATTGAGTATCCAGCGATCTTAAACCCTTGAGCAAAATGATCGTATATATAACCACCGATTATCGGTCCGATAACTGCCCCCAAATTAGTCAACATATTCAATGTTCCGATGTTTGAACCTAGTTCTGTGCTGATATTAGTTGCATAAGCACGGGAGATAGGGACAAAAGAACTGATTGCCATCCTGAGCACGAAGTATATGGCAACAAAGACTATAAACTCTCGCACAAAAGGCAACAAGAGCGCTGCTGCCAAACAAGGAATAATCACAAACCACAGCGACTTATTGGTACCGATATTATCGGTGAGGTGAGAAGAACCATACATCGCGACAATGGTTATGAAATCCAGGCCGAGTAACAAGATGGCAATAGCCAATGGCGACATGCTGTAGTATTCATTGAAGAACACGATTGAGATAGGTGCCAATGCCATCAGGGCGCCAAAAATAAAACCCAGGAGAAAGATTGAATACGGTGGTTTTCCTTTTTTCTTGTTCCTCGGTGCTTTCTTGTATTCAGGCACAAAAAGAGTATCAAGAAAACCGCCCATGAGGATGACGCCACCAATGATGAAGACAACCCGAAACGAACTCAACTCGTTCAACCCAACTCGTACAGTAATAAGAAGAATAAGACCCAATACTGCGCGACTTAAGAGACCGCCAATCCGTCCTGTTATCTGATATAGAGAAAGCGCTCTTGTTCTGTAATCCTTATCTGCTTGTTCAACAACCATGACCTGCGTCGCTGGCCACATGAGACCTGAGCAGATACCTTGGCAGAACCTCAAAAAGAGCAAACCAAAATATGAATCAACAAAGAAGTACCCAAAAGCTATCATGAAAACACAGAAAAATCCTATTCTCACATAGATAGTGCGTCGACCACTTCGATCAATGTCTCTACCTATTGTGAAAGCAGTAATAGCCCTCGCCAACATGAATCCCGAAGTTAAAAGCCCAACCTCGACACCGGTTGCGCCAACGCGACGGGCAAAGATAGGCAGGATTGGTCTGAATAAACCGTGACCCAGCATGCCCGCTCCGGCAAGCCCGTATAGCATGAGTAGTTTCTTGTTAAATAACCTATATTTTAGCATATGCTCGTTTGCATACAGCTATACGATTACAGGATCTACGGTGGGCATTTGGCGCAAATAGAACGGAACAGTGTGGTGCTCAGATAGCGATCTCCCCGGTCTGGTAATATCACAACAACTATACCGAATTCCCTTTGTTCGGCAGCTCTCACAGCTCCCACCACGGCTGCACCACTTGACATTCCGACAAACAACCCCTCCTTTGTCGCCAGCTGGCGACACATTTCAAATGCCTCACCATCTTCAACCATGATCTTCTCATCCAGCATCTCAGGATCATATATTTCCGGTACAATCGCTTCGTTCATATTCTTCAAGCCTTGTATTGAATGACCCTCAATCGGTTCAACACCGATAACTATTACATCAGGCTTCTTTTCTTTAAGGAACTTACCAATACCCATCAGTGTTCCAGTTGTACCCATGCCGGCAACAAGAACGTCTATTTGCCCATTGGTTTGTGAGAAGATTTCAGGACCCGTGGTTTCATAGTGGGCAAGGACATTATTTGGGTTCTTGAATTGATTGGGCATATAATATTTATCTGGTTCTTGCTCTAATATCTTGTGAGCCAATCTTATTGCACCATCAGTACCGTCTCTAGCATGGGTGAGAACAACATCGGCACCAAATGCCTCAAGTATGTGTTGGCGTTCGGTGCTGACACATTCAGGCATGAGGAGCTTGACACGATAACCTTTTGCTGCTCCGATCATGGCTAAAGAAATACCTGTATTACCGGACGTCGGTTCGAGGATTATCTTATCTTTTGTCATTTCACCTGACTTCTCTGCATGTTCAAGCATGTAATAGGCTGGACGGTCCTTTATTGAACCACCAGGATTACACCCTTCAAACTTACCATATATCTTTGCATTTAACTGCCTGTCCAAATTTGTTAGCTGAACGAGCGGTGTGTTCCCGATGCTTGATAATACACTCACATCTTTCTCCACGCTCCATAAATTGTCTTCCAGCACACAAGAATAAAGGTATTCTCATAATGATGAAATGGCGCAAGCATATCAACCTTTCTCTCGGTTAATGTATATATCAAATTCTGTACCTCTATCTGGCTCACTCATTATGTTAATTTCTCCATTGTGGTCCTTAATTATCTTCTGAGCAATAAAAAGCCCTAATCCAGTCCCTTTCTTCTTGGTGGTAAAATACGGTGTAAAGATCCTTTCTTGCTCCTCTGAATCCATGCCCTTACCATTATCTGCAATTTTCAATTGAACAGAATCATCGTGTTCAGCAAGGTCAACAGTAATTAACTTTTTTCTATCCTTGATATCAGAAAAAGCATCCACAGCATTGAGCAGTATATTGAGCACTGCCCTTTTGAAATCCTCCATGTTTCCATACATCTTGACATCTTTTTTAATGTTACACTTTAACTCTATCTTATCCTTATTTACCTGTTCTCTTATAATATCTATTGTGTCTTGAATCACTAAAGACAGGTTAAACTCCTTTTTCTCCTTTATCCTTGGTCGAACCAGGCTCAGAAAATCATTGAGTATTTTGTTTAGGGCTTCTATCTCTTTCTTTATCGTTGTTGTGAGACGTATGTATTCCTTATTTTCCTGACTGAACTCCTTTACCAATCTCTGAGTGGCAATAGATAAGCCATTCAAAGGGTTCTTTATCTCATGGGCAAAATTCGCCACAAGATTACCGAGAAACTTGAGGCGCTCGGTCTCCTCCCTTTCCTTTTCAAAAGCTCTCAATTTCGTAATATCACGCAATACTGAAATGGCTCCGTTGATTCTTCTTTTTGTATCGAGCAATGGATAAGTAGAATACTGGATATTGCGTTCAAACACACATTTCTCATCGATAACCTTGGTTCCTTGTTTCAGTGCCCGTTGTATATCAAACGGGTCATTCTTAAATATCATGAAGTAATTGTGGTTTAAGATCATTTTTTCATCAAGGGACGACAGACGACTAAATGCTTCGTTTACACCAATAACAAGTCCTTTACTATTTACTGTCAGAATACCATCTTCAACTGCACCGAGTGTCTTATCAAATAAACCCCTGAGGTCCATGTATGATTGATATTTAGCAAAGAAGTAAAAAAGCACAAACCCCGCACCAAACAATATAACAAAAAGTACTATTAGTTGTCGCTCACTTGCTCTCACATGACGGTGAAAATCATCTAAGCTAATGCCGATCCTGAATAAACCCAGACTCTGACCACTTACAATGAAAGGTCGGACTAATTCAAGGATATTCTCATCTTCAAACTCAGTTATTCTACTCATCTCAATATGTTGCTCGTAGACACTAACTAATACTGAATCATCCTCTATTTTTGTAATGGTCTGGATATTAGGTGTAGCAAAGATAATCCCCTTCTTATCTTGGAGAACGAGATATTCAACTGTTGGGTTCATTGATAATTGAGTGATAATCTTATTGATGCCGAATTCTTGTCTGAATCGTTGAACCTCCTCTGCAGAAATTTCAATCTGGAAAATATTCTTTTGTGTCTTGTAGACAAAGCGCATATGCTTTTTTTGACCAATATTAAAGTACTCGTAAAAGATCTTCTCCTTTGCAGCAAACGCACTGCTTGATATCTCCAAAGGGTTACCAGAACTGAACATCATCTTCTTGGTATATATGTCAAAAATTGTAACCGAATTCAACTGGAAACTCTGTCTTATTTTACTGAGTGTTGTTTTGTTGATACCTGTTGCTTCAAGGTAGTGGCAAACACTTATCAACTTATCAATGATTTCATCCTCATACTTGCCTTCGGCAAAAATAGCATTTTCCTGGGTGGACGCAACGACTGAAAGGAACGAACGCGCCTCTTCTTTGATCAAATGCATCATTTCACGTCGGCTGTTTACTATCCCGAGGGTCATAAAAATGCCAAGAATAATAAGCAAAATAATCGCAATCAAGATGTATCTTCTTGACTTCATAATAACCCCTCAGCTAATATTGCATTAAACACGGTCTATGATAATCGAGAAAGCGATGAAAGTCAAGTATTGTAGAAAAGATGTACGCACTTTCGCAAATCCTCATTGACATACTTACTAGATAGACTATAATTTCATGAAGGAGGATATATTATGGGTTGGCATGGTGAGTTAATAAAGATCGACAATAATCGGTACAGGATTCCAAAAAGTTATAAATCGGGCATGAGAACAGACGGATTGATCTACGCATCAGAGAGCATGGTGTCCAAAATCAACCAGGATCAAGCTCCTGAGCAGGTGGCAAATGTCGCAACATTACCGGGCATTGTCGGTTACGCGATGGCGATGCCTGATATCCACTGGGGGTATGGCTTTCCAATCGGAGGTGTTGCTGCATTTGATATGAATGATGGCGTAATTTCGCCTGGTGGTGTTGGTTATGATATCAACTGCGGGGTACGGCTGTTGCGTACTGATCTTACTGAAGAGGATGTAAAAGATAAAATCAAAGCATTGATAAGGGCTCTGTTTAACAATGTACCCTCGGGCGTCGGTTCAAAAGGTAAGATCCGTATTGATGATAAAGAAGTAAAAGAAGTCCTGCGTAATGGTGCACAATGGGCATTGAAAAAGGGTTATGGCTGGCAAGAAGATGTTGACAGAATCGAAGAAAGGGGTGCGCTCCAGGGCGCTAATCCGGATAGGGTATCAAGGAGGGCGATCGAGCGTGGCCGTCCGCAATTAGGCACCTTGGGCGCAGGGAATCACTTCCTGGAAATTCAAGTGGTTGATGATATTTATGATCATGAAGCCGCAAAGGATTTGGGCATCGAAGACATTGGTCAAGTTACGGTTATGATACACACTGGTTCACGAGGACTTGGCTATCAAATATGTGATGACAACGTAAAAATGCTCGGCAAGGTGACCATAAAATACGGTATTAATATTCCGGATCGGCAATTGGCGTGTGCACCTATCAAATCGCCCGAGGGTAAATCATATTTTGAGCAAATGGCATGTGCCGCGAATTATGCCTGGGCAAATCGCCAATGCATTATGCACTGGGTACGAGAGGCATTTGAAAAGGTATTGGGTAAAAAGGCAGAAGATTTAGGTATGAACCTTATCTATGATGTTGCCCACAATATCGCCAAATTCGAAGAACACATCGTGTCTGGTGAAACAAAGGAGGTTTGCGTCCACCGTAAAGGAGCTACTCGGGCATTTGCACCAGGCCATAAGGATATACCAGAAATCTATAGAGACCTCGGTCAACCAGTCATCATCCCAGGTGATATGGGAACCCATTCATACCTTCTTCTGGGTACGCAAAAGGCAATGCAGGAAACCTTTGGGTCAACATGCCATGGTGCGGGCAGGCTAATGTCACGTTCTGCGGCAATGCGTCAAACAAAAGGACGCCGCATCGAACAAGAACTCGCAAAAAAAGGTGTTTATGTTCTATCGGCGAGTAATGAGGTCTTAAGGCAGGAAATACCCGAAGCGTATAAAGACATTGACATGGTCGTCGATGCCGTCCATCAAGCTGGCATTTCGCGAAAAATAGTAAGGATGCGACCGATCGGAGTAGTAAAAGGATAAATACCTAAAAGTCTCTACCTGAGGCAGACAGACAAAATGCCTGAATACCTAAAAAGGCCAAGGTTTTGTTAATGAACAAATTACTCCACGATAAAATTAAAGGAGCTCCGCGAACACC
>Ga0209986_10001377_pt1 | contig 23288 bp, 19 predicted proteins | sample BlataG_FD_183168 | JGI IMG/M metagenome (GOLD analysis project Ga0209986, IMG submission 183168) | Deep subsurface microbial communities from Black Sea to uncover new lineages of life (NeLLi) - Black_00105 metaG (SPAdes) (version 2) | ecosystem: Environmental > Aquatic > Marine > Oceanic >... | reverse complement strand
ACCGGCGGCGTGGGTATACACTGTAACCAGGTTCTTATCTGGGAGTGTGCAGGTGATAATGATTACCAGTTAATATTCTTTGATAGTCTGCCGTGGGCTAACAATTATGATGTTTTTAGAGCAAATGATATGGATGGCAATGGTAAATCAGAGTTTTTATTTACCTCGGTTCATTACGCCATTGGCATCGTCTGGCTCTATCTTTATGAAACAATCGGTGACAATAATTACGATTTCTTTTTGATTGATTCAATTACTGGATTACCTATCAGTATGGGTTATCAACTCAGTACTTGCGGTGATATTGATGCCGACGGCAAAGATGAAATCGTCTGGTCAACCTTTAATCAGTGGCATATATATAAGGCAACCGGTATTCATCAGTATGAGAAAATATATAGTAGTACATGGACTTCGCATGATATTACGGTAATGAGTGTTTATGATTTAAATGAAAATGGCTACCCGGAAATAATCGAGTCGTGGGAGCAAAATGGCATTCCTTATCTTCACGGCACAGTAATCTGGGAGATTGAGGGGGTCAGGCTTCACGGACCCAATGGTGGTGAAACATTGCATCCGGGTGAACAATGTCCAATCACCTGGGAAAAATTTGATCCACCTGGTGCAGATTCGTTTGCGATTTTTATTTCTTTTGACAATGGTCAAAACTATCAGACTATAGCAACTATTCCACAATCAAACGATACTTCTTATCTCTGGATTGTGCCTGATTCTTTATCTGATTCGTGCAAGATAATGATTTGGGCGTATGGTCCACCAATATCTGGTGAACAGGAGCCCAGAGGCACTGCCTGGGATTTTTCCGATAGCGTATTTGCGATAACCGAACCAGGCATTGAAGAAAGTGAGAGTAGAACAATAACAGATTTCAGCCTGAAAGTTTTCCAGAATCCAATGTTGAACGGGAATGTAAGGATTCAATATTTACTGCCAAAGGCATCAGCGGTAAAACTGGTTATGTACAACTCCCTGGGTCAGGTGCAGCAGGTATTAGTCAATGCAGTAATTAACGCGGGCGTTCATGAAATGAATTTTAAGAATGATCTGCCCAGTGATGTGTATTTTATTCAATTACAAACACCAGAGCAAATCATCACCAGAAAAATTGTGAAAATAGAATAATAATCCAATTTACCATAATTCCCTTTTGTCATTATGAGGTCATCTAGATGACCGAACCCATCTCAGGAATAAAACCTGGGGTACTTGAAATTATACTAAGCTTTAGCGATCCCTACAGCATAATCTCTTTTATTCTTGTCACCCCGGCGATATGAATAGAAGTATTCCGGATGGCATTTTGTGCAGAAATCAAGCGATGCAACAAGCTTCTCCTCACCGAGGTCCTCAATAACGGCTCCTTTGAGGTCGATAAAATATTTCCTGTTTCTGCGGATCACTGCGTTTTTATATTGCTGCGTGAAGAGTTCAGCAGTATCTTCCTTGACTTCATAACAGCAGGGCCCTATTGAGGCACCAAGGACATATTTATAATTATCCATAAATCGTTTAGCCCTTTTTGCTATCCCTTTAATAATGCCTTGCCACCCGCAGTGAATAATACAGATTTTTGTTTCGTTGAAAAGGTAGACTGGTAGACAATCAGCTATTCTGACACCAAGCGCGAGATTGCTTCTCTGCGTTAATAAGCCGTCGCCGATGCGCACGCTGTCTTTATCAACATTGATGATTATGTCTGAATGTATTTGTTTTAATAGAATTGGTTTGAACCGTTCAAGAAATCTTTCTTCATTGCATTTTGTCGAATAAAGCATAAGTCTATTGTCTAATTTGAACTGAAAGAACATCATGTCACCATCATTGATCAGTTCCCATGATGTTTTAGATGAACTTTTTATGTTACTCTGCATCATTACTATTGTGCGCTCTTTTTCATCTCCTTGATTTTGAGCACGGTTTTTTTCTTCTTGGTATATGAATCCTCAACTATCGAAAACAGACAATCCAATCTGGTTTTCCCAGGTTCGATTTCCAGAATTTTGCCTGCCTGGCTATAGGCGATTACCCCGAAAGTCTTGCCACCGTCTCTTAAGGCGAATTTCAAGTGATCATTGCCAACCACTCTTGGCACACCAACGACTTCCAGATTCGTACCCAAGAAAACTGGTTGAGGGTTTGCCAGACCAGTCGGCTCGAAGTACTTTAGGAAATACGCCACATCTTCAGTAATTTCATCCAAACTAATTTCCATATCGTAGGAGTGTTTCCTTTGGAAAATCGCCTCATCGAATTTTAGTGCATAGTCATTAATACATTGACGCAATTGAGCGAGTTTCTCTACCCTCAATTCCAAACCCGCTGCCTGGCTATGTCCACCGTATCTAATAAGTTGGTCCTGACACACACTGAGGGTCTCGGTGATGTCTAAATCAGGTATTGATCGAGCAGAACCTTTTGCTATGTCCTCTTTCACCGATAGAATGATTACTGGTTTGTACAACTCCTCAGATATTTTGGATGCCACAATTCCAACTACACCTTCATGCCAGTTTTCTTTTCCTACAACAATTATTCTATCTTTATCGAGCTGGTTTTCCTGAATTATGAATTTGGCTTCTTGGTGGATTGTCTCCTCGATCAATCGCCTTTCCTGATTATCAGCAGAGAGGTTCTGTGCAAACTTAGTTGCCTTTGTTTGGTCATTCGTCAAGAAAAGTTCTAAAGCCTCTTTTGCATCACGCATCCTACCACAAGCATTGATTCTGGGACCTATTATGAACCCCAGATGATATGACGTCAACTCACCTCTTAAGCCAGTTTCTTTTAGCATTGCTTGTAGCCCTGTCCTTTTGCTCTTTGTGATTTTCTTCAAACCATACTTAACAAACACGCGATTTTCATCAATCAGGGGTACGACGTCAACAACGCTTCCTAAAGCGACAAGGTCCAAGTCTTCATAAGCTACCTCAACCGGCTGCTTCATCTTAGTGTATAAACCCTGGATCATCTTGAATGCCACACCAACGCCAGCCAGTTCTTTAAATGGGTAGTTGTCGCCTGGTAGTTTCGGATCCAGTATCGCATATGCATCTGGCAGTATTGCCTGGGGTTTGTGATGGTCACAGATAATCACATCAACATTACTTTTCTTTGCCTGCAAAACCTCTTCTACTGCGGTAATCCCACAGTCAACAGTTATTATCAAAGTACATCCGCTTTCTATCGCACGGCTAATGCCCTTAGGAGAAAGACCATAACCTTCGATAATACGATGGGGTATGTGATAGTCAACATCGAGCCCAAATTTCCTGAGGTTGCCGATAACAAGAGCTGAACCAGTAATACCATCTGCATCATAATCGCCATGAACAAGAACTTTTTCGTTATTATTTACAGCTTTAATGACCCTATCTACTGCTTTTTCCATACCACCCAATAAAAAAGGATTGTACAGGTCAGATAAAGATGGAACAAAATACCTTTCTATTTTTTCTGGCGTGTCATAACCGCGGCTTTTCAAAACCTGAACAATAATCCTGGGTATTTTCTTACCCCGTATTTCCAGATCACTTGCATCAACAGTTTGATTTTTTAAAATCCACTCACTCAAAATCTCTCCTTAGGCTCCGGGAACCAGAAAAAATGTAACTCAAGAGACCAGCCAAACTAAAGCGACTAAATTAATCCCGATTTTACATGAATCTATGATTCATATGAGAAATCGCGGATCCTCGTAGATTTCATCAATGGAGTAATGGAGTATAGAAATCTACGGGACCAAATCGTGGGGTGACCTGTAAGCCGGGTTCTGTCTTGGATAGCCATTTATCTTGGCATAGCATCACTACTATGCTCTGTGCAACCTACCCACCCCGTCTCCGCAAGATGCAGAATGAAACGGGCAGTTTCATACGGGGCTATTTGGTTTTGCTCCGGATGGGGTTTACCAAGACCTCTGGTGTCACCACCAAAGCGGTGAGCTCTTACCTCGCCTTTTCACCCTTGCCCAGCACCTTTTTATAAAGGCGACAGGTGGTATGTTTTCTGTGGCACTTTCCCCCCCACACTATTGGGGAATACCCAAGCTATATTTGAGACGTCTTTTCAATTGACCGAGAGCTTTTGCTCTAAGCTTTAACATCTTTTCCCGATGTACTGCATCTTGCTTGGCTTTATATGCTTCATAATATATCAGCTCAAACGGTCCTCGTCCCTTAGTAGATCTATTGAAACCTGAATTATGTTCATTAAATCTTCGCTTAAGATCATTTGTATAACCAGTATATAATTTTTTATCCTTTTTACTTTTTATTACATAAACATAGAACATAATTCATTATTCCCCAAAAGTGTGGGGGCTTCCAGTTAGGAAGCATCCTGCCCTTTGAAGCCCGGACTTTCCTCTCACATAGAGCGGCTATCCAGCCACCCCACGAATAAGTATAAGCAAAAGAATCGGTTATGTCAATAATGCATTGATAGACGCCCGAAAAACGTGCGTCCGGGCATAGGATAGTCCAAATCATTCATCGTATAGCCAAATTGAGTGGCATAACCTTCATCGAACAAGTTCTTGGCACCGACTGACAGTTTCAGAAACTTGAACATTGTTTTGCTGATACTGGTATTTAGCATTAGATATGAATCAAGGATCTTCGTATCCATAGATACATTGGGGTACTCGTCATAATTTGCATAGTAATTGAACTGTTCAGCAACTATCAAGCCTTCTATATTGAAACCGAATCCATAGGGTAAATTAAAGCCAAGTTTTGCAGAAGCAGAATACTTTGGTGTAAAAGCAGTTTCTCTTTCTACTTCCTCGATTATCGTGAGACCAGTATCTGCTATCCAGTCATAGAAATCATAGGTGACTTCATTGTTTTTCTGTTTTGAATAAAGATACGAACCTTGAAGATGGACGCTCACGATTTCGTTGATCTGATTATTCACCTCTAATTCTAGCCCCTTAACTGATATGTAATTCACATTCTTGGGTTGCCACTGACCATTACCTGCAGGAAGCCATGATATCCGGTCTTTAACTGAACGACCAAATAGGGATAATGCTGCAAAGAGAACAGGTGAAGGAGAACTTTCAAACCTCAATTCATATGCCCAGCCTTGCTCTGGTTTAAGATCAAGGTTCCCCGAGCCAGGCCAGAACAAATCATTGAACGTCGGCGCCCTGAATGCTTTGCCCATCGAAATCTTCGCCCAGAGGTTGTCCATAATCGGAGTGACAAGACCGACTGCTGGTGATAGAAAGTAATCGTATCTTGAATTCCAATCGATTCTTATGCTCGGTGTAAATATGAAGTGGCTAATATTGTGTTTCAATTCAAACCAGGCACCTATATTATATGAAGAAGCATTCCACACTGTATCACGGTAGCGTTCAGAGGTCTCAGTTGTTTCAAGTGTATCATAGTGTGTATCAAGACCAAAGACTACTTCAGTACTATTCATACTGATCTGCGCCATTGTATTAGAACCGAGTGTATAGGTAAGATAATCATAATCAGTGTCGATTGTATCCTGATTCCACCCGATAAAAGCAGTGTGGAATTGAATTAAACGACGGTCAGCGAAAAAGGTATTGGTCAAACCAAAACCATCTGATATGTCCCATTTGACGCAGACATTACCGAGTAGGCTATTGTCCTTTTCTCGGTCTAAAAGAGAAGCTGAGCTTGAGTCAGCAAGCATTGGTCCGGGGATTCCGTAGTCTTTGTTATTATAGGTGAACGTTGAAATGATCTTCGCCTTATCTGGTTTATAACTGAACGAACCTGTAAAATAATAACCAGTATAATCGCTATTATCCCTAAAACCATCTGAAGCACTATATGTTCCTGCCGCATCAAAAGTCGTCTTGCCAATAGGTAGACCCACCTTCACGAACAATTCTTTTGATTGAAAAGGCATCTCCAGATTTGTTGTTGCTGGATAGAATAAGGCTTTGAATTCCGGCTTTTTGTAATCCTTTGTGGTTATGACATTTACTGCACCACCAATACCATTTGCTCCGTATAAGCTTGAAACCGGACCTTTAACGATTTCAATGCGCTCAACCGTATTAATATTTATCGCACTCAAATCAGCCATACCTACGGTTATCAAATTCAAAGGGTGACCATTTACAAGCACCAGGGTTCCATTTGCGGGTATCCCACGTATCGATATGCTCGATACTGAACCAGGGTTACCATAGTTCTTAATATCTGCACCAGCATAAGCCTGTAAAACTTCACCAACACTTATCGCATTAAGCTTGTCAAGCTCCTCTTTATCAATGACTACTGTTGCCAATGCAATATCCTGTAATGCGGCAGGGTAACGCGTGGCAGTTACCACAATCTCATCTAATTCATAGATGGGTTGGGCAACCAACATAACAAGAAAAACCAAAGGGATCATTGTTGCCTCCTTTCGTCCGAAGGATCTCTCCTGTGATGTTGATGGATAGGTCTCCTGGCTTATCCAACTCTCATCAACCTTCCCGCTCCGCCTTTTGAAGTTAAAAGGCGGCAGCAGTGGTTTTCTGCGACGAGAGTTACTTATTGGAATCACAGTGGCGGCGACCGCAACCGATTCTCACGGCGCTTCCCTTGAATCCATCAACTAATCTAATATATTTAAAAAAACCGTAATGTCAATAGAATTTAAGTGCGATTAATTCTAAATGTCGCAAAACAATTTTATTAAAATGTGCTTCCAATTCACCATTATCATAGTTGAAATTTTGAAATAATCATTTCTATTTCTAATTCAATATCTCTAAGCATGTCTGAATTTTAAAATAACCAACCTTCTAATTGACTCAAAATTACTAATGATCGCTAAAATTGCCAAGGTAATGAGAATCTGATTACTTAGTGCACCCAGAAAAATTAGAAATAGCCTGACATCTCTTCCCATTCTCCAATTATTGATTTTCTTTATTCTGTTCTTAAAAACCGCGTCATATTTATCAGCGGTATAGCTATTCAAAAAGCTACCCACTAGAGCCGCGAAACCGATGGTCCAAATAATGATGTCATTATGTAATAGCCAATGACCATGAATCATCCCGAAAATAATTATCGCATCTGCATATCTGTCTAAAACTGCATCAAACCATCCACCATATCTTGTCTGTATAAGTTTCAATCGTGCGACTTCACCATCACAACCGTCGATAATGGATGACAATTGAACCAAAATCCCACCAATGATGAGAAAGATATATTCTCCGACATAAAAAAATAGCGCACCGATAAAACTAGTAATAAAACTCATTAATGAAATTTGATTGGGGGTTATTTTTGTCTTTAAAAGCAACTCAGATATTTTGATTGAAATAGGTCTATTCAATATTCTGGAGATAGGGCCGTCTGTATTTTTTCTTAATCGTTCAATCAACAAAGATTTGGCATTTTTCAAAGCGCTGTCATCGTCCACATCTAACCAGTATTTATTAGAAATATCAAACGCTTTCATTTTATGACGGTTTGCTAGAAGCCTCATTCCGGCAGCTAAACTTTCGTTTCCGCTATCAATACTTTGTTCAAGCGTATCGAAAATTACTGGTGTGCATAAAAAAATACCGGTATCAATTCCATTATAGTTGTTAAGTTGTTTGCCAATATCTTTGATTTGACCATCTTCCATAAAAACTTTCGTAGCATCCTTTACATCTAAATATTTATGATGATTTTTATCCACACAAAGAACACATACATCATCTTCAATTGTTTGTTCTTGAAGTTCAAATAAGATTTTATCATCAAACAGATGGTCAGCCATTAAAAGAATAAAGGGCTCATGGAGATAGTCTTTTGCCTTAAGAACTGAAACACCATTTCCTTTTCTCCACTCTGCATTATGAACATAATCAATTTCTACTCCTAATTTGTCTCCGTTTCTTAAATGTTTTCTGATTTTTCCTGCATTATAGCCTGTGACAATCAGAAATTCTTTGATACCTGATTTTTTAGCGGTCAAAATTACTCTTTCGATAAAGCTCAATCCCAACAAAGGAATTAACGGTTTCGAATCACCGTTTTCTTTTTGTCTTCGGCCCTGTCCTGCCGCTAATATTAATGCTTTCAATATATTGACCTCCTTTCTCTGCGTCCGTTCCTTCTATTGATTGAGTTCTCAAATACAGTAATTACTTTTTACCTTTGAGTTTTTATACGCTTTGTTTTAGCTGTACAAACAAGTTACATACTGTTTGATGAACTTCTATCTTCCATTTTTCTTCTTATAGTAATGATATCCATTTTTGAAGTAATGTCAATGAAAATATCAATGTGGAAGCTTATATAATTTTAATAATAAAAGTAAAGAAAAGAACGAGAATTAATGCCGGCAAAAAATTGCCATTTTTTATTGGTCTTAACCCTAATAGCTTGATGCCGATACCAAATATGATTATGCCACCGACACCTGTGAAATCATTTAAGTATTGGGGGGTGGTCAGAAAGTCCATTTGACCGGCAAGCAGGACTAAACCTCCTTGGAAAAAAAGAACTGTCAACGCTGCGAATATTACACCCAAACCAAAAGTAGATGCCAGAATAATTGCCGCTACGCCGTCCATTAATCCTTTTATAAGAAGCAACTCAGGGTTGTTCTCTAATCCCGCCTGGACACAACCAAGTACAGTCATCGGACCGATACAAAAGAGTAAACTGGCAAATACAAAACCCTGGGCAAACAAACCTTGATCTGTGGAACCAACAAGGTTTTTCAGTTTTGAACCAAGTTGCTCAATGGCTTCTTCAATCCCAATAAATTGACCGAGCACGCCACCTGTGACAATACTCAATACAACGACCAGCGCATTCTTCATCTCGAGCCCAAGTTTTATCCCAAGCATGCAGGTAAAAAGGCCGAGTCCAATCATGATATTATTCTTTATATTCTCTGGTATCCCTTTTTTAAGAAAAAGCCCTACTAAACTGCCGATAATGACAAGCACGGTATTTACGACTACACCGATCATGGCATCATTATATCCACCTCACATCGAATTTCAACCAACTCGTGCAAAGGACATAATCCGTAACTGTTCAATTTTCAGTGGAGAAACTAAGGATAAGTATAGAACTAAAACAGACCTAGTTGTGATTCTTTCGGTTTTTCTTCCTCAAATATCTTTACTGTACCGAATTCACCATCATAACCCGGGTTTATTATAAGATCACCCCTCCGTACGCGGTCAATTGCAATTGCGATTCTTTCATCCGTATTGTTCTTTAGATCATGGATCGAGGTATTCAACAATATCTCAAATTCGCTGCCAAAAATATTGCACAGTCTGCGATATTCATTTTTTACCCCTACTGTATCTCGACCACAACTCTTTGCTTCGGCGATAATTTCTTCCAGTGGAATCATTTTTTTGTAAGGTATTGAATCTTCCGGCACAAACCCATCATCTCGGTCAGAAAGCGATTCAATCCGATGTAATACGCCGATCGTAAGACTGCGCGAGCAGACTGGACAAAGGTTATTATTGAACCGCGCCTCTTTGGGTGATAACCTTACATCGCACTTGCGGTGTCCGTCATAATGGTATTTACCTTCTTCTGGATGGAACTCAATAGTATACAGGAATTTCTCTTTGTCCTTATTCTTTAAGACATCACGCAGTTGAAAGTAATCCAGGTCTTCTTTAAATACATTTACCTCACGACCCAAGCGCGATGGTGAATGGGCATCAGAGTTCGAGACCAAAGTATAATTATCTAATATTGATATACGCCAGTTCATTCCTGGATCTGAAGATAGTCCGGTTTCCGCTGCAAAAAAATCGTCTTTGAGATCACCAAAACATTCTTCTATTGAGTCAAAACCTGAATTGGCTCCAAAAAGAGAAAACCAGGGCGTCCAGATGTGAGCTGGGATCAGAAAAACATCTGATGATATATCAAGTAATGCCTTAAACATCTCATAGGTATCAAGCGACAATATCGGCCTTCCATCAGAGGCAAGTTTTCCATAACGGGTCAAATAAGCATTGACTTTCTCCACGGTGGCAAAATCAGGAGCAAATATGAGGTTGTGTAAACGACGCAGCTTGCCTTTTTTAGTATATATATTGTTAACCTCAACATTCAGTATGAATTTCACGCCTCCATGTTCATAAATACCTTTACCCGCTGTTTTTAGACTTGCTTTCAATTCCTTGAGCCATTGAGGATGGGTGAAATCACCTGTTGCAACCATGTTAATGCCCTTGAGCTTGGCATATTCAGCGATCTTGGGGATCATCATTTCTTTGGATGTTGCCCTTGAATACCGTGAATGAATGTGCAAATCAGCGATCATTTTTCTGCAACCCCCACAATGCGCAAATCACTCTCTTGCGCTGGTTGGAAAGTCAGATGTCTATACAGACTACTCTTGAAACCCAGTTTAGCCAATATGTCACGGATCAAGGATAATCGGTACCCGCGTTCTCGGTGGATTTCATTGAGGGTTTTGGTCGTGCCATTTTCATTGATCTTTAAACTGATCTCCAGGGTTGAAATGTAAGTAGCCAAATCAAACCTATTTGTCCATATTGAATTAATATTACCATCCCTTCGATCAAATGTGCTATTGCCCCATTCATCACGCAAACAATGGACTGTATTCATGTCAAAGATAAAGATTCCCCCTGGTTCCAGTCCATCATACACGCTTTGCAGACAACCGAATAAGTCATCGACGCTCAGCAAATGATTAAGACTGTCGTAGAGACACGTAATGATCGGCATTTTATTAACAACCCCTATTTGCCTCATATCGCCATTGACCAAATGAACAGATCCGTTGGCCAAATGCGCAAACCGCTGTTTACAAATCGCCAACATGGACATGGACATGTCGAGTCCAAAGACAGCATATCCCCTTTGAGACCATAATTCAAGACATATACCCGTGCCACACGCAATATCGAGTATCCTTTTCTCTTTTCTATTATGCAGCATTAGTATGTTTTCGATATACGTAACCCAGGCAGGGTAATTAACAAAAGACATCAACGTGTCATAGTATGGTGCGATTATTGTAAAAGCAGGTCTATACGCCCCGGATTTCATAGTTTGGCGCTTCTTTGGTTATGGTAATATCATGTGGATGACTTTCTCTTAAACCGGCCGAACTTATCTTTATAAACCTTGCTTTTTTCTGTAATACCTTGATGCTCTTTGCGCCACAATATCCCAAACCAGCCTTAAGACCACCAACCAATTGGAAAATTACGTCTTTAACCAAACCCCGATAAGGAACCCTTCCTTCGACTCCTTCGGGCACAAATTTCTTGGCTGATTCCTGGAAATAACGATCAGCTGAGCCTTTGGGCATAGCACCAAGAGAACCCATGGCACGATATTCTTTGTACCGTCGACCTTCAAGCAAAATCCTTTCGCCTGGACTTTCTTCAGTCCCGGCAAAAAGATTCCCGATCATAACACAATATGCTCCGCAGGCAAGTGCTTTTACCACATCACCTGAATATCTTATACCGCCATCCGCGATTATTGGTATCTGTTTTTCCTTGGCAATGCGTGCACACTCGGCTATTGCTGTTGCCTGAGGTACGCCAATACCAGTTACAACCCTTGTTGTACATATTGACCCCGGGCCAATACCAACCTTAATACCGTCAACCTTAAGCTTGGCTAACTCCCTGGTTGCTTCGGCAGTCGCGACATTACCAACAATAAGTTCAATTTTGGGGAAAAGTCTTTTTATGCGTTTGGTCATACTAAACACACTCTTTGAATGTCCATGCGCCGTATCAATGACTAGTGCGTCAACATTCGCTTCAATAAGAGCACCAGCGCGAGCTTCTGTGTCTCGACCAATACCTATCGCCGCAGCACAGCAGAGTCGGCCAATCTTATCAACCGTAGCATCCGGATGTTCCATTTTCTTTATGATATCACGTACTGTTATTAACCCTTTTAGTTTACCAGCTTTGCTGACAATCGGAAGTTTCTCTATACGATGTTTCTTCAGTATACGTTGTGCTCTTTCCAAACTCGTTCCTTCAGGTGCGGTAATCAATTTCTCACGGGTCATAATGTCCTTTACTTTTCTAGAAAGATTTTTCTCAAAGAGGATGTCGCGATTTGTCAGAATACCAACGATCTGCTCTTTCTTATCAAGAACCACAACCCCGGAAATGCCGTACTTATCCATTGCTTCTTTAGCAAGACATATCGGCGAATTCTCCTTAACAGTAATCGGATCCACAATCATGCCACCCTGTGCACGCTTTACCTTTCGCACCTCACTCTGCTGTTTTTGAATCGACATATTCTTGTGAATAACGCCGATACCCCCCTGTTGCGCAACGGCAATTGCCATGGCTGATTCAGTCACAGTGTCCATTGCCGCACTGACAATCGGGATTTTCAAGCTAATATGCTTTGAGAATTTCGTCGCGACCGCACAATCGCAGGGTAAGGTGTCAGAATACTGGGGGACTAATAAAATATCATCAAATGTAAGGCATTGTTTATACTTTATGCTTTCCATTAACAATTATACTGATTTTTCCACTAACGTCAAGTAGGCTGTTGGGGTCAAATCTTGACAGGGTAACCGAGAATGTCGAGATTTGACCCCAACAGCCCAACACACTACGGTACAAACCAAAGTCCAGAGATTTCGTTCGCATTATTAAAAACCACCTTAATGTTAATCGTCGATTTCTCGAATTCACAGGTTACGAATACAATGTTAAAACCTTGTTCTTGTGTCTGCCGAACGCCAGTTTGTTTCTTAAAAGACCCGCTTTGTGCAAGTAACTCCTGCCACACCTCCTGAAGTTTTGCTTCAGACATCACGCCTTTCATTGTACTATCAAAATTCTTTACTGCATTAGCAAAATCTTCCTTTACGAGTGACTCAACAAATCCTGTTGCTAAAGGAGTAAGGTCACCGACCTTTGGACCATCCTTTTTCTCACCGCAAGAAATAAAGGAAATCATTAAAACCAACGCCGATATTAGCAGAACGTAAATCTTCATCACATTCACCCCCTTCTTAATTACATTCTCTAAGAAGATTATATCGAGAAACAATCCTGTGTCAATCTATCATCTTGACAAACCAGTACTCATCACTACACTTGTTTTGAAAAATCACTGGAAAACAGGAGAAAATATGAAGCAATTATTAGTAGGGATAATACTCTTAGTTTGTTTGGCTGATGGACTGCAATATTCCCCTCGTATCAAGGCTTTAGGTACTGATTTTGCCTGGCTTGTCCCTGATTATGAAACTGACCTTTATCAAAACCCTCAAATATTCAACGAAAAAATGCTCGGCATTGCCTATGATGCAACCTCAGCTCAACCTCTGAGCATATTTCTCAGCTCGAGCCGTATCGGCATCCTTGCAAAATACTGGGTAGACTATCAGTACGAGTTTTTTCCGAATTACCCGGGCTGGCGGAAGTATTCTATTTACTTTGAAGACTTGTGGCTGTTAAAAGTAAAAAACGAAGTCTGGAACTTGTTTAACGATGGTATTATCAACCGCTATGAACAGGAAGATGCATCACTCTACCTCATGGTAAAGGGCATTGAGTATTTTATCGGGTCACAAACATCTTTTAATATCGGTAAGGTGAATATCGATTTAAAAATTGCTGCTGGGTTTTACGAAAGGTTTGAAGAACGGAATATTGGCGTAATCTACAGTCAGCGAGTTGGTATACCCAGTGGCCGAATCGGCTTATTCTACACAAATGCTTCTCAGGTAAACAGATTCACTTCCTGGTTTGTCGACTTCGGTGGACCAATCACAACCGCCGAAATCAAATCATTACCCTACTCAATATACCTTGACCTTGGAGATTATGAAAGAGAGCTCAAATATTTTGCCAACACATTCACCACTCGAATCGGTTGGGCAAAGGCATTATCAATGGGAGAAAAAAGCTTTGCAGTGATCGGCTTGCGTAATGACTTCCTGTATCAACCGACCCGGGATTTTTCAACTGGTAATGATCTCCAGGCTTTTACCAATAGCTTCAGAATCCCTTTGGCAGTTGAATACCTGGTTAATAAAGTTTATCTGCGCTTCGGCACAAGCTTCTTCTATAATTTTAAGAACCTCAGAGAATCAACTGATACCGGTCTTGTCAGTGGACATATTTCTCACCGGTTGAGTTATTCCTATTCTTTTGGTCTTGGCTGGCACCCGAATCAACATCTGTCAATTGATCTTGATAATTATGAATATTTGACCGATCTCAGTTATTGGTCTATTTATATCAAATGCGTTTTCTAAAAGAACAATGAATAGGAAACAGTAGCCTTGACATCTAAATTATTTAGCATATAATTTTTTTGAGTTTGCGGGCGTAGCTCAGGGGTCGAGCATCGGCTTCCCAAGCCGAGGGTCGCGGGTTCAAATCCCGCCGCCCGCTTTGTGCCGCAGTATGCGGCACAGCGGATAGCTAATAGCAAATAGCAAATTGTTTTTATTAGCAATTCGCCATTAGCTATTAGCAGCGGTTCATATCTGAATCGCATGGAGGTATGATGGTGATATCGAAGGTTTTCTTTATTTTATTTTGCATCCTTGCCACCGGTCCTTTTTCAGGCGAGATGAACTGGAAAACATATACACTTAAGGCATCAGCAACTGATCAAACAACTGCTTTTGACCTGTTGAAAAAGGAATTCAATACGCTACAGTATGATCAAGGCATGCTGGTCATGGATTTTCTCCAGAACAACCCTGGGCTCAGCAATCAAATCTCCAGTCTTTTGCCAGATTACTGTATCCTCAAGCAGAATTACTTAACCGACGGCAGCATCGAATACGTCTACCACCTTTCTTTGACAAATAAGATAATGGCACATCTCCTGCCCAAAACGTCTTCTGTGAAGCTCGTCGTTCCCATGTTGTGTCCGTGTTGTAGACAGGAATGGCCTGATGGCAAACCAGTCCCCCAGGGGCTCGAGCTTGTACCAAAACAGATTGAGTCCACTACGTACACAGGTATTGTCATCGACTGTCGAGATTTTGACCTGAAGCCTTGTCTTTTCCCAAGCATCTATAATGATATGCTGGAAGAGGTATACTCAGTCAGTTTTGCTGACCAGAATTCTATTATTAATAGAGGGTTGGTGCTATATACAACACGAGATCTATACAAAAATCCGAGAATCGGCCAAAATCCCTTAAGGATTCAGGCAATCGATATTATTGGTAAAGCTGGAACTGATATTAAAATCTCTGGACCAGATGCACGTCGCATCCACGGTTCAAAGAATAATATAGAACTCCTCAAAGAATGCCGTCTCGCCATTATTTTTGGACCTTAGTACTACTAATCCTAAGCTGCTCAACTTTCTTTCACCGCCGTAGTGAATTTGAAAAAGGATTAGCCGACTATCAAGCCGAGTATTTCCTGAAAGCCGCAAAGCACTTTGAGACCTATTATGCAGAGCACATCGAATCTCAAACTACCCTGTACTACCTTTATGATTGCTACAAGAAACTCAATCAAGGAACCGAAGTAATACATGTTTTAGAACAACTGGTAAAAATCGGCAGCATGGATGAGAATGTTTACCTCAATCTGTTTCAATATTACCGCACGAATTTGCAATATAATGACCTCTACACATTGCTCAACAATTTGAAGCCGCCAGTCGCCAGCATTTTTAATGAAAAACACGCCTTGACCAGAAAACTCTATGCAGAAATTATTAGCGGCGCAACGGATCGTTCAGTGTATGCAGACCCAATGGTTTTTGCGGTATCTGAAAAATATCTTCCATTATTTCCCGACAGTAAATTCTATGACCATGATACACTAACTAATAAAAACCTCGTTATTCTTTTTGATAAACTAGTTGAACCTATTTACCCGAAGACATTCTATACCATGAAAATAGTTCAAACCAATTCCTTTATTTACTTACCATACATGAGATTGGTTCACCTCGGAATCATGGATTTCAACGCGGACTTGGACCCTGATGCAAAAGCCCTGGTCACCTCTGCGGTCAAAGGAATCGCCCGACTCAAAAATAGAGGATTGATTAATTAAGTTAATAAATCGCTATTTTCTCCGAGAGTTTGTGCCACCTTTCTTTTTCTCAGCTGTAGCACTGACTTTTATTCTGTTAATGGACCAATTGTTTCGTCTGATTGATCTCTTTGTAAGAAAGGGGCTGCCATTTGACATCGTTGGCCAAATTCTGATCTACACCCTGCCTTTAATAGTTTCATATACTGCACCAATGGCAATCCTTGTGGCAATTATCATGACCTTTGGCCGTTTTTCTGGGGACAACGAGATTCTTGCCCTGAAAATAAGTGGTCAGACTTTCTTTTCGGTTATGAAAACACCTTTTATAGTAACCCTTTTATTTATGTTTTTCCTCATGTTTTTCAACAGCTTCGTACTCCCTGAGTCAAACCATCGGGTGAGAAATCTCATGCTTGACATATCAAGGAAGCGACCAGCTATAAGGTTGCCGGAGGGAGTTTTTACAAACGAATTTCCCGGTTACATGGTATATGTAGGTAGAAAAGATGAGCACCGGTCAAAGCTCTACGATATAACTATTTACGATCTCCGTAATAGCTTAATGATGACTGCTCCTCATGGTGAACTCAAAGATTTTGAAAAAGAGGGAATCCTCCAATTCATTCTCTATGACGGCGAACTACATCAGCTCATTGATAATGCTACGTACCAGCGAACAAATTTCAGCAAACAGACTATCAATATGACGGTAAATACTGAATTGGTAAGAAAGGAAAGAAAGCATCGTAACCAGAATGAACTCAATATATTTGGACTCAAGTCCAGAATTGATCAAACAAGACAGGAAATCTTATCACTAAACACTGAGATCACTGAAATCGGCACCGTGGCGATAACCAAGTTCATTAACGGTGATATCACAAACCTTGATGCTGCACGATTCAAAATCGGAAAAAAAATCAACGTGATAAAAGGTAAACAAAGGAAAATATCACGGTATTTAGTCGAATTCAATAAGAAATTCTCATTGGCTATTGCCTGTATCCTCTTTGTTTTAATAGGTGCTCCATTAGGTTATCTTTTCCGGCGTGGTGGGATTGGCGGAGTTCTTATCGGCATTCTGCTGTTTTCGTCATACTACATCCTCGTCCTTGCGGGCGAGGAATTTGCCGACCGACGCGGTTTTTCACCGTACTGGGCAATGTGGTTACCTAATATTGTACTCTTTATCTCGGGGCTCTATCTCTTTCTTCTCGCGGAATATGAAAGGTCGCCTCTCAAGCGGTTTCTAAAATGAAAGTGATTACCCGTTACGTACTCAGCAGTTTCCTGAAATATCTATTTCTTTGCCTCGGTGTCCTGATATTTATCTATGTCGTGATAAATCTATTTGACAACCTGGGGAAATTCTTGGCTAAGGATGCCCTGGCAAAAGATATTCTCCTCTACTATGTCTACCTGACACCTTCCTACCTCGTGCTCCTCATCCCTATAGGGTCAATAATGGCAGTCTTTTTCATCTTCGGTATCATGACGAAAAACAAAGAGCTGGTGGCTTTGAAGACGTGCGGTTTGAACACAAACCGCCTCTTCATGTTGATTCTTTCTGCCGGTTTAGTGATTTCTATACTGACCTTTGTCTTCCAGGAAACAGCTGGTGTCTGGTCACAGACAAAGTTATTTGAACACCAAAAGGAAAAAATCAATAAGCGGCCTAAACGACCACAGAGCATGCGCAATAATTTTTTCTACCAGGGCGAAGATGACTGGGTCTATTTTATCAAAAGGTTTGACGCCAAAACGCAAAGGATTAACATGGTTATCCTCTGGCAGATATCCAAAGAGAATAAAATCAAGAAGAGAATAGATGCTGCGACTGGAGTATATGATGAATACTGGAAATTTAGCCAGGCGACATATCGAGAATTCGACGAACAAGGTAATGAAACTGTAAAAACCTATCCAGTCTTAGAAATGCCCGAGCTCAAGGAAAAACCCGAGGATTTTATGAAGAGAATAAAGCCAGTTGAAGAAATGAATTTTGTCCAGATCTACAAATTCGTACAGAAAAGGGCGCGCGCTGGCGAGAATATCGCGAAGGAAGAAGTAGAATTGAATTACCGTTTTTCTAATCCTATAATAACGATAATTATTTTACTCATTACGCTTCCTCTTTCAGTAGTATTAAAAAAAGGCGGCATTGCAATTGGCTTAGGCATAAGTGTCGCCATAGCATTTACCTATTGGGGACTCATTCAATCATGCCGCGCCTACGGCGTCGCCGGTATAATGAACCCGCTCCTCGCTGCCTGGCTTCCCAATATACTCTTTGGAGCGGTGGGCATTGTTTTAATACTCAAAGTACCGAGATAGAAAGCAAAAAAACTTATCTGTCCTTCTTTAATCAAAATGAAATCTACGCGAAGCAATTCTACTGTATCTAGTCCCTAAGGATCTCAGTATACTTTCGCCTCTTGACAAGTTTCATCTTTCTATTACAATATATAGACTTAAGTGATGCGTCTCTGAGAAGGGTAGCCTTCTTAAGGATATATTGTTGCAAGAAAGATTGCGTTTACATATATTTATTAAAACTTTGCAGTCAACAATGAAGGAAATATGAAAGTCAAAAAATTTAGTAAATGGTCTACCAGAATCCTTTTGATTGTTTTCTTAGCTCTGGTTGGTATTGGTGGGTTATGTAGAAATCCATATACAAGCAATCCGAATCTTAAACTATTGGTTGGTGATACCACTACTAAATATGATTCAATTCACTGCAGTAATCCAGTTGTCTCGATGGATGAAGTAGTATATTATCTAGGTATGGATAGGGATAGCGCTGGGGATTATGATTTTGCAATAGGTGCAGTATATTCAATTAATAGTGATGGGAGTAATAATCAAAAAATTCTAAATGGCAATTTCAATGCACTCGCTATTTCAAAGGATGCGCAAAAGCTTGCAGTCCATCCCTATAGTGGGAGTTATCCCAATTATACGCCGGATAGTTTAATCTTAATACTCCGAATATTCGATTCAGAAATAGATAGTTATCCGATTTCTAAAAAAGAAGTTAGAGATATTGAATTTGGTAATAATGGTCAAATGGTATATTATGCGATAGAAATCTTCTCTTATCCTTCCAAAACTGAGATCTATCAACTTAATCTTTCTGATTCCACTAACGAACTCGTTTTTTCCAGCGATCGGTTGTTTGGTTTCGACCTTTCAACAAATGATTCCATTTATTTTGATTCCATTATGGCTCGCCCCCAGATAAATCCTATTCAAGAGGAATATATAATTGGCACGTATGGATACGAACGTTACGAATTCCTATTACGAAATACTATTATGCATGAATTAGACACTTTACCTGATTCTTTAATGCCATATTATGACGGTTGTGTGGGTTATCCTTATTGGTTTCCCAATGGCAAAGATATAGTTTTTATGGCTAAGCCATATTCCGAGCCTTCGGGTATAAGTTCAGGCGAAATTTGGATTCTTGAGAATGTTTTTGAGCAGATAGAGAAATAGGAGGCAACATGAGTAATCATTTTATCAAATGTGGTAAAACACAACTATCTATAAACTTAGTAATGATGATAATGCTGAGTTTATTTTTTCTCAGATGCACTAAAGAGCCGAAAGAATATCCATGGCATATTGTCGAAGAAATCCCAGTCGGTGAAGCTCCTCGAGGTATTACTGTTCTGCCTAATGGCGCGTATGCTTATGTAGCTAACGGCTATAATGTTTCCGTAATTAGAACATCCGATAACACCGTTACTGAAACAATACCAATTGGTAGTCCTACCTGGTTTCTCACTTCCTTACCAAACAGTGAATATATATATGTCACTAGCCAAAGTATTCCAGTAATTCGGACATCAGACAATACAGTTGTTGATACAGTGCATACTGGCAGCTATGCAGACCATATTACTGCGCTCCCTAATGGTGAGTTTGTTTATGTGACCACCGATAGCGATGTCTCAGTAATTCGGACATCAGATAATACGGTTATTGATACAATCCCAATCTATGGCAAGCCTAAAGGTATTGCAGCTTCACCCAACGGTGATTATGTGTATGTAGCAAGTCAAGACTCTAATGTTATCTTTGTAATTCGTACTTTCGATAATACTATTACCAATACAATTTCATTAGGAGAACTTCCACCATATCGAATTGCGGTCTTACCAAATGGCGAATATCTTTATATAACCGGTATAACTGTTCTGGTAATTAGATTGTCAGACAACACAGTTATTGATACGGTTCCCAGTGGGTTAATGCCTGGCGGTGTTGCTGCCCTGTCTAATAGTGAGTATGTTTATGTAGCATGTTGGGAGAGCCACAATGTTTCTGTGATTCGGGTAGCAGATAATACTGTTGTGGAAACCATTGAAACAGGGGACCTTATTGAGGATGTCGCTGTTCATCCTGATGGTGAGTTTATTTATGTAACAGGCACAAGTGGGTCTAAAGTTTTTGTAATTGGTTTTTAAGGAGGAAAAATGTGGTACATAAAAAAGACTTGTTTCGCTATGACAATAATCTTGGTTTGTGCTTCTTTTCTATATCCCCAAGAGCAAAAAGTTGTAAAAATTCCATTGCCCCAAAAACCACGGGAAGAAAATATTGTTAATTTGGACTTGGCGAAGAAGGTTGGTTTGACAACTGCTCAAAAGAAATTTGGGGAAGGTGTAATAGGCGAACCAATTATCGGTTATGATTTGAATGGCAACATTAGAGTTTATATCATACCTTTTGGAATTGGTAAGCGTATATTTCCGACCGGAAATGAGATACTTGCTGACATTGAAAATGCGAGACAGTTTCTTCCAGAGGCAAAAAAGGAACTCGCAAAAGTTAGAGAATTGTCGTTAGCATCAAAGCGGGAAGAAATCAAGGTTGAGAAAAGAGGCAATAGGATGTATATGGCAAAGAATACTGAATGGTTAGAAGCAGAGAAAAGGATAGAGGATATTAAAAATAGCTGCTGGGGAATAGGTGAATATGCGGCGATAATCGTATCCGCGCGAAAAGATTTGGTGCCCATTTTAGGATTCTCGAACACTCTTCCCTACTATTTTACTTATCGGGAGATTACTGAACAAATGGCTAAAGAAGCATTGAATGCTGATAATGTGTTGCTGGTTCGTTTTTATTATGGTAGTAATTTGGATCAGATTTTTGAGTACGAATCATCATCAGAAAAGAAGATATGGATTGTCGTATTCCCACCAAGAATAGTAAAAGCTGGAGAAGTTACTGCTGAGGAACTCGAGATAACAGAAGATGAACAAGAATGGATAAAACAAAAGTGGGATGAAATATTAAAAGAGGTGCAAAATGAAGAGTAGAGTTTTGAAAACATTAATATTTTTGGTCATTCATTTTAACTTAATGTCTGCTGCTGATCATTTCATTCTAAATAGAACAGATGTTGTTCCAGCATATTTGTGGTCTGCCGGATGTTCTCCAACAGCTGCGACAATGGTTCTGGCATACTGGGATTGGGATAGCCCTGGTGGCCGGCAAGCCGGGCATGGCGTTGTTGTACCTTACTATTCCGAACGGTTTTGGGTTGACAGTTTCCCTGCCTATGGTGGTGGCTACTATCATTGGAGTGATGGTGAACGTTATTATACTATTCCATACTCTCTTTGTAAAATTGCGTATGGTATGGAAACCAATTCTGGAGGAGCCACTAGTGTAGGATATTTTCAACATCATATAAGGGATGGCATGTTAGGGTGGGCAAATGACCCATATATTCGTATAGGTGGGACTAATACATGGTGGCCTGGACTGGGAAATAACTTTTCAGGATACGAAGGCTTTACGATATGGAATTGGGGTGATATTTGGAATGAGATTAAAGATGAAATTGATGTAAATCGGCCTTGTGTTTGGAGTCGAAATGGAAGTTGGCACGGTGTTGCAAGTGGTGGTCATTCAGTCGCTGTTATTGGTTATAGCGATAATGGATATGTTTATTACCGAGATACTTGGAGTTTAGGTTACTATGCAGACCCCTATGAGGGTAATGGCCAATCATTCGCAGATATAACTACGGTTGAACCGGGAACTAACAATCCCGCTGATATTGCACTCGTCGTTCCAGATGGTGGTGAAATTTGGGGAGGTGGCAGTATCCATAATATTGTATGGTATCAGTATGGCTCTGGACTTGACAGCATTCGAATTTACTGGTCTACTGATAGAGGTTATTCTTGGTCGCTGCTACATACCAATACTAATCCCCAACCAGGATGGAATGATTATTCATGGACAGTTCCCAACATATCCTCTGAAGATATTTTCGTCAAAGCAGAGGGGTGGGGCAGAGTTGGCGGATTTGATTATATTATTGCCTCTGAAGGAAGTGAAAATCGGTTCAGAATATTCCCACGGACAATCACGGTAGTATCACCTAACGGTTATGAAAAATGGAAGAAAGGCGATGCATATGATATTAAGTGGACAAGTTATAATGTGAATATAACTGAAAATGTAAGAATCACCCTTTACAAGGGGCAAAATTATGTTTGTGATATAATAAGCAGCACCCCTAACGATGGATCTCATAGCTGGCAAATACCCACCACACTTGCGGATGGTTCAAATTATAAGGTTAAAATATCAATTGAAAACGCACCTACTATTTATGATTTTAGTGATGAAAATTTTTCGATCGTTTGGTTATTTGCGCCAACGTATCTCAAGATCGTTGGTCAACCCACTACAACGTCTGTAACAATACAGTGGCAGGATAATTCGGACGATGAAGCTGGGTTTCAGATTGGGAGAATGGTTGATGATGAAGGTTGGAATCCGACAAATGAGAATTATGCGACCGTTGGTCCATCTCAGGGTTCAGGGAATGTGGTGGAGTTTACCGATGAGGATCTTGAATTCCTACATAAATACACTTACAAGGTACGCGCTTTCAAAACTCAAGGTAATTCCGATTGGTCAAATGCAGTGGCGTTTACAATTGGTGAACTCGCACGTTCTGATTATCCAGAGTTGTCTGCATTCAATAACCAGAAGAGAATTATGGTTGGAACCGCTGGAGTAATACATCTAAGTTATTATAATGGATCTAGGATGTACTATACATCTTCAACTGATCAAGGATTGAACTTCAGTCCTTGGCGTCTCCTATATGTAGAATTCCCACCTGATACTACTGTTGCAATTGGGCTCGACAACGACCATGATCCTTTGGTGGTATACGGGAGAAGTGATTGGGTAACTGGCACCAGTTACAAGGTCAGATACCGTATTC
>Ga0209986_10001376_pt1 | contig 23290 bp, 16 predicted proteins | sample BlataG_FD_183168 | JGI IMG/M metagenome (GOLD analysis project Ga0209986, IMG submission 183168) | Deep subsurface microbial communities from Black Sea to uncover new lineages of life (NeLLi) - Black_00105 metaG (SPAdes) (version 2) | ecosystem: Environmental > Aquatic > Marine > Oceanic >... | reverse complement strand
GGGGTCAAGGGGTCAGGGATTCGAGTGAAATGCTTAAGAATTACAAAGAATTAAAAGTTTGCACAGGAGGGAATAGGAGAGGTTGAGAGGATGCTCAAAGCACTTACTAAATCGCTACAAAAAAAACACTTGAATCCTTGAACCCTTGAATCCTTTGCATCAACTAATTGGGAGAAGAACCAATTTTTTAAATACAAAGGCTTTAGGGTTAATATTGTATATCTATAAACTATTTTTGTTCTTTTCACCTTTAAAATATCTTAATAAAGTCTTTCTTTCCTCTTCTGTAGCGGCACGCCGGCGTGGGTATAATTCTTCCTCGGTTTCAGCGGCAGAAGTCCCCCCCTCTACACCTTCTTCACTACTTTCCATCTCTACTGCTTCAGTCTTACAATTGATCATTTCTAGCCCGTTGGTACTCGCCTCTTCAAGGTCCACATCAATAAAATTGGAATCTTCGATGCGAGAATTATCCAATACAGCTCGAGCCATAATCGCATCCTGAAAATCTGATTTTTTTATGGACAAATTGCTTAAATCTGCATTAATGAATGAGGCGTCTCGACAAATTGAACCTTCGAAATTCGCTCCTGCAAAAGTTGAACTTTCAAAATTCGCATCAATGAGATTCGTGTTGATCATGCTCGTATTTGAAAAATCGGCCTGAACAGCTTCAACTCCATTCAAAATGGCATCCTTGAAAACTGCACCCGGTGCATTTGCTTCAGTCATATCAGCATCTGTCAGATCTGCCCCATTTAAATCAGCCTCACATAGATTCGCACCACTTAAATCGGCGTCAGTAAGATTGACGCCTCCCCCCTTTACCCGGGCCAAAACTGTTCCTGGTAAATTCGCTCCCTGGAGATTCGAGCCTTCAAGGGTACATCCCGCCAGGTTTGCACCCTCTAGATCTACATCCTGGAGTTCAGCCCCAGCTAAATCTGCCCCCTGCAGGTCGGCAGAAACGAGGTCAGCATCATTAAATTTAGCCTTATTACCGTGGATATTGGTTAATCTGGCTGTCTCTAATGCAGCTTCTATCAATACAGCCTCGGTCAAATCAGCACCAGCAAGCGTGGAATCCGCCATGTTTGCTTCACTTAAATCTGCCTTTGTCAAATTGGCTTGGTTTAATATTGCTTCTTCTAAAGTGGCACCAATGAGCTTTGCACCTGATAGATTAGCCTTTATAAGTGTAGCTCCTGTTAAATCGGCATCACTTAAATCAGCCCCGCTTAAATCAGCCTCATTTAAATTGACATGAGCAAGAGATGCTCCTGTTAAGTTGGCACCTTGTAAATTAGCATTAGATAGATTCGCCCCCTCTAAATCGATCTCAATGAGTTTGCACTGCCTTAAATCTGCTCCAGATAAGTTTTCCCCTGGTTCCAATTTTATTTTTTTTTGATTTGTTTTGTTCTCAGCCATTTTTATTGTGACCTCAAATTAATTTATTTTTACTAATGACCCTTTAATGGTGTTAATTCCGCTTGCTTCTACATTTACCATAGCTCCTTTAATCTTATTACTGACAGAGGCTTGAGATGTTATCTTCAGTGCTTTCATTTTCAAATCCGTTTGGCCCTGAATTTGAATTTTCATCGCTTTTATTTTTATTGACCCATCTTGTTTCATGGTTATCGAACCGGATCCACATTTTAAAACGATTTGTTTATTGCTTTTTATTATTAATTTATCTTTAGCGACTATGGCAACTTTTTTCTTAGAAACCACGTTAAAATGCTTAGTTACTAAAAAATTTGTATTCTTCTTGGTAGAGACCTTTAAATTTTTTTTAGTCTTCATCATAATATCTTTTTTTGCACCTATAGCTATCTTCTTATTGGCATTTACCTTAATATCTTTTTTTGCACCTACCACAATGTTCTTCTTTGCACCTGTAGTAATGTTTTTAGCTGATGAAGCTTTTATATTTCCTTTTGCTTTGGTAGAGATATTTTTCTTTACCTCCAATGAATGGTTTCCACCTGTTTTTGCTTTGACATTTCCCTTAACTGTCCTGCTTTTATCGCCTTTAATCTTTATGATCTCATCCCCTTCTACAGATTCTTTTTTATCGCCTCCTATGTTAATTTTTCTGTCTTCCCCTATAGAAACGATATCATCCTCATCAATTGTCATTTTACGATCGCCTTTGACATTAATAGTTAAATCAGCCTCTGTACTCAAAAGAATACCTTCACCTTCACCTGAGTCGTTTGGTGCCCCTAAGCTGAGGACGGTATTGGCATAAGGAGTTGCTAACGTTATTTGTTCACTACCTCCTGCATCCTGCATTTCTAAAGTATTTCCTGAGGAAGTGTTCAAAATATTATTCGATTTATTGCTGTTATTTACCGGCGATGACGTGGACGGGTTCGGTACGGTTCCTACACCTATAGGCCGGTCTAAATTCCCATCAATGCAGGACCAGGCGATCTCCACCCCGGCATGCTGGGGAAAATGCATTCCATGGCCTGCGCCGGCATGAGGTGAAGCTAATCTTACCAACTGGGAGGCCTCATCAGCACTGGTATCAGATAAATCAAATGGCATTTTAAGACGATAGCGACCTTGATCATCAATATATGCATATTTTTCACCTTGTGCTGCCTGAGTGACCGAGTTCATGATACCGTACAATCTAGGAATTGGAGTAACCCGCGGAGGTCGATATTCAACGTTAATTGGTATGGCTTCAAAATAATTTTCAAAAGTCGGCATTACTTTTTTTGATTCCGGAAGCACAGCAAACAATCCATGCTGGGTTCCGCGTAACAAAACTTTTGTCAAAATATATTCTGGATTATTCCAATCTTCCTTATAGTGTTCGCCCATCTTGAATTTAAATCCGGCTCGGAACAGGCGACAATCGCTTTTTCCTTTGAATATTTTGCTATTGGACAATATTTCTTCATTTCGCACTTTAGCAAGAAAATCGCCCTCCTTTGTATCTTTGAAGTGATCACCATATTCATAATACATTCCAGGCGAATCTTGATCGATCTGGCTTTCAACTTTTAGATCTCTTGAAGGGAAGCAATAATTATAATCTTTTAATCGAACCAATCCAGTAACAACATTTGCCTGACAGATCAATTCACTAATTGTCTCTTTTTCGCTTAAAGGATCTTTATTAGGATTATAATAGATGTCTTCTTGTTGCTCAATTGCCGGGAGCAAATCATTCGAGTCAGTAAAGACAATTACATCATTATCATCCTGATGATCAAAATAATAGAATATACCAAAATGTTCCATTCGACGATTGATAAAATTGAAATTTGTTTCACGATACTGAACTATATACTCCAGCTCGGGATAAGATTCATCCAGATTGAATTTATAATCAGTGCCTGAGAAACCGGAATTTTTAAGAACCTGGGTCACAATCTTTTGAACATCCATTTTTTGATATATTTCACTCAAATAAGTTAAAGTTAAACGCCACATTTTAGGTATCAGCACAGCATAATAGGAAACATAATTCGGTGTTCTACCCCTCTGTTCAAATTTGGATATAATACCATGGATCTTAATCGGTTCCTCATCTCCACGGTTCATCACAAATGTCGCTTTTTTATTGAGTATACTGCTCGAGTCTAATTCAGGATCATTTGAAAGTAGTTCAAAGCTATAAACAAATAAGCGGGAAATGTGTTCCTCTCCTTGAAAAGATAGAACTCGAACTGTATCTTTAGGCAATTCACTCAAATGAAGTTCATAATAAGGCTCGTTGTGTTTGTATGTAACCATGATATCCCCTCTAATTAAATTTGTATTTGAAGTTACCTTCTTTATCCTTGCTCACCTTAAGATTCGAAGGCGCTTTTCCTTCGGCCATAAAACCCAATAACTGGGCTGAAATCTCAGGTGAAATTCTGCGGTCAATAATTGCATCGATATTTCTCGCCCCGGTCTCGGCTTTGGTACAAGAATCCACAATCTCTTTAATCACTGATTTAGCAAACTCTACCTTAAGATTCTGATTTTCCTCCAGTCTCTTAGCAACTCTGGATAATTTTAGCTCTGCGATATTTTTCATAACCTCCTGGTTTAGGGGTAGAAGTAATATGGGTTTCACTCGGCCTAAGAATTCAGGACGAAAGTGTTGATTCAGATAGGGACGTAACTCTTCCAGCAAGTCATCCGGAGAGGTCATGCCCTGTTCATAGTTCTGAAATATGACTTCAGATGCCAGATTGGAAGTCATAAATATTATGGTATTATTAAAACTGATTTGACGTCGATCAGCGTCTTGCAGCATCCCTCGATCAAAAACCTGCATAAACAGATCTTTAACTGCCTGATTAGCTTTTTCAATCTCATCCAACAGCACCACACAATAGGACCGGCGACGCACAGGTTCGCTCAAGGCTCCGCCCTCTCCATAACCCACGAGTCCGGGATCTGCGCCGATTAACCGGGAAGTATTATATTCATTCTGGTATTCAGTCATGTTTAGCGTTACCATGAACCTTTCATCACCAAACAAAACCTCAGCCACTGTCCGCGCGAGCTCAGTTTTCCCGACACCGCTTGGTCCTACCAAAAGGAAAACCCCTATCGGCGCTTCTTCTCTTTTTAAGCCAACTTTGGCGCCGCGAATTACATCAGCAATCTGTTTTAAGGCATGGTCCTGGCCGATCACTCTTTTTTTCAACTCTTCTTCAAGCTGCAGAGTTGTAGTCATTTCATCGCGGGTCATATTACCCACAGGTATCCCTGTCCAGGACTCAACGACCTCTGCTACGGTCAAATCGGTCACATCAACAAAGACCTGGGGATTTTCTCCCTGAAGAGTCTGAAGTTTCTCTGTTACCGTGTTTATTTTTTCATCAATCTTTGTTTCTTTTTTATCTTTGGTTTCTACCTCAAACTTCTTTTTTCGTAATTCCCTTAATTTGTTTACCAATTCACATTCTTTAGTCCAGCGTTTTTCTTTGTTTTTAATTTCCTGTTCCAATCGGGATTTTTCAGCTTGCAAATTCTTAAGCCTTTCTTTGTTATCTGTGATATTTAAATCTTGGTCTTTTTGCAGTGTTTCGATTTCAAGGTCTACAGAATTTAGCTCGCTTATGAACAATTTGAGGCTGGGAGGTTTGCTGGTTAAAGACATTTTTACACGCGTAGCTGCTGTATCCAGTAAATCGATCGCTTTATCCGGAAGCTGACGGCCAGAAATATATTTTCTTGAAAGCTTAACAGCCGCCTCCAGAGCCGTATCTGATATATGAATACCATGGTATCCTTCATATCTTTCTTTAATACCACGAAGCATAAATATGGCTTTTTCATCTTCTGGTTCGCCAATATGAATAGGTTGAAACCGACGCTCCAAAGCCGCATCTTTTGCAAAATATTTATTGTATTCAAGATAAGTAGTCGCTGCGACAGCCCGAAAGTCCCCCCGTGCCAGGGCAGGTTTAAGTAAATTAGCCGCATCACTGCCTCCAGCACTTGCCCCGGCTCCAATGAGTGTATGTGCTTCATCAATAAAAAGAATAATTTGATGCGATGACTTAGTTACCTCGTTGATTACTGCTTTCAGGCGTTTTTCAAACTCTCCCCGCATCTTTGTTCCTGCCTGTAAAGCTCCTAAATCAAGTCCATGTATTTGGACATTTTTCAGGACATTCGGTACATCATTAGCAGCAATCTTGAGGGCTAATCCTTCCACAACAGCAGTTTTTCCAACACCAGGTTCGCCCAGTAGAATCGGATTGGATTTTTTTCTTCGGCTCAGAACCTCTACCACCTGAATTATTTCATCATCCCTCCCTAATATTGGATCAACTTTCCCATCTTTTGCCTGCTGGGTTAAATTGGTTGTATAGATATCAAGTACACTCCCGCCAGGCGGAATCTCTTTGGCTTCTTCAGCAGGAAGAGCTTCCATGGCTTCGGCCTTATCTTCTATAGAACCAGTCACAATCTTGTAAAAATCACTTTTTAATTCCTCCTGGTTTATAGGAGAGAAAGTGTCCATCAAACCTGTACTAATCACTAACTCCGATGAAATAAACACTTCAAATAAGGCACCTGAACGGATCTTTGACTCTTTGTGATGGACTGAACTTGTAATCCAGGCTTGTTCAAAAAGTTCCGCTAACAGAGGAGATAACTTAGGCTTGCCTGTATTGCCTGTCTCCATTTCCTCAAGATTTTTATTACAAGCTGATTGGACATCTCCAAGATCAATGGTATAGTGCCTTAAGATTATCGGGATATCACCTTGTCCATCCTCAAGCAGTGAACTCAAAAGGTGCTCTATGGTTACTTCATAATGGCCTCTTTTGATTCCAAGGCCAGTGGCGGTATCAAGATTTCGAATCAAATGGTTGTTTAATTTTAATAAAAGCGATCTTAATTCCTTACTTTTCATTGGATCCCCCAAAATTAAATTGTTTCATGGAAATCAAAGAAGGTCTTTAATGAGCTTTTCCGATATAACGCTCATACGTATAATAAACCTCAATATTTCCCTGCTGAGGCCTACCTAACCAAAGGCTTAAACCAAGTTTTAGACGTCGATCGTTCCACGGAACGGTTCCAATACTTTCTGATTTGAGAATAAACTTGACATCATATTCTAATCCATCACTGATATAAAGACTGAGCAGTTCCCTCAAAAGCGCTGCATCTTGACCTTCGGGTGTGAATTCCAAATATTCATCAAAATCAATGGGGCCGACCTCAACACATATCCTTCCCATGTAATCCAGCATAGATCCTCCCAGAATACTTGACTTCGAAAGCTGAAAAGAATTTTCCCTATTTTGGCTGCCCACTTTTGGCAGTTCAGTCAATTTAACTCTATGAGGAATAAACTCTCGAATCTGTATTTTTATCTTAGGGAAAAATTCACCTAATAAGATTTTCAATCCCATCTTGTTTCGAATACGATGACTGAGAATACCTGAAAGTTGCAGCAATTTAAATCTTGAGATTCGCGGTTGTTTCTTACTTACCTGATCTACTTGGCCAGCAAACGAAAACACTCGCTGGACAGTTCTATTGTTCGGGTCATGACTCAACTGCAGGTAATATCTATATTTTTTCCAGGCCTGGTAGTAGAGCCAGTAAAACCGCGTGTTAAATATGTCCAAAAAATTTTGTATGGGCACATTACCTGGACCACGAATATTTTGTTGAACGGCTACCTCTTCATGAAAGCACCGCGGCAGCGGTGAATCTATGCCGTATAATCCCAAAAAGGTCAGGACAAATGTCATAATCCCGTCTTTATAATCAAAGCTGTAAATATCCTTTGCAGGAAAAACATAATACTCATAAGGACGGAATTCTAGCCCCTTTTGATCAAGTTTAGAAATGTCACGATCTGGATGGATTTCTTTACTGAGGGTTTCAGCTAAAAAAATCGCGTAAAATACACTATACTCGGGAGCATTTCTCTCCAGATCTTTGATCAGACTGGTAAAACTTTTCCCAATTTTGGATGCCATGTATGACGCCTATTTGAGCCTGTTTCAATAATGGTTAAAATGGTAAAAGAATTTATGGTAACATACTGTGAAAGAAAACGGTTGATGACAGTTCCAAACAATTGGATATCACCCTCCCCGTTTTCAAACTGGGTCTCATCAATCTCGATTTTAAACTCTATCCCTCGAATTAAACCCTGGTCTCGCAAAATATATTTTGTTGAAGGGGGATGTATTTTTGTGATAGCCTGAATTTTTTTCTTCTCCTTATTACTATATTCTTCTGACCAATTGTATAAACTTAAAATGCTTTTAAAGGTTTCTGCATCAGTCAGAGTTGTATAACTCAAGGTTAGATGAGAAATAAGTGTCCATAAAAAATTTTGTCGATCAGGACATTGAAGGACATTTGTAGGAGTGGTTAAGTTTGATACCTCGATGCCTTCCGGAAAATTGACGGATTGGTTTATAGAATCAGCTTCGAGATACTTTGCCGGGAGAAATCCATTGGTTAAAGTTGCATTCTCTATGCTTAATGTTTCTTTAGGAAAAGGATCTTCTTCCATACTAGAGCCGAAAATTCGGATATAAGTCTCAGACATATCTCCTTTTATGGGTCGGGTAACTATGGAAAAGAATCGTTTGTAGTCATACTGTGGATCGCTGGTATCAAGAATATCATATGAAGTGACAGGCAAATACTGATACTGCTGAAGCTTATCTTCACTTACTCCAGTTACTTTCTTGACTGAGTAAATCTCCCTGCTTTTCCTGCGATCTCCATCAGGCAGAATGTAGTACTCAGGCAAACACTGGTCGACGATAACTTCCTCTGTAGACCTGTCAAAGAGATTTACAATGGGAGTGCAATGTAACAGTAGATCTTTAACTGTAGGTTTACATTCTGCTGATAGACTGCGGTTAAAAGTAATTTTAATTTCAAAGGGATGTCCATCACTGGAAGCAGAAAATGTATTTAATCCCTCGATACATATAAAAAAGAACTTCTGGGAAAAAGCAAAATATTCTTGCAGAAGCCTGTAACCTGAAAAAGTCTGCCGGGCATATGGGATAATCGCAAATTCCTCGGTGTCCTCATCTAATTCATCTGATAATCCTGGTATCCCTATTTTAAACGGCTTGATTTCGCAAAAATTTGAAGCCTCACCGGCGATCTCACGCACATATAATCCCGAAACATATTTTATTAGGTAAAGCAATAAAGTGTACCTTAAATAATCCGAGCCATGCAAAAATAGAGTTAATCTATTTAGGTCGAGGGATTCATAATCGACATTCCGATGGGGATGTATTTTTAATACCAATGCAGAGTTAGCATCAGGCATATCTTCAACTCGTACCGATTTTAACTCCATAGGCCGAACCATCATGTCTTGTGTAGTGCGAAAAATAAATTCTGCCGCCTCTGTTTTCTCTATGATTCTCGCTTCTTCTCGAGGACTTGCAGTTACTTTGTATTTGACCTGATATTTTCCTGTAGGTGTTTGAACTTCACAGCCTCGCTTTACTAACACAGGTTTAGTTAAGGTTCTTGCTATGGGGCGAGCTTCCAGAATTGCACATGAAGGAAATGGACGTAAAAAATGAGGGAAAAGTTGTTCCAGCAATCCCCCTGTTATCTCCGGAAAATCATCATCCAGCCTTTCGTGAATACGTCCAGCCAGAAAAGCGAAAGCTTCAAAAAGACGTTCGACAAAAGGATCTTTGCGATGCCTCTCCGACATTCTTAATTCCCCGGCAATGCCCTGATGTCTTTCTGCAAACTTCTCCCCTTCTTGTTGTAAGAAATTGTATTCACGTTCAAAATATTTTTTGATATTCACTTCTGATCCTTCTCAAAGACTACCTTGGTCCATCCTGTGGTTGAAAATTCGGTCAATAATATTTCTGTGCCTGAATAATCTTTAATCGTAGCCACTATCTTTAAGAAAATCCGGAGATTATCTTTATCAAAACGGGGCTCTTCTACCCGAACTTTGGCAATTCTCGGTTCATACTTTAATATGGTCTCACGAATTTGCTTTTTCAGGGGATCAAAGCTATATCCAGAATCAATATAAAACTGCATAATATCTGGCAATCCAAGATCGGGTAGATGAAGAACCGATCCTTGCCGTATCTGTAAAATCATTGTCAAATTCTCAATAATGCTTTTTCGGATTTTTTTATCTTCTGACAGGCGATTAAAATATGATTGATCTACATCGGTGGGTTCTATTTTTTCAGAAGTAAAATAACCCACCAACATATTATACAGACTGAGATTTTGCATAGAAATTTCGGTCGTAATAAAAATTTAGCCGGATAAAAAATTAAACTTCTATCCAGCTAAAATATTCCCTCAGGAATTTACTATTCTAGGATTAAAATCGAATCTTATTTAATTTAAAATTAAAAAGCTACCTCTTGATAAGTGGGACTTCCGCCTTCTTTACCATCTTCATCACTAGGTTCAAAATTCCAGGTGAATTTTTCTGCCATAAATTTGACTTCCTCTAAGTGACCAACATTTTCATTGCTTTTCTTTTTGGTTGTCGGCATCACATTCTTTACCGAAACAATAGTAGCGTTCTCTAACGTGTAGTTGAAATATGGAACCTCACTTGCTTCTTTAATCTTGTATAATACAATGGTAATTTTAGGCAGCTTTGTGCCCTCACAACAGTATTGGTACAAAATAGGAGTGATCTTATCCACATCTTTAGTTAGAGAAAAAGCTGTGATCCTCCTGGAGCCCTGAACAGTGTTGGTCTCCATTTCATAAGGAAGATACACTTCATGATCGTATTCGTACACTAAACTCGCATTGTTTTCACGAGGCCCTTCAAGCTCGCCATCTGGGCCTTCAACGAACAATTCACCTTTAAATGCCATAGTTAAGCCTCCTTAAAATATTTCAAAAAATTTATTGCTATTAAAAATGTTTTCGATATGGAATAACCTTATTCCCCGGATGAATGGAAAGCCACCAATCTCAAGGTAATATCCATACCTGTAATCGCCACATGGGGCCTAAATTCCGCACTAATCTGAAAGAAACCAGGCTTTTCCGGCAATTCTTCGACTTCAAGTGCAAAAGATCGCAAGGGTCGTTCTGCAATAACATTTTCAGGTGCGCCAGGATAATCTGATGTAATAGTATTCAGCCAATTGGTTAAGTCTTCCTTTATCTCTCCCGCGTTTCTGTTCGCTCCTACAAAACGCAGCTGACGGTATTTTAAATAGTGTGCAATTCGAGTTACAAGGAGGGTATACTGCATTCTTGCTCCAACAGAATAATTCGCAGTCGCCTCAGGATCATTTTTTATCACCTTGGGTCTTTGAATAGATGGAGCCTCAAAGAAACAAGCATAGTCGGTTCGATCCCAATGCGCCAAAGAGATGAACCCCAGCTCAGCAAGTTCAAAATCTTTGGCTTGCCCGACAGAGGCTTCAACCGGAACTTTCACCTTGGTTTGGCCATGTTCTTCGTACGTGGGTGTTGGTAAATTTTCAACAATCCCACCTGAGTCTACCCCAACCAGTTTTACGCTCCAACCCCAATTTTCGAAGCTCCTTATCATATTCGATGCCATAGCAAACGAAGCATTGCACCAAAGACTATGATCCTTACCTTCTCGATAGATACCTTCATTATAATTAAAATTTTTTGTCGGATCTTCTTTAGGATTATACGGTAGCCTGCCCAAAAATCGTGGCAAGGTTAAGGAAACATATTTCGAGCGCTCATCATCTCGAAAGGCCCTCCACGCCGTGTACTCAGCACCATCATTGATCTGCTCCTTGAGAAACCGATTATTCATGACATCATTGTAATTCTCTTCACCGAAAAACTTAGTACTGGTATTGGAAATAAAAGGTATTTGAGCGCTTTCACCTAGTACAGACAAGTGCTGCATAAGTTTTATATCTTGCGCATTATTATCAAATTGAAAGTCACCAATCATCGCTGTGTAAGAATGGCCCCCCACTTTATCATAAGCTCCCCAGTAAATATGGTGCCATAATCCTGAATCTTTTTCATAGCCTTCACCCATAGCGGCCTCATTTAAATCCTCAAACAATTCTTCTTTGGTAACATCCAGCAACTCAAATTTTACCGCTTTGTTGAATTCTGTATTCTGGACTAAAATGTGTAGGCCCCGCCAGGTCGATTCAAGCTCTTGAAACTCCTCATGATGTAATATCTCATCCATTTGTGCGCTTAGTGCCTTGTCAATTTCACCAATATAGGAATCAATTAACGCTCCCCCGACTCGAAAAACTTCAGCCTCCTTTCCTATCCTGTTAATAAGTTCAGCTACGGCACTTTTCTGCTGATCAGTCTCTAACATCGATACAAGGTTTTCAACAGCACTCTCCTCGACCTGTTGTTCCTGTTCAATCTTTTTTTCTTTTTCATTTGGCATGATAATTCTCCTTGATTTTTATGTATACATATAATTCTATTGCAATCATTTAGCTTTCGGCTTTTCTTCCTTCTTTTCTTCCTTAGCCTCCTCAGGAGCCAGCTTTGTCATTAGCTCATCAACACTACCGCCACCTTCTTTTAAAACTGCTTCTATGCTTTTTCGTAATTTAACATCCTTAAGTACTTGAAGCTTGAGTTGTTTTAATTTCTCTCTTGCACTTAATAATTCTTGCAGCGGCTCTACTTTAGTGACAATTTGATCAGGGTGAAAATCTTTCATATCTTTAATATCCAGTTTCACCTCCATTTCCGCTTCAGGATCATCCGAAAGTTTATTAGGAACTGTAAGGTTCAGTTTTGGGCTTATGTCTCGTAAAACTTTTTGAAAATCTCCTTTTCTAGCAATTGTCCTAAGTCTACGATCCTTTACCGGCCCCTGCGAACCAGGTTCACTCCTACTGAAATTACCGGGAATGAGTAGCCGATAATCCAGTTCTACGCTTTCTTTGGCATCTGAACTGGGAAGAATCGAAACTTTTACACGTGTGCCGATTTTAGGCACTGTTGGTTTTGCCATAATTTAATCTCCTTTATTTTTATTACGGCTTGCCAGCTTGAGAGCCAGCACTCCATCATACTTTCCGACTTTTGTAAACAAATCTTGCTGCTGTTTTTCCAGAAAAGATATCTGCTCTTGATCCTGCTTAGCATTAAGCAGCTTAAGATTGATTAAATAAGTTGATTGCCATACGGCAGCACATAATGCAGGTTCCCATTCAGTGAGTTGATAAGCTTCAATTTTTTCTTGTAATCCCGACAGATGAACTTTTGCCAAGTTATATTGTTTGGTTTCCATACAAAAGTTTGCCAAATTCAAAGAACGCAAAAATCGTCCTCTCCTCCTAGTATCTCCTGCAATTCCCTGCTGCATTTTCTCCATGTTTTTTTCAAAATTTTTTGGCAATTCAGAACAAGCCTTCTGATATTCCTTATTAATCGGTTCGTAATCTTCACCTAAAATAGGAGGCAATATCTTATCCTCACCTTTTCCACTACCCAGACTTGGCTTTACCTGCTCTTCGATCCAATTCAATGTTTCTTCATCTGCAAATGGCGTTTTATTCTCATACTTTAATTTAGGTATGCTTGGAAAACGACTAATTAATTTTGCTAACTGGAATTTTATTTCCTCTGCCGCATTTACAGCAATTCCTCCTCTATCCTCCAAAGCAACTGCTAAATACCTTTGTGTAGTCAGCCAATACTTGAAATTACTGTCTTCATTCAGGAAATTTAATTCAACGGCAGGAATGAGTTTATCCCAATTCTTGTTGGTAAACCATCCCTGGAAAGTATTCATAATAGCAGAATCAGGGGAACTTAATTGAGTTACTGAATCCTCTTCAGGAGGCAAGACAATCTTATTCCATATTAAAGATCGCGAAATGCCATAAAGGTATGCCTCATACTTTTTACCTTCTTCACTTTCCTGCTGGAAAAAATATTTTAAGGCTTTTTTAAAAACAACAAGGGCATCTTTTTCTGATGCTACATTAAAGTCTCTAATGCCTACATCCGCCCCGAAAGAAGGTTTTTCCCTGACTTTTTCAGGAATAGTTTTCTTTTCATCTTCTGGAATGGTTTCTTCAACTTTTTCTTCTGCTTTTTCCTCTTCTTCCACCTCTGCTTTGGATTCTTCCTTGGAGGAAGCCTTGGCTTTAAATGGCTCTGCCGCTTTTACATGCTCTGCTATGGCTTTACCTATATCATTAAAATCAGGAACACAGTCAGCAAATTGCTTTTTGCTCTCAGCAATAAGCTGTTGAAAGACTGTATCCATAACAAGAATAGCTTGGGCGTTATCCTTCTCGACTTTTTCCCTCTCCAGCAATTTTACAAAACGTGCTGTACTTAAAAAATGCAAGGCTTTGCTCCGATAAACTGGATTGGCTGGAAAGAGCTTATCACTGTATTTTTTCAATAATTCCAGCAGCAATACAAGACCATTATTAAGTCCCTCAATTTTATCGCTTCGAAACCAGGAAAAACAAAGCCATACAGCTACACGCACATCTTTGCTCTTATCTTTGAGAATTTTTGAAGCTAAATCAACGCAAACCTTGTAATCTGGGCTGATTTTTCCTATTTCCATATCAAGCTTAAAATATTCCTCTCCAACTGCAACATCTTCTCCTGTAGGCGATGCCTCGGAAATAGGATCTAACAACTCTGCCACAATTTCAGGAATCTGGGATTCTTGTTGTTTCAAGTTGGATTCTGCCATTTTATATGTTCTTTCCCCTTATTGCTTCAAGCACATCAACTCTGTATGATACCCTCTAGTATCTCAATGGATTCAGCCTCAATTCAATTCCAGAATTCTCTGAATGTTTCGGAATCAATGATTTAATTATTCTTTTATACCAGAATTTCCTCAGTAATTCAATACGAAATTATTATAACTTAATAATGGCATTCTGAGAACTTAAAGCTTGCTCAAAAAATTATTTAAGGTCAACTCTTTAGTTTGCAGTTCTGAACTATACTGAAACGGGATATCTTGAGCTGAATCAAGTAATTTATCTTTACCTTCCTCATCTAATTGGCAAATGGAATCATTCTCTAACTCAGGCTGTATCAATTGTAAAAAAGTCTTGGATGAAGGTGTAGTAAAAAATAAGAATAAATAATTTTTTTCACCAGCCTCTGGCAGATTCCAAAAAAAGTTCGGGACTATGGCAGGATTTCCGAGAAGTTGCAGGCTAATATGAATCCAAAAGCAAACAACTTGGTTCATCCTGGCAATTTCCATGCCCAAGGGAAAACGGAGTCCTAGAGACATACGTTCCAGACTCTGATTACAGAGTGGCTCAAGGATTCCTGTCAGGTTTTTTACTATGAGGAATTTACGCGGATCACCATATTGCCCCAGAATATTATTCCAGAAGGTCTCCAAGGTGGTGTTCTCTAAATAAGTTACAAAACTCCTGTGATTAGATTCCAAATTCGTCCTTATCGATGGACTCAGATTTTTGAGTTGTGCTACAAGATCTCGAAGTTCTAAACCTTGGAGAGCACGCTTTAAAAATTGATGGGTTTGGCTAAAGAAATCAGAGAAAATCAAAGGTACAAAAGGTACAAACTTATCATGAAAAGTATTTCTATCTGTTTTCAAAGCGACTATAAAAGGGTATTTTCTTTCGCTTCTATCTCTACTTGGCTGGATTATTCCCAAAAGAAAACGTTCGGTTTTTCTATGGTAAAAAAGGAAATGATATGAAAGAGAATGTCTATAAGCAGAATCCCAGTTTTTGTCGAACTCCTTTTGAGCCAAGTATAATCCCTCTTGCAACCATTCCTCAAATTTTCGTATCTCTGGACCACCAGCTCCATATCGGACAAAATCCCCAAAATTCGGCAGCTTACCGAAACATGAAACTAGAGAGTTTGATATATTCATGGTAACTTTATCCGGGATCCATAATTCAATCCATTTTATCTTTTAAATCAATGTTAAAAAGATTTTTTAAATGTAAAAAAATATTATCTTCACTAAGTGCTTTTAGTTTATAATTTAGCTTTATCCTATACTGGTCTCCACGACTAAAATACCAGGCGAGTTTGAATTCCTTCTTAGTACCCTTCTCTGGTTCAATGTCTGTTTCTGCAAGCAGTCTGAACAAACTGAAATCTCCTGAATATTTTTTCTGTTCTGGATTTCGGTTTGGATCTTTCATAACCAATTCTAGACGCGCTATATGGGCACCTTCCTGGCCTGGCCAGCGAAATATTGTAGGTTTCGGTCTGCCCCAGACATAATATTCTTCTCTGCCCTCAATATTTATATAAAGCTGATCAAGTTCCGGGAGCTCTCCAGATATACGTTCGGGAAGACTCGGCTCCAGCATGAACTCTATATAATCACCTCGCTCATAGAGATATTTTCCTATTCTTTCAGCTTTTTTAATAGCTTCTATCGTATTTCGCGACAAATGAATTCCATGTCCCTCCCAGGCTTTCGGATTCCAAGTATCACGTCTAACAAAAGATATTAGTTCGCCATTTATAAACTTCCAAATGGTTCCAGTTTGTGGCGTAAAAAAATCTTTTACATCTAAAATAGAAGCATCATTCTGCGCTTTGGAATCAAAGGGATAATATTTGGCTAGTTTATTTTTGAATTCAGCATAAACCTGATTCTGCCAGAGAGAATTTAGATGCCGCTGCGTTTCATTGAGTACAGTAACCCAAGCCATAATTACCGGCTTTTCAAAAAGACTATGCCTTGCAGAGTCTTCAAGATTTCTTAATGTTTGATCAAAAAGCCGCATTGTCTCCACAAATACTCCCGAATTATCATTAAGTGTTTTTACCGCATATTTTTTCGCTTCCTGGAGGGTATCTTTCAAGATAAAATCCAGCTCGTTATATATTTGTGTATATTGTTGCAATATTTTTGACAAGTCATTTGGGCTGTCATCAGTCTTTTTGCCAAAAACATGTAGATGCTTAAACTCCTCATCAACCGGATAACGTATTATTGAATCCTGCAACCTTTGTCTTGTGGCCTTCCCGGCCAGTTTTTTCCTTGCACTGTCAATAATTCGTGTAACTTTCTTCTTTTTACTTTCAGGACTTTCTTTCCCGAACTTGGTATTTTCTAAAACACTGTTAAACAGCAATATCAAAGGTGACTTTTCTAGATCACCCAATCTCTCGAATACAGATGAAGCCGATGAAATATCCTCGAAAGGTTTATATTCCATATTTTTGAGGAATTCCCACCAATATTCTTTATATTCCTGAAAATACATATTATACATTTCTGCAGCTATTTCATGAGGGTCGCCTAAATCTTGATTTAAATCTTCCGGTCTTACATCAAGAACCCATTTTTCCTTGAAAGGATCCTGGCTTGTCGACTCAATCTTTTCTTGAACATATCTTTCCCATGCATCTTTTGTAAAAAGCCCCGGAATCTCATACTCACAAAAAAGAATATCTTCATATTGATTACCAACTGCATCAGATAAGGTAAAAGCCTCAAATTGGTGTTTTCTCTCCAACTCTTGCCCAATTCTAGTATAGACTGCCTCTAAACCAGGGGGATTCTCTATTTTGAGCATATTTCGTGTTTCTTCAATTAAACCATAATCATTTGTGAATGCAGGCATTCCCTCTTTCCCCAGACTATCTACAAAAAATTCTATCTGGAGTTCTACTAAAGGCCCAAGTTCATCTTCTTCAGACTGAGTCTTAAATCGAAATTTGGACTGATCATAAAGAATTGAAACAAGTTCTTCTTTGAGAAAATTCTGATACGATGGATCTGTTTTTAATCTCTCTATTTCAGATCCCATTAATAAGTAGGCCTTGAGATGTTGATAAATCCTCTGCCACGAATCTGGCTCTCCCACGTAACTATAATTATCCAATCGTCTTACAAGTACTCGATATAAAAATTCTTCTACAAAAGAGTTAAGCTTTTTATAGTACAGCTCACGGGAAGGCTTAATCAGTTTATTTCCACGATACATGCCTAAATGGATAAAAGGAGGATTGGATTTTCTATGCTCTAGCTTCTCCAGTTGCTCTCGCAAACGTTCCATAGGTTCAAAGAATGATGCATTGGCTGCAGGTGTCTTCCACCGGACCCGCTCCATCGCTTTAGCCGCATTTTTTACCCCATTTAAACGAAACTTGCTACGGCACGATTCCAGAGAGGTGCCTAAAATAAAAGCAGCTAAAACTATAATCGAAGCCACCATAGCTCCAAAGTGGATAAAATCTCGGCGGACTGCACCTTTTGAAGTCTGCACCACCATGTTTTGATCAGGTATGATAACGTCAGTAAATAATCGCTTAATAAAATAGCTTTTCTTTTCAATTTCAGGCTCACTAACCATTTCAGGTGGTAAATCAAATTGTCTTGCAATAGCCTGAATGACTCGATCAATGGGAACCCCCTCCTGAGTACCACTGGTGAAATAAAAACCTCGAAAAAAAGGATTTTCCTGGTAGGGATTAGGCTGAAAAAGCTTGCCAATGAAATGACCTATATTCTCTTTGATGGAGGCAAACTCAATGGGAAATACATATACTTTTCTTCTATATTCAGGTTTCATAGAGCTACTTAGCCGTTTTAAACGAATCTCATAAATGGATTGAACAAGCAACTGAAATTCTTTCTCAAAAATCTCACGAGGATTCGAAGCTTTATGTTGCTCACGGGACAAAGTGCAGCCCCAGATCTGTTCCCGTTCCTTTCTGCTCAAATTCTCAAAAAGCTCAACAAATCCCTGGAGAAGGTCACATTTTGTAAAAACAAGGTAGACTGGAAACCGGGTATCTAATCTCTTTATTAATTCATTAATTCGGTTGCGGATATTCTTTGCATGCCACTCTATATCTTCAATTTTTGCATCCACTAGATCAGCAATACTCACTCCCACAATGACACCATTGATGGGACGGCGGCGGCGGTGCTTTTTAAGCATATCGAGAAAAGCATGCCATTCTTCTCTATCCTCATCTTCGGTGGTGTACCTTCCTGCAGTATCTAACAGAATGGCAGAATTTGAAAAAAACCAGTCACAATTTCTAGTGCCTCCTACACCTTTAATGTCAGAACCAGAGGGAAATTCGAGCCCGGAATTTATTATCGCCGTAGTTTTCCCTGCTGCAGGAGGACCTATAAACATGTACCAGGGCAAAGCATACAAAGCAGCTTGTCCACTTCGCCCCTTACTAAGCTTTGACCTTTTCAAGGATTCAATAGAAGACATAAGCTCATGCTTTAATGACTCAATCTCTTCTCTTTTTTCTGGCCTAAGTGACAATTTTTGGTCATCAACTTGAGCTTTAATTGATTGTTCGAGTTTAGCGGCCCCTCGTTTCGCCTGCAGTTGTTTGATCTGAAAAAACAGAATAGCGAAAAAAAGTATCCCAATAATGATTAATAACCTGGTGTTCATAGGAAATCCGAGCCTCCTTCCTCCTATAAACACAAGCAGGAAAAGAAAAATGAATCCGAATACAATCGACAATCCCTTTATTTTGAATATTTTTAATAAACTTTTCATAGTCTACGCTTCCTTGAAATAAGGGACACGTTACCGATTTCAGAAAATCGGTACATGTCCCTGATTTCTATAAGACATTTTTGATTATTTGGATTACATCATGCGCAGAATCACTGATGATAAAAGTCATTATTAGATAGAAGAAAAAACCGATAGCAAATGCTGAAATAATCACAACCCAAGCCGGCACTTCTTTTTTTACAACCTCAACAATTTCATCCTTTCTCTTACCATGGGGAGACAAAATATCAGCAGATCTTCCTTTAACAAGCCTTAAATCAGCATATGTTTCTTCAATAATTTGCCGAAGCTCTTCTCTTTCCTGCAATTGGTATTTACCTTTGAATCCTAATGTCATACACAAATAATACAATTCTAGAATACTCTTATTATACTGGGCGCGCTGGCGCAGTTTTTCGAGCCTGATAAAAAACTCCTCGCCAGCATCAAAACGATTAAACAATTCAAGCTGTAACGGCTTTGCTAGCCAGACTTCCTTCTGGCTCCATCCAGAAGCAATAATCGTCTCGTCTATAAACGCGACTAAAGCAAAGATCGCACTATGAATGTCTTCATAGTCAATCCCAGCCTCTTTAGCATCGTGCTCTATCTTTTTTAAGAGTTCATGGATACGAGAACGCAGAGTATCCTGGTCTCCATATTCGCTGGTATTGCGTAATTGCAAAATGAGTGTAATACAATCGGAACAAATTTCCGTTAGATCATTTTTACCCTGTTTTCCAATAAACTGTATTTTTGTATCGGAATCATTTTCAGACATAGTTAGCCTTCCAGTATTAAAAATTTAATTAAACTGCAATTACCTCAATTTTTAGCCCGCTTAATTCTTTGGGCACAAAAATTGCCAATGCCCCACTGCGACATATTGCTTCCCAAAATTGCCCGGTTGGATCCAATTGAAAATATTGCGTTCCTTCCCGTGCTGGAAATCCAGCTGGAGGAACGGAGCTATGTCTCAGAGGAAGGGCACTACGGAAGCTACTCAATACTGCATCTATAGTATCTGGAGATGCCACTCTAAAATTAGTGGGTATTTTATCGATCATTTTTCTCTCTGGAAGATCACCGCTGACAACCAAGAAGAATTTTGACTTTTGAAAAAGATTTGAATTGCTAACATGCCCAACATAGAGTGATTCACTCTTCTTTTCAAGGGGAATAGGAATAAAGTGTTCTGAAGGTACAATTCTATCTAGAAGCATACGAATCTTTTCATTGAGTTCATTAAAGCATTTTGAGAGATTATTATGATCGTAGTTAGGGAGATTGCCAGGGCTAATATTTAAATCAGGCGAAAAATTTGTAAGCTGACCTGCCAATGCCAATAATCTTTGGTAAAGTTCCACAGGATGGACCCTAGCCACATTATAAATATGATTTAATTGGGGAATATATGTATTAAGCGTTTGGTGAGCCAGGAATATAGTCAGGTCCTGTGCGGTATATTCAACCTGCCCTTGAAAATGCTTCTCAGAGCTGAGCGCTGTACCTTTTGCAATAAGAAGTTCTACCAATCTACGAGTTATAGCCATGACAACTTCTGAGGCCTCGATTGTAATACATGCAGGTATAAATTTATCACTGAGAGCAAAGCTTCCACCTGCAGAACGTACTATTTCAGCAATTTTTAAAACACTGAAATTTTCAACTGATTCATTCCCTATACGAAGTTGGAAATTTGTTTTCCCGATCCCTATCTGTCGCTCATTAGCACCTGTATTATCATCAGTCACAGAAATATTATTTAAAACAAATCTGGTCTCTCTCTTATCCGATTCTCCCTCAAACTTACAATTGCTTCCTCTTTCCTTTTCACAAGGAATAGCTAAAAATATACTCAATTCACTTTCTGTTGCAGGGAAGAAATCTTGAATATTTCTAGAATTCGGGACAGGATCTTCGTCTGGAATATTAAATGCCAAACCGTCAGAACTAACACCTTTACACCTGAGGAGATTAAATTGTCCATTTACAAGGGAATCTTTATCGATAGCAATCTCTAAGAATCCCCAGTCATAATTAGTGATCGATCGAATCCGGAAATTCAGTGTGGAATTATGGTAACGATCCCATTGTTGAAAATGATGAGGATCAAGATTCATGCCCTCATACCATATAACTTTTTTACGTTGAGACATATTAAATAAGCTCCTGTTCTATAACCTTTAAAAAAATATTTTAATATTGAATCTCTATCTTATTAAAACCAACAATAATCACAATCTGTTTTGAACGTCCTGAACTGAGAGGATAAATTTTGCGCCAGGCTTCCTTGTCTGGATCAAAAAAATCAGCCGCAATGCCAATAAATTTTGTCTCACTCTCAATTTCAAGCACCTCTGTTATTGTTTCTTTTGGAAATAGCTTCTTGGTAGTTTCTTTGGTCACTTCTTTTTGGAAAGGTTTATCACCATCATGCCAAAAGGATTCGTAGGTAGCTTGTAGAAAACCTTTATCGTTCTTTAATTGACATATATACACAACAACCGCATGTCCCCCATTATTCATTTCCGGCATACCTTGCATATTTACATTCATTTGTTTCACAGAAGAACAGCCAGATAAAACTAACAATCCCGCAATCATAGCAAGAGTCCAAAAACTCATTTTATACTTAGTAGGCCATAGTTTAAAATCTCTCATATTCTCGCACCTCTTTTTTTTAAAAAAAATATACAATCTTGCTCAATATACCAGATTAAGACTCTTCATCTTCCCGCTTGGGAGAATCCATGCGCTTATTATAACTCCGAACATAGCTGTGTCTAAAATATTTCTTTTCTATAATACTTTGATCCTCCTGGGAAAGCTCACGATGCGCATCTGAAAATAGCTGAACCAACTTATAGGCATTTATTATTGGCAAGGAACTAAAAGGAATTTTTATGGGCCCTAGGTTTATTCGCCTCTCAGATAAATGCTTCCTAAGAACATCTGGATCGGTTTTTTCTAAAAGCAGCCTAGAGCCTTTTTCTACACTCGCCTTATAACCGTCCAGCAGAGCAACCTGGTGTAGCATGATCTCATCAGTAATATACTTAATCTGATCTATCCGTCTTTGAGATTCCTTAGGCGGAATTTTTGAGTCAAATAGATAATTTTTTAGTTCTTCAGCAGAGCATGTATGAATTGAAAAATCCTTGCTTGATTTAATCATGGTCTCCCCAATAAATTCAAACCGGAACTGCCTTCGTGCTTGTATTAATCTTACAAAAAATTTCAGCGTAGTATCGATCATTTTCTGCATATTATTAAGACTGGGAATGGCTTGTGGTTTTTGTTCTATTTTATCCACTTCGACCGGAGTCTTTGTAGTAGATTCAGCCTGAGTGCGTAAAACATTTGCAATAATCTTACCCGCTATGTTTAATTTTAAATTGTTCAAAGATTCTTGTACAGCTTCGTTGAGATCTTCACTTTTTCTACTCGACTCTTGCATTTCAAACCGTCTACAAATTCGATTCACAGTTGTTCCAAGTACTATTGCATCTTTAAGGAACGGATTGGGATGCTCTAGAATAGTTCTCTCAACATCTTCAATCCTTTTCTTCTCTACCGAGAATTGCAAGGTGAATTCACAAATTTTAATTAAATCGCCATTTTTCAGATCATATTCTTCTTCGCCTTTAAGCTTTTCCTCATTAAGATAAGTAAAATTTCTACTGTTCAAATCAATAACTTGACAGGTATCACCGTGCCGCTCAATTTTGGCATGTTGCCTACTCACGGCACTTTTTTCGCTCACCAGTTGCAGATTATTACTAAAATCTCTTCCAATAGAAATACTATCTTTATTAAAAACCTGTGTGTAATGCCATTTAGCATCACTCTCTTTTGTTATCCTTAATTTAATTGGCATGAATCACCTGCCTTTCCGATAAAAACACTTTATGGAAAATAGTAGTTTATAAAAACATTTATAACTAGGTTTTTAAAAAATAATACGCTACCGCCCTTTAATGTACAAATTTGGCTACATCTTCACCCTTACTTGAGCAAATGGAAACACCAGAAGTTAATAGCTTTTCGCCCTTCTTTATACATTTTTCAATATATAATTAAAATTAAAAAAATGTCAACCTGTATTTGGCAATTGACATTGCCGTTTTGAGTTTGATATTGTCATCCTAGGATGTCTGCGGATGTAAACGGAGGTCAAGATGAACAAAAATTTAAGAATGCTATTACTCTTTCTCTTTATTTCTATCTTTTTATTTTCCATGTTTGCAACATCACAGGAGCAAATAAGGGGCAAAGCTCTCTATGAGAAGCTGAGAACCGATAAAAACTTAATAAAATTTGAAGGC
>Ga0209986_10001372_pt1 | contig 23349 bp, 24 predicted proteins | sample BlataG_FD_183168 | JGI IMG/M metagenome (GOLD analysis project Ga0209986, IMG submission 183168) | Deep subsurface microbial communities from Black Sea to uncover new lineages of life (NeLLi) - Black_00105 metaG (SPAdes) (version 2) | ecosystem: Environmental > Aquatic > Marine > Oceanic >... | reverse complement strand
AGGCGAACTACATCACCCAGCTTTATCTCCATAACCATTCTTCTTGCCTCAGCCAGTGAGGTTCATAAACAGAAATTGTTTATCTACCTCACCCCCTGTCCCCCTCTCCTTCAAAGGAGAGGGGGACAAAGCCCCTCTCTTACTTCACTCCCCCTTCCCTTAACAAGGGAAGGGGGTTAGGGGGATAGGTTGTCAAACAATCTAATAAACAATCTCTGGATTTTTACTACGATGTGGGATTAGACAAAAAATGGTTAATCTGGTCTCGCAGTTCGAAAGCGACACGGCGTGCTGCCGGGGCGAAGTCCTTTCCCCGTGAGGCGTAGATAATTTGCCGGGACGAGTTTAAGATTGCCTTCTCCCCCTGAGCATCAACCCCATAGCGAACCGCTGAAGCTATGTCTCCTCCCTGGGCACCAATGCCGGGTATCAAAAGCGGCATATCGGGGTGACTGTTTCGTATTAGCCTTAATTCCTCAGGGTAGGTAGCGCCGATAACCAGCCCTATGTTGCCGTAGGTGTTCCACTGACTGGCCTTAAGGGCGACCAGCTCAAATAGGGGACGGTAACCGTCTTCTACCTCGCAGCGCAGAGCCTGGAAATCAACCGCACCAGCGTTTGATGTCCGGCACAGGATGAATATCCCTTTATCACGGTATTGAATAAAGGGCTCTATTGAGTCAAAGCCAAGGTAAGGATTCACCGTAGTGGCATCAAAGTTATAGTTAGCCAAAAGAGCCCGGGCATAGGCTTTAGCCGTATTACCGATGTCGCCTCGCTTAGCATCACCAATTACCGGCATGCTACTGGGTATATACTTAATGGTGCGCTTCAGGGCATCCAGACCTTCGTCTCCCAGGGCTTCATAGAAGGCGAGATTCAGTTTATAGGCGCATACTAAATCGGAAGTAGCATCAATAATTGCCTTATTGAACTCAAAGGTACTTACCCCTTCGGGCATCAGCTCCGGGTCAGGGTCAAGCCCGATACAGAGTAAGCTCCTATTCTTGTGAACTGCGCTTCTTAGCTTTTCATCAAAATTCATCTGGTATCCCTGATGCATTCGCTATGGGCTAAGGCTGGCGCCACAGTTAGAGCAGAATTTGCTCCCGGGAAGGTTGACGTGAGAGCAGGCCTTGCAGGCTAAGCCTCCGCCTGACTGGCTTTCGCCAAAATAAAGCTTGACATGCGGCCAGGGGATTTCTATCCCTTCCTCGTCAAAGGCCTTCTTGAGGCGAAGTCTCAACTCCCCCATCACCGCCCACTGCTGCATGGGCTTAACATCGCCCAAAATCTTAATGTCTATCCCGGAGTCGCCCAGGTTATTCACCCTAAGCACCTGGGGCGTAGTTATGAGCAGTTTGCCCCAGTTATCGTCCGCAGCCAGTTCCCGCCCGACACGATTTGCCACGCTTATAGCGTGGTCAAGGTCGGTGCCATAGGCTACTGAGACATTGAGGTTGACCCGGGCAAAGTGTCTGGTGTAGTTGCTGGCCACCCTAATCTCACCATTGGGTACATGGTGGACTATGCCGTCCAAGTCACGGAGCACTGTCCTCCTCAGGTATACTGCTTCCACCACCCCAACGACATCGGCTACCTTAGCCACATCCCCCACCCGATACTGGTTTTCCATGATGACGAAGACGCCAGCAATAAGGTCTCTTATCAGGTACTGAGCGCCGAAGCCGATAGCTAAACCAACGACGCCCAAGCCAGCTAGAGCCGGCCCGATAGGCACCTCGAGCTCAGATAGGATCATAAATAGGACCAACAGGATAATGACAACCTGTCCTGCCCCGATGAAGACAGACAGAAGGGTATCCGTTCTTTTCTTAATTCCCTCCTTGCTTTCTCCCTTGGCTCTGACGATGATACGGCGCAACAGGGGCGGGAGAAGCTTTTTTAAGACGAACCATAGGCCAAGTCCGACCGCCAAGATGACCAGAATTCCGGGGCCATGCTCCAGAAACCAGGCTTCTATCGTTTCCGGAGTCAATATGGCATAGATGCCTTCGTGGGCTATGATGAATGCTGCCGCCGCCAAGGCTATAATCACTAACATGATGCCGCCGACAGTCCAGAACGCAAGCCTTAAGCTGCTGTGCACCCGCTCACGCCATTTCTCCGGCACTGCTTTTTCCATCCTGCCCTGAACCCAGTCTCCACCAAAAAACAGGAGTAGTAAAACAACAGCTGAGACGATAAGTACCCAAACGGCGCTAGTAGTAAGCCATTCCCACATAATAACTCACCCCCACGGCGACTTAAGCATATTATATCACAAATAGCCTTACCAAAAGGTCACTTGGTAACCTATCCCCCTGACCCCCTTCCCTTAATAAGGGAAGGGGGAGATAATTATGATATGAACATCTTCTTATCATGGACTGGCGTCCCTTTTAGTCCCTTTACTAAATAACCGCCGGGAGGGGTGTTTGAGAGGAAAGGAGTCTCCTCAAAGGAATTAATCACCGCTAAACTAGGGTATTTAGGAAGAGTAGCCCCTCTCTAAAGGACTCACTTACCACTGAATTGGGGAGTTTGAGAGAGACGAGCCTCGCCAAAGGACCTGCTCGCCACTGAATTAGGGCGTTTAAGAGCGACGAGCCTCTCCAAAGAACCTGCCGCCACTGAATTGGGGAGTTTGAGAGCGACGAGCCTCTCCAAAGAACTTGCTTACCACTGAATTAGGGCGTTTGAGAGAGACGAGCCTCGCCAAAGAACTTGCCCGCCACTGAATTAGGGGAGTTTAAGAGGGGCACCAGCCCCTCTTCATAAAATCTTCCCCCTCTCCTTCTCAAGGAGAGGGGGATTAAGGGGGTGAGGTTAATATATAATCTCTGGACTTTAGTTTGGGCTAAGTGGTATATAATAGGCAAAGGGTGGTAAGCGTGGATTATCAGCAGGCTCTAGATTATATATTCAGCTATACTGACTACGAAAAGGTACCGATGCCACACGACCCAGCCTTTTATGACCTGAGGCGTGTGAATGAGCTGCTGGGACGGTTGGGTAACCCTCACCTGGGAGCTAGGTCAGTTCATATCGCCGGCACCAATGGTAAGGGCAGCACCGCCGCCATGATAGCCTCAGCCCTTACTGCCTCGGGTTATACTACCGGTCTCTATACCTCACCCCATCTGCATACCTGGAGAGAGCGCATCAGGGTCAATGGTAAGCTAATCTCTGAGGGGGAGCTTACTGCTCTCGTAGAGAGGCTTAAACCTGAAATTGAAGCGGTAAACCAGAAAGCCACCTACGGTCAGTTGACTACCTTTGAGGTACTAACGGCGTTAGCCTTCGCCCATTTCAAGCTAAAGGGGGTAGATTTTCAGGTGCTGGAGGTAGGGTTGGGAGGCAAGTTTGATGCCACCAACGTCATTAACCCTGAGGTTTGTATTATCACCTCTATTAGCTTTGACCATACCGAGGTATTGGGTAACTCTCTAGCTGAAATTGCTGCTGAGAAGGCTGGTATTATCAAGCCTGGCTGCGTGGTAGTGACCTCTCCTCAGCCTGACGAAGTAAACACGGTAATTAAAGAAACCTGTTTTAGTCATGGGGTAGAGCTGGTCAGGGTGGGTAGCGACGTCACCTGGCAGGGTATTAGTTCTAATCTTAACCGGCAACTACTTCAGGTGAAGGGGAGAGTGGGTAGTTATGACCTATCCATCCCCCTTCTCGGTGACTACCAGTTGAGGAACGCAGCTACGGCAGTAGCAGCACTGGAGGTTTTAGCCGGAAGGGGGGTTAATATTTCTAAGGATAGTATTATTAGCGGTCTGGCGCAGGTAGGCTGGCCGGGTCGCCTTCAGATTCTTAGCCAGCGCCCCCTGCTGATAGTTGATGGCGCCCACAATCCCGACTCAGCCCGGAGGTTGAAGCAGTCCCTTGAGCAATACTTTGACTTTGACCGAGCCATCCTGGTTATGGGAGCATCGTCTGATAAGGATATAGCCGGCATAATCTCAGAATTAGCCCCCCTTTTTGATAAAGTGATTGTCACCCGCTCTCGCCATCCTCGAGCCATGGCACTGCCGCTACTTAAGGCTGAATTTAGAAGGCATGGAGTAGACGCCCAGGCAGTAGACACTGTTTCTGAAGCCTTATCCCTGGCTTTGGCTCTAGCTGGGGCTAAAGACCTTGTTTGTGTTACCGGTTCTCTATTTGTGGTCGCCGAAGCTATTGAGCAGGCACATATACAAGGTTACTTCCCGGGCAAACTCGAAAGAGATAGGCTCACTAAATGAAGCTCAGGGGGTAGTGTCATATCGTGTGGTTAGAGCCTCCTGGGGCAGCATATTGCCTAGAATTCTCTCTAGTGCCATAGTATGACTACAGCAGTTCCAGCTTGAGAAAAAGTGGCAGGAACAATGCCACTTCCCGTCCTTGTATCCAGTAATGTAGTTGTCATTCTCGCCGCGGAATTTCACCGAAAGCTCGGAGAAGGTAACCCGCTCCGTCTCTTGGGCATAGCGTTTAGCCTTTTCGATTTTCCCAATCAGGCTGGACTGCATAACTATACCTCCTTAACCTAAGAAGCACTGGCTCAATCAGGCTCAGTGCTTCTTTTTGTTACTATTAAAGTTGTAACTGTCAAACGCATATTATCTGCTTCTCATTAAAGTTACCATCACTTACTTTAATTTTACTCCCTTTTTGCTTATAAGTCTAGAAAAATCCAGGGGACATTGTTTATTAACCTCACCCCCTTAATCCCCCTCTCCTTGAGAAGGAGAGGGGGAAGATTTTATGAAGAGGGGCTGATGCCCCTCTTAAACTCCCCGATTCAGTGGCGGCAGGTTCTTTGGCGAGGCTCGTCGCTCTTAAACCCCCTAATTCACTGGTAAGTGAGTCCTTTAGAGAGGGGCCACTCTTACTAAACACCCTAGTTTAGCGGTGATTAATTCCTCTGAGGAGACTCCTTTCCTCTCAAAAACCCCTCCCGGCGGTTATTTAGTAAAGGGATTAAAAGGGACGCCAGTCCATGATAAGAAGATGTTCATATCATAATTATCTCCCCCTTCCCTTGATGAAGGGAAGGGGGTCAGGGGGATAGGTTGCCAAACGACCCCATCCACAGGGGTTAATGGACAATCTTAATTTGCCCTAATAGAAGCTCTTATTGTAATATGTGAGGAAAAGTTGCATGAGGTGAATCAGTGCCTACCTATGAGTATGAATGTGGTATTTGTCACTTTCATTTTGAAAGGAAGCAGAGGTTTGACGACGAGCCGGTAGCTATGTGTCCCAAATGTCAGGAAAAGTCTCACCGGGTCATCCATTCTGTCCCGATTATCTTCAGAGGGAGTGGCTTCTATATTACTGATAGCCGTAAAGGTAGTGATAGTGAGAAGGGGCAGGAAAAGCCGGGCAAGGATAAACGGGGGGAGAAGTAGGCAGTGAAGGCACTACTCCAGCGAGTTACTGGAGCCTCGGTCAGCGTTGATGGTGAGGTAGTAGGCAGGATAGGTCGGGGGCTGGTGATTTTTGTTGGGGTAGCCGATGGCGATACCGACAAGGATGCGCAATACTTAGCCCAAAAGACTGTCAACCTACGCATTTTTTCTGACGAAGAAAGCAAGTTTAACCTCTCGGCTCTGGATATTAGCGGTGAGCTGTTAGTGGTGAGCCAATTTACCCTTCTGGCTGATACCAAGAAAGGTCGTCGTCCCAGCTTTATTGAGGCAGCACCGCCAGCTCAAGCTGAAGAACTATTTGAGCGGTTCGTGGCGCAGGCTCGCGCCACCGGGCTAAAGGTAGCAACCGGGCGCTTTCAGCAATATATGCAGGTAGAAATCCATAACGATGGCCCGGTAACAATACTGTTGGATAGCCGAGAGAAATTCTAAAAAAGAGTTTTATTGAAATTAGTTTCACCTGCAATGGCTTGCAATAAATCAATAGTTTTAGTATAACTATATTAACCTTCCTAAATTAGGTGGCAGTTAAGTGAACCAGCCCGGAGACATAATCGGTAAATTAACTGAGCAGGGGTATCGGCTGACGCCGCAGCGGATGATGATACTATCGGCTATTGAAAATAGCGACGACCATATTAGTGCTGAGGAAATCCACGCTCAGATTGTGGCTAAATACCCCAGGGTTAACATCTCAACCGTCTATCGCACCCTGGAACTACTAAAACGGCTTAGTCTGGTAACCGAGACCGACTTTGGGGAAGGCCGAGTTAGGTATCATCCTCGGGGCAAGGGACACCATCATCACCTGGTTTGTCAGGAGTGTGGTGCCATAATTGACCTTGATGAGTTGCTGTTATCTCCCCTCAAGAGTGCCTTGCTCCAGGAATATAAATTTAGCGCTGACCTAAGGCACCTGGCGATTTTTGGTCGCTGTGCAAATTGTAGCAAATAAATTTTTTTAAGCTCTTGTTGCATCTTATTGCAATTGCATTTAATAGCAAAAACTATGTGAGGTATGTAATGCACATCCCAGATGGTTTTCTTAATGTGGCTACGGTGGCAACCACATGTGTAGTCTCAGCCGGCGGTGTCGGTAATGCAGTAAGAATAGCCAACAAGAAGCTGGGGGAAAAGCAGGTACCTTTAATGGGGGTGCTGGCAGCTTTCATTTTTGCCGCCCAGATGCTTAATTTCCCCATAGCTGGTGGTACCTCAGGGCACCTAATTGGTGCCGCACTGGCAGCAATACTACTTGGACCGTGGGCAGCGGTGCTGATAATGAGCTGTGTGCTTATTGCCCAGTGCCTGATCTTTCAGGATGGCGGATTACTGGCTTTAGGGGCAAACATCTTCAATATGGGTATCATCGCCAGCTTTAGCGGTTACTACCTCTACCGCCTAGCTACCTCATTACTGGGTGATGAGAGACGGGGTAAGCTGATTGGCGGCTTTATTGGTGCCTGGGGCTCGGTATTCCTGGCATCTATTGTCTGCGCCATCGAATTGGCCGTCTCCGGGACATCACCCATTGCCGTGGTTCTACCGGCGATGGCTGGTTTTCATGCCGTTATCGGTATTGGTGAAGGGCTGATTACGGGGGCTGTGCTCAGCCTGGTGCTGGCAACCAGACCTGACCTAGTGCAACTACAGAGAATTTGATACGCAGGAGTAGAAAAGATGAAATGGTGGCAAATCGGTTTGATTGCCTGTTTGGTGGTGGCTTGTCTATCACCCCTGGCGTCGTCTTCACCCGATGGGCTGGAAAGGGTGGCCGAGGATAAGGGCTTTATTGGTCAGGGGCAGGAAGCACCCTTCCAGGTTATTGCTGACTATATCTTTCCCGGCATACAGAATGAGGCAGTGGCAACAATACTAGCTGGGTTAATTGGTAGCCTTGTTCTATTTGGTGTGGTATATGGTGTGGCTTGGCTGCTGAAATCAAGGAAAGGCGGCTACGGTGAAACATAGTTTTATTGACCAGTATAGCGACCGGGATAGCCTTATTCACCGGCTTGACCCTCGTACCAAGTTTATTACTACGCTTGTCTTTATCCTAGCGGTAATCAGCACTCCGCCTACTAGGTGGCAGGCATTTGCCCTATACCTTTTTCTGGTGGCTACCTTGCTTCTTCTCTCCAAGGTGCCAATTATTTATGTCTTGAAGCGGTCGCTGGTAATTATGCCCTTCGTGCTGATGATTGCCGTCTTCATCCCCTTCTTTAAAGGAGGAGAGGTGGCCGGTAGTTACAATATATGGGTGTGGCAGGTATCGGTCACCTATAGTGGTCTTCAAGTTCTGTGGAACGTTTTAATTAAGGCATGGCTGTCAATTCTCAGCCTAATCTGGCTAACCTCAACCACCAAACTGGCAAATCTTCTCAAGGGCTTGGAGCGACTGCGAATGCCCAGAGTGATGATAATGATCCTCTCGTTTATGTACCGCTACATCTTTGTTCTGGTTGACGAGGTGATGCGGATGAGGCAGGCAAGGGATAGTCGTAACTTTAGCGGTAAGCGGTTGTGGCAACTGCGGACGATTGGCAATATGATAGGCACCCTGTTTATTCGCAGCTATGAGAGAGGTGAGCGGGTTTATGCGGCTATGCTGGCTCGTGGCTTTGACGGGCATAGCCGGACGCTAGACCGCTTGAACTTCAGGCAGGCAGATGCCTACTTCGGCATCGGCCTCAGCTTGGTTCTCATTCTAACCAGCATGGCTAACCTACTTTATTAAGCTAAAGGAGAAAGTGTGGAAGAGATTATAAGGGTTGACAACCTTTCCTTCGGCTATCCTGACGGGCAGCAAGCATTAACTGATATCAGCCTGACGATATACCAAGGGGAAACGGTGGCACTGATTGGACCCAATGGCGCCGGTAAGTCCACACTATTACTTCACCTGAATGGCATCCTGCACAGTAATGGAGCGGTGAAAGTCTTTGGCCGACCGGTTAATGATAAAAATCTGAGGTGGGTCAGGAGCAAAGTAGGCTTAATATTTCAAGATCCAGACGACCAGTTGTTTTCATCTACTGTCTTTAACGATGTCGCCTTCGGTCCGATTAATATGGGTTATTCTGAGACTGACGTCCAGCAATGTGTCGCCAAAGCCCTTGATTGGGTGGGGATGACCGGCTATGAGCAACGCTCACCTCACCATCTTAGTGTCGGTGAAAAGAAACGGATTGCTATAGCTACTGTATTGTCTATGTCTCCGGAAATCCTGGTGATTGATGAGCCAACGAGCAATCTTGATCCGGGTAGTAAGTGGTCTTTAATTGGCTTGCTTAAAAGACTGCCAGGGACTAAAATAGTTGCCTCTCATGACCTGGAGCTAGTTCAAGCTCTATGCCCGCGGGCTATCATTCTTGACCGTGGGCTGGTGATTGCCGATGGCACTACCGACCGTATTCTAGCTGACAAACCGCTACTGGCTGCCCATAGACTGGCCCCGCCGAAGGCGACTTAGATTAGTTTGAGGGTCTGTGGTTCAAGCTCAAGGCTTATATCCAGGGCTTTGGCGGAATGGGTGAGGGCACCGATAGAGATGACATCAACCCCTGCCCTAGCCGCAGCCCGGACATTGGCCAGCGTAATACCCCCTGAGGCTTCAACCTTGACACGACCGGCGACTAAGCTGACTACACGACGCATTTCATCAGGACTCATATTATCCAGCATGATTATATCAGCCCCGGCCTCAACCGCATCCAGGGCTTCCTGGGTAGTCTTGACCTCGACCTCAACCATCAAGCCCTGGGGGGCATTTTGTTTAGCCTTGACTATAATATCCTTCAAGCTCATGCCCAGGGCACGCAGTGCCGCTATGTGGTTATCCTTAATCAGGATACCGTCACCCAGGTGAAAGCGGTGGCTTTGCCCGCCACCCACGCGCACGGCATACTTTTCCAGCAACCTGAGCCCGGGGGTAGTTTTGCGAGTATCGGTTATACTGACCACGAATCCATGTGTCTCGGCTACATATTGGGCTGTCTGTGAAGCAATGCCACTAAGCCTCTGTAGGAAATTGAGGACTACCCGCTCGGCTTTGAGGATGCTGGTTACCCTACCGAAGACGGTGGCTACTATATCTCCCGGTTTTACCTTATTCCCGTCTTCAATAAGCACCTCAACCTTAAGGGAAGGGTCAACCCTGAGAAACACCCTCTTAGCTACCTCACCGCCAGCCACTATCCCCTCTGCCTTAACCAGTATCGATGCCTTCCCGTAGAGTTCGGGTGGTATTAGTGCCTCACTAGTTACATCACCATGGCTTATATCCTCAGCCAGGGCAAGGTCTATAATGTTATCAACCTGTTCTTCAGATAGATTCAAGTCTAGCCCCTTAATACATAAATACCACTACGAATAGAAATTTTCAATGGGCACGCCTATAGAAATGGCCTTCTCGGGGCATTGTTTGAAGCAAGCGGTACAGTTTTCGCATTTTTCTATATCTGAAACGACCGCCTTCTTGCTGTCTAATTTATAAACTCCTCGGGGACAGACATCAATACAGATGCCACAGCCAGTGCAATCTTCGGGGTCTATCGCTACCTTGAAACGCCCAGGTCCTTTAGTTAATCCTCTTTCCTGCGTCCAAGTTACCCACTCGCTATGAAACAAAGGTGAACTCCCTTGGAAGTCTATGCCGATAATACCACCGATAATAACTGCGCTAAGGCTTAGAATCCATACATCCCTTATATTCCACTGGCTGACAAAGAGACCGAAGGCAGCTATGCCTAGGGCGAATATCCCCCCGATACCCAGGGCGGTGACCAGGCTTGGTTTACCCAGCAGCCAGAAGTAAAGCGTGAATAAAAATAAGGCCATTATCCAGATTAAGGCGATAATTTCGGGTAGAAGATTCCTCCACAGGATAGCAAACAGGATACCGATTAGAATTGTCATCGGGAATGCCCACATTGTTGCCATCTCCAGCCGTTGTCTAATGGGGAATTCTACCAGATTTATTTTAGCTGTTTTTTTGAACCCGCTCTTTATATATCGTGGGATATAACGAGCGTAAGCAGGGCCAAATTTGGTGTGCCACCCGGTTTTATGGTAAATCTCTCTGGGGTTTACCCCAGGGGCGCAAAGTTGGGGCAGGATTAGCTGGCGATGGTCAACCAGTTCGCCTATACCTGAGGTTTTGATGAGGGATACTATCTGGTCAGCGGTGAAATGCCCTCCTTTGGCAGCACACCAAACATTTATTCCTTTAGTGTTAACTACCAGAAGGTAACAGTCTATGTTGCTCTGGGTGAGAACCTTGGTTACCCTTCTTACTGTCAGGTCAAAGTTGCCCGTAATAAATACCGGGGAATGTCGGCTAGGCTTGCCGAAGACCCTGAGACCGGTCTTGGTCGAGAAGGGTAGGACTCTGAGAAGGGTCTCAAGCAAAGATTTAACAAAATCTATCATCTATGTTGCCACCTTTCTTGCCTGGAATAGCCTCATTGTGCCCAGGAGGTAGCTTTTAGTCTTTATTATGTTGAATCCGGCTTGCCTCAGGTCTTCATCTAGGCTGGCAACCGCCCGGGTGGTAGTCTGGGTCAAAATATAGGCTATTATGGTAAACGGAAGACGGAATAGAAACACTAGGAATTTACCAAAGGGGCTCTGCGGCATAATTTCATCGGCAATTAATAGGCTGCCGTTTGCCTTCAAAAGCCGGTGGCATTGGTTCAACACATATCTTATCTCTTCGCTAGACATCTCGCTGAAGACCAGGGTGCTGGTTATCGCATCGAAGCTGTTGTCATCGAAGGTGGTATCCATATCCATTGCGCTCATTCTTAGCAGCTTGATTTTCTCGGTTAAGCCAGCCTTTTTGAGCTTTCGGTGAGCAATAGCTAGCATCTTGGAGGACAGGTCAATGCCGGTAACCTCCGCTCCTTTGGCAGTGCACCGGATAGCCAGACTTCCGGTGCCGCAGCCAATCTCCAGGACTTTGTCGTCCTCGGCAATAAATTCATTAACAATATCTTGTTTCAGGCGTCTAAGTCTACCCAGGGTCAGGATGTCAATCCCGGCATCATACCTTTCCGGAGCTGATTCCAGAACCTTCATAAAGGCATAGGACATAACATCTCCCAATCTTTGGGATGTGGCGTTATCGGGTGAATACAATGTGGCGTTGCCACTGGGGTGAGCTCTGGGGGAAGTCAGAGCGGAAATGAGCTCCGCGGCTCTCTTGCCTAATCAGAGCCGCCTCAGTTACCAATCGACCGGTCAGTACCAGATTGTTTAGCTCATAGGAGGGGCGGTCTGTAGGCTGGGGTAAGGATTTCTGCCAGGCAGCCAGGATATCGGCGGCTTCAGTTAGACCTTCCTTGTTACGTATAATGCCTACTTTATCCCAATGCAGTTGTTGCAAAGCAGAATGGCTGGGTGGGGGCATAACTTTAGGAATTTCCCTTTGGCTCAGCAAGTGATGAACTCCCACACCCCCGCTGGTAGTTGGCGCCTCGGGAGCGGCTCTTTTTCCGGTTTTTTCCATAATTCTTTTACTAAACACGAGCACTTCCAGCATTGAGTTTGAAGCTAGCCGGTTCGCTCCGTGAACCCCGGTGCAGGCAGTCTCACCGGTAGCAAATAATCCAGCGATATTGGTTTCCCCCCAGGTGTTGGTCTTGATGCCACCCATCATATAGTGAGCCGCCGGTGCCACTGGTACCAGGCCTTTGGTAATATCTAAGCCGTGGTCTAGGCAGAACCGATATATATGAGGAAACCGGGTGGTAGTAACCGAGGGTGGTAAATGAGTAATATCAATGAAGACTCTATCTGAACCCGTTTTTTCCGTCTCGTATAGTATACTACGGGCTACTATGTCTCGCGGCGCCAGGTCACCCTCCGGCGTATAGTCAGGCATAAAGCGGTAGCCTTCTACATTGCGCAGTATCCCCCCTTCACCCCTGACCGCTTCGGATATAAGAAAGGGGGTTACCCCGGGCAGGCGTAGAGCGGTAGGGTGGAACTGGAAAAACTCCATGTCAACTATCTCTGCCCCGGCTTTGAAAGCCAGGGCTATGCCATCACCAGTGGCTATTTCAGAGTTAGTATTGAACTTGAATAGCTGCCCGGCGCCGCCAGTAGCCAGAATCAGGAAGCGACACTCAAACTGTTCAATGGAGCCAGTGCGACAATCAAGGGCTTTTATTCCCGAAACTCGTCCCTTTTCCACCAGAATCTCAGTAGCCAGACAATCTTCAAGCACCTGGATTTTAGACGAGCGCACCCGGTTACTGAGAGTGACTTCAATATGTTCGCCAGTGGCATCACCACCGGCGTGCAGAATACGAGGCATACTGTGAGCTGCCTCCATAGTCAGGGCAATCTCTCCGTCAAGGGTGTCAAAGGGCACCCCAAAGTTGACCAGGTCAGTGATGCAGTTGGGGGCTTCATTGACTAAGATGCGTACCGCTTCTTCATCGCACAAGCCACCTCCAGCAGCTATGGTATCCTGAAAGTGAAGCTGGGGGGAATCATTTCTACCTATGGCAGCGGCAATACCCCCCTGGGCATATTTGGTATTGCAATCGTCAATATTGCCTTTGGTGATAATGAGCACACTCCCCTGCTCCTTGGCCAGCAGGGCGGTATACAGCCCGGCAATACCACTGCCAACTATGATGTAATCATATCGACTCATTAGTCTAGCTCTTTGGCTTTAACTTGGTAACTAATAGCCAGCATCCGGTCAACTGCCTGTTTTGCTTTAATCCGTATTGCTTCAGGAACAGTTACCATATTCTGCCTTAACTCCATGGTTTGAGCAAGTGTTTCCAGAGTCGTCTTCTTCATATTGATGCAGATTTGACTATCCGTCACCAAGTAAAAGGACTTGCCCGGGTTCTCCTGGCGCAGGCGGTGAAGCAATCCCTCTTCAGTGCCGATAATGAAGCTTTGATGCGAGCTTTCCTTCGCATAGCGAATCATCTGCGAGGTGCTAAGGGCAGCGTCAGCTAAGTCAATAACCTCTGGGCGGCACTCGGGATGGACTATTACTTGGGCATCAGGATGTAGTTTCTTTGCCAGCTTCACCTGCTCCGGCTTAATCCGGTGATGGACAATACAAAAGCCGGGGTAAAGGATTATATTCTTTTTGGTCTGGGTAGAAATGTAGTGCCCCAGGTTCTGGTCAGGGACAAAGAGTATATCATCATTCGGTACTGACTCTACTACTTCGACCCCATTAGCCGAGGTGCAGCAGATATCGCTTTCGGCCTTAACTTCGGCTGTAGAATTGACATAGCAGACGACCGCTGCCCGGGGGTATCTCCGCTTCCACTCTCTGAGTTCGTCAACAGTAATCATGTCTGCCATCGGACAGCCAGCACTACCTTCTGCCAGCAGAACAGTGCGGTTAGGGTTCAGGATAGCCGCGGTTTCAGCCATAAAATGGACGCCACAGAAGGCGATTGTCTCGGCATCTACCTCAGTGCATTTACGTGATAGCTCCAGGGAATCACCGACAAAGTCAGCTATATCCTGAACCTCGGGGCGCTGGTAATTATGGGCGACAATAACCGCCCTTAGCTCCTCTTTTAGTTCGGCTATCTTTTCCTTGAGTTGGTTTAGGCTGCTCATCTATATACACCATCAAAGGAGCCTGGCTAAAAAGTCCTTAGTTACATGGTTTTCACAACTGCCATATTAGAGATTATTTATTAACCTCACCCCCTTAATCCCCCTCTCCTTGAGAAGGAGAGGGGGAAGAGACTCTAGAGAGGGGCGAGGCCCCTTTCTTACTTACACTCCCCCTTCCCTTAATAAGGGAAGGGGGTCAGGGGGATAGGTTGCTAAACGACCTCATATATTTTTGCTTGTTCTCTATACTAAGAGGATTTCCTATCATGGAAAGGGTTGACCTCGAAACAAGCCATGGGGGCTAATTAGACAGTGTCTATCTCTCTCGTTTGAGGGCAAGGCTATTTTTGGCCACCCTCATGGTCACTCCTGATTCTACTTTTATGAGTACACTGTCATCACTGATACTTTCAACCTGCCCGTAAATTCCACCAGCAGTAACTACCCTGTCCCCCCTCTTTAGCTCCTCCACCAGTCGTTGGTGCTCCTTTTGCCTCTTGCGCTGGGGTCTGATCAAGACCAAATACATCAGCCCAAAAATCACCACCAGAAAAGCAATTATTGTCCAGTCAAACCCTCCTCCTTCAGGCTCCCCGGCTGGAGCACAGCCGCCTATAGAGGCTAGAGTGATAAGCCATCCCCCTATTAACCCCAAATTCAACATTTTCTTTTTCACTTCTCCTCCTTGTTTTGGTTGATGCTATCTAATTTAACCCTGCCTTGTAATGACCAGGGACTCGTCTTCTCAATCCTGATTTTCACCAGTTTCCCCAGACAGTCACCATTGTTACTGAAGAATACCAGTTTACCAGTTCTGGTTCTCCCTTGCCACTTACCCTTCTTCTTCCCGTCTACCAGAACTTCAACCGTCTTGCCCAGTAGCTGGGCATTAATTTCAGCAGCAATGCTCTCCTGAAGCTGCTCAACCTTGTTTAGCCGCTCCTTTTTCTCAGCGAGTGAGACATTATCCTTAAATTCCCTGGCGGCAATAGTCCCCGGTCTTGGTGAATAAGCAGCGACATGGACGGTGTCAAACCTTAGCTCAGACAGCAAGCTGACTGTTTGCTGGAACTGCGGCTCACTCTCTGAAGGGAAACCGACAATGACATCGGTGCTCAAGGCTACCCCGGGTATCTTACTGCGTATTTGTGTAATGAGCTGGCGATAGTGTTCTACGGTGTAGCCTCGTCGCATTACCACTAGAATATCATTGCTACCTGACTGAACGGGGAGACAAATTAGCTCGCAGACCTTATCTAGATTGGCTACCGCCTCAATGAGCTTGATACTCATGTCCTTGGGGTGATTAGTCAGGAAGCGTATACGAGCTAGTCCACCTATAGTATTTAGTTCCTTGAGCAAGTCAGCCAGGTCTGGTTTGTCCGGCAGGTCACGCCCGTATGAATCTACATTTTGTCCGAGCAAGGTAACCTCTTTCACGCCACGTCGCACCAGCTCCTTAACCTCACAGGCTATTTCAGCTACCGGACGGCTCCTTTCCCGGCCACGACGGTAGGGGACAATACAATAAGAGCAAAAGTTATCACAGCCCTGAATGATAGAGACAAAGGTACAGGGAGAGGGATGCTGAGGTAACACTGTTCCCGGTTCGGCTCTCTCTAGCCACTGTGGGTGATCGCCGGGCTTAAAGAAGTAGTCGACATGGGGAAAGCTTTGCTTAAGTTGGTCAGCCCTGGAGTTTACTATGCAACCGGTTACGGCAAGAGTCAGCTTAGGGCGTAACCTTTTTAGTGGTCTAAGGGCAAGGAGCTTATTAATAACTCGGTTCTCAGCACTCTGTCGCACCACGCAGCTATTAACCACAATAATATCAGCCTTCTCAGCGGTAGCTGTCGCCTGGTAGCCTCGTTGCTCAAAGAAGCTACCCAGCCGCTCCGCTTCAGCCTTGTTCATCTGGCAACCTATAGTCCAGATATAATATTGGGACATCCTCTCCTGCTCTCTACTAGTATTGAAAATATACCCCTTATTCAGGGGCATGTTAACTTTTCATGGCGGAGGGAGTGGGATTTGAACCCACGACCCCGGTTTCCCAAGGTAAGCGCTTAGCAGGCGCCCGCACTAGACCACTATGCGATCCCTCCTCAAGCTATATATTAACTTTATATTTTTACTATATCACAACCCTTCATTTTGCTCAAACCTATTAGGTTGATTGTTTTCAACCTCACCCCTTTAATCCCCCTCCCTTAGTAAGGGAGGGGGAAGATTCTATAAAGAGGGGCTTTGCCCCTCTTAAACACTCTTCCTGCGGTTATTTAGCAAAGGGATTAAAAGGGACGTAAGTCCCTTTAAGAAATTATCTCCCCCTTCCCTTAATAAGGGAAGGGGGGTCAGGGGAATAGGTTGCTAAACGACCTTCTAGGAAATCTAGCCCTGCTCAAATTTGAGACATAAAATCTGCTTGGTCTCTTCGGTAACCTTCACCCTGTCATCTATACGCCAGCCAACAACCCACACGATATACTGAGGTGTGCAGACGATAGGGATTCGCTGGCGCCAGGCGCGAGGGATTTTGCTGTCAATCATAAACTCGCCTAGCTTCTTGGGCTGGCTCATACCCAGTGGCTGAAACCTGTCGCCGCGCCGGCGAGGTCGTACTACCAGTTTATCGCCAGTTTTGTTAAGGTCAAAGTAGGCAGTAAAGTCGTTACCTTCTTCTGTCATCTGCTCCCGATTTATGATGGTTGCCTCTACACGCCAGCCGGGAAGTAATGTTTCGCCAGGTATCCTTATCTGAAGCTCAGCTTCTAGCATAGGGAAGGGAGATAGAGCCGTTGGGTCTGGACCTAGCAGGTACTGGTTGTATTCTATGGAGAAATTTAGTCCCCCGGGCAGGCTGATTCTTTTCCCCGCTGGCTTGGTTAAGGCGTCCATTATTTCTTCAATATGACGCGTCTCAATATCCTTAAGATTACCTAATAAGTTTTCTATGGACATTCGAAGCAGGTGTCGCTTCAGGGCAGGAGGTAAATCAAGAAACCTTACCTTATCTAAAATAATTGTATTTTGTTGTCTTTGGGCAATTTCACCCCATAATCGGGCGCCCTCTTCATCCAGGAAGGCAAGGTCGTCACCGGCAATGCGGGAGATTCGAAGCAAGGCTTCAGCCACCTGTGGGTTATAGCTCTTGAGTAGGGGCAATAGCTGGAGACGGATTCTGTTTCTCAGCGGCGATAGTGACAGGTTAGAGGCATCAGTCCGGGGCATAAGCTGGTGGCGGCGGCAATAGCCGGCTGTGTCCTCTCGGCTTACCGGCAGAAGCGGTCTTATTATAGTCAGGCTATTCCGTGAAGATTGCCAGGGGCTACTTGGTAGTAAGCCGCGAAGCCCCCTGATTCCTGTCCCTCGGATTAGATGCATCAGTATCGTCTCTATGTGGTCATCAGTGGTATGCCCCACCGCCACTCGATTAGCCCCGATGGACTTTGCTACCTGGGCCAGGAAGGTATATCGCACCTCACGGGCGGCCTCTTCTAATGAAATGCGTCGCCGGGCTTGATACGCCTCTACATCACGCGGTTCAATAGTAGCTGGGACACTCAAGCGGTGGGCTAGGTCAAAAACATACCGGGCATCAGCCTCAGACTCAGCACCTCGCAGTTGGTGGTTGAGGTGAGCCACATGTAGCCTTATATCTAGTTCCTCCTGGAGTTTAACCAGTATGTGGAGCAGGCAGACTGAATCTGGCCCACCCGACACCGCCACCAATAGGTAGTGCTGACTTGATACCAGGTGATGTTCCTGAATAAAGTTTAGCACTCGGTGCTCTAGCCGCTCTAGATGTCCTTGACTTCCGGTTTCCAACGCTCTCTTCTCGTAGCTAGTAAATTGCTAGCTTGCCTCTAGAATAAGTTTGATGCGGTGTATGGACTGAGGATGGCGGGTAAAACCCAGAGCGGCAGCTACCTGCTCTGGTCTTCCTGAACCGGTATTATCACAACGCAACCTCATACCTATAATGGCATATGGATGATGCCAATCAATAAGCCATAGGTCATCAATTAAGGCCCTCAGGTCGTAGCTTCGCCAGCCGGTATCCCTCTGGTGCTGCCACGGTAGGTGCGTTGTTGACAGCAGGCTGGTAATTGCTGATTCTATATCCCTTTGCCCCTCTTCCGTTTCCGCCTCAACCCTATATTCAGCATAGCGAACCTGCGATTGCAACGATGGCTGGCTCAAGGCTATTTGGTACACCTGTAGTATCTCAATGCCCGGTGGTAGCTGCTGGCTTACCGCGGCAGTGAACCAATGTGGGGAGACCCATTTGTTGCAGACGATGTCCATCAACTCAGCCTCACTGGTTACCCCCACGGCAAGGGGTGCCGCCAACGATATTCGGGGGTGGGGACTGAATCCCTCGGAATAAGCCAGCGATACCCCGGCACGTTGAAGCGCTCTTTGCCATAGCCGCATAATATCCAGGTGGGAGATGAACTTAACCTCTTGCCCTCGGCAGAACCTAATCCGCAGACGCTGCATGTTTTTTCTTGGTTAATAGAATTCTCTCGATTTTTACCCCACGCATCTCGGTTATCACCACATTCATACCCTTGTACCTCAGCCGTTCGCCCGTTTTAGGTATATGCCCCAAAAGGTGGAGCATGAAGCCGGCTACAGTTTCATAATCGCCCTCGGGTAACTCTAACTCCATCTCCTCATTGGCTTCAGCAATACTCATGCCACCGTCAATCTGGAAGGTATACTCGTTAATGGCTTCATATTCCTTTTCCGCCTCAGCAAACTCGTCCCCCACCGGGCCGACAATTTCCTCAACCAACCGGCTGAGGCTGACTATGCCAGCAGTGCCACCATATTCATCGACAACCACCGCCATCCGGTAGTTCTTATCCCTCATCTCGATAAAGAGCTCGCTGATGCGCTTGGACTCGGGAGTAAAGTAGGCGGGACGAACGAGGTCGTCAATAGTAGCCTCATGGTTAATAGTGCCCTTAGCCTGAGCCATGAGCACATCCTTTACCGAAAGGATGCCGACCACATTATCCATGTTTTCTTCATATACCGGGAAACGGGATAAGGGGGATTCGGCGTAGATGGTAAGGAAATCAGCTAGCTTAGTGCCTTTCTCAACCGATGCCACCTCGGTGCGGGGTACCATGACTTCACGAACTGGTCGGTCACCAAAGTCAAAGACCTTGTGCAGCATTTCCGCCTCGGACTCTTCAAATGTTCCCTCTTTGTGTCCCACCGATATCATAGTCCGAATTTCCTCTTCACTGACCAGAGACCTAGGTACAGGTGCCCCGCCTACCAGTTTACTAAATCCCGAGGCTATCCAGCTCAGTACTACTACGAATGGGGTAAGTAGCCAGGATACTACTGCTATTGGTCGAGCTAATGTTAGGGACAGCCTCTCAGGATGATGAGTAGCTAGGGTCTTGGGGGTAGTTTCACCAAATATCAGGAGAAGAATAGTCACAACTACGGTGGCAATGAGGATGCCGTACTTCTCCCCCCAGAGGGAAATAGCCAACGCGGTACCTAGGGCAGCCGCGGCAACATTTACCAAATTGTTGCCCAGCAGGATGGTGGATAGCAGCTTCGCCGGCTGCTGAATCATCCTTGATACTCGTTCTGCCCCTTTCACCTTGGTATCAACCATGTGCTGTAATCTTATCCTCTGCAGGGAGATAAAGGCTGTTTCCGAACTAGAGAAGAAGGCAGACAGGAGCAGACAAACAAAAAGAAACACTAAATATAGTGTTTCAACATTAGACATATAACATCACCCCACTTTTAGCCAGACCTTGAATAGTCCCTTTTAGTCATCATAACATTGGCTAGTAGGCGTGTCAAAAGAAGAAACTGTCTAACAACCCTATCCCCTTCCACTTGATAAGAGGAAGGGGAGATAATTTATTAAAGGGACTCACGTCCCTTTTGATCCCTTGCCAGATAACTGCGGGGAGGGTGTTTGAGAGAACGAAGCCTGTCTGAAGGACTTGCTTACCGCTTAACTTTGTCAAAGGGGCTCACGTCCCTTTTAATCCCTTTACTAAATAACCGCAGGAAGGGTGTTTAAGAGGGGCTTCGCCTCTCTTACATAACAATTCCCCCTCTCCTTTGAAGGAGAGGGGGATTAAGGGGGTGAGGTTGGTAGACAATCTCCACCGTTGTTTAATCTTCAACTACGTATGCTATAATCCAGGTATATGAAAATCCTGGGTATTGAGACCTCCTGTGATGAAACCGCCGCCGCAGTGGTTGAGGATGGGGTCAGAATTCTGTCCAATCAGGTTGCCTCGCAGGTGGAAATCCATGCCCGCTATGGGGGGATTGTCCCTGAGGTCGCCTCGAGGCAGCACATCCTGGCTATTATCCCAATACTAAAGCAGGTGAGGGCTGAGGCTAAGGCTGCTTGGGGGGATTTGTCTGGCATTGCTGTCACCATTGGTCCTGGTCTGGCTGGCTCGCTACTAGTAGGAGTAAATGTGGCTAAGGCTATTGCTTTAGCCCATGGCTTGCCTATTACCGGAGTCAATCACCTTGAGGGTCATATCTACGCTAACTGGTTAGTTGACCATAGTCGCGGTGTTACCCCCCTCTTCCCACTGGCGTGCCTCATTGTCTCCGGGGGGCATAGTGATTTGGTGTTAATGAGGGGGCACGGGGATTATGTGGTATTGGGGCGGACACGGGATGATGCTGCCGGCGAAGCCTTTGATAAAGCCGCCAGGATACTGGACCTGGGCTACCCTGGTGGTCCAGCTATTCAAGAGGCAGCTAAAAACGGCACGGCTTCCCTCAAGCTGCCTCGTGCCTGGCTGAAAGGGACTAGCGACTTCAGTTTCAGTGGTGTCAAGACAGCCCTATTACGATTAGTGGAGGGGGGTATGGTTTCTTCCACGGCTGATGCTGCCGCCAGCTTTCAGCAGGCAGTGGTTGATGTCTTAGTGACCAAAACTGTGGCCGTGGCCAAAGAGCATCGGGTGAAGCAAGTTTTACTGGCCGGTGGGGTGGCATCAAATGAACTGCTTCGTCACTGGCTGGTGGAAAACTCACCCATCCCGGTCCTGGTTCCTGAGCCGGCATTATGCACTGATAATGCCGCTATGATTGCTGCCTGTGGCTACTACCGGTTCCAAGCTGGTAAGATAGACGGCCTAGATTTGGATGTAATTCCCAGCCTCAAGCTGGCTTAACCGCTAAGAGGTCTTGACAACTGATTCAGAATCGTCTAGTCTTTAAAAAGGGGAAGGGGGTCTATTATGGCAAAAGAAGTTATTGTCACTCTGCATCCACCCGCGTCTCACTATTCAGCAGGTATTAAAACTGAGCAATTCATCTTTGTTGCTGGGACAGTCGGACATGTGAATCCAAACACAGGGGAGGAAATTAAAGGAATCGAGGGTCAGACCCAGCAATGTCTAGAGAATATTAAAGAGGTCTTAGAAAATGCTGGCTCATCTCTGAGCCATGTTGTAAGCACCACAGTCTATCTACCAAATAAAGATGACTTCTCTAAAATGAACGAGACATACAAAACCTACTTCCCTAAGGACCCACCAGTCCGGGCAACAGTATTTGCTGGCTTAGTATCACCAAGCATGCTGGTTGAAATCCAGTGTATTGCTGTTCGCTCATAGAGTTAATAAAAATAAGGTGAGCTTTAGCTAAGGGAACAATATTGGCACTTCCCTTGAGTGCAAAGAGTATTATAGATGTGGATTAGCCCCTGTTGCCGTTGGGCTGAGTTGACCAGGCGGCTACTTAACCCAAGCTGGTTCCTCATATGCCGTTCAATGGTGTTTACCGCCAGTCTAGGGTAACTGCGATAAAGGTCAAAGACCTTCTTTTCCAGCTCTGGCTGGGGATTAAGTCGGCTCCAGGCAAGGGTAAAGGGCAGCAGCACATTTACTATAATATCAGCCGCTCGCCTACTACCGAGCAGGGTTGGGCTTCTTATCCTATTGCCTGAGCCGAAATCAAAGTGGTTTGCCCAATAACCATTGGTGGTAACCAGTAACCTCGTTTCTAATGCGCGGTGACCTTTGTTGACCAGTACTTCATTTATCATATTGATTGTCTCTTTCAATATCCCTTTACCCCTATAGCGGAGTATGAGGTAACTCATAGCTATTATACGCCGAACCGGGGAGTTGTTTGGTCTGACCTTAAACAGGTGCCAGTCATCCCGGGACATTGCCTCAGGCCGGCGGTAAGAAGCCCATAGCCTCTCCAATTTGTCTATCCATTTATCGTCATTTCCCCAATACCATTTGGGGCACTGTGACGGGAGTAGTCCAGCGGTACCCAATAGCAGAGCCTGCAGCTGGGCAAGGCATTCTTCATCTGATATTCCACCTTGAGTCATAGATTCAAGAATCTGAAGTGGCAACCCGCGGGCTAGCTTGAGCATGGGCAGCTTATTCTTGGAGTAGCCCAGAGCACCCATTATCCCCTGGTAAAGGGACTGGCTTGCCCCCATTTGAGCTAAATCACTTTGAAACCGGGCAGCCTTGGCTAAAAAACGCTCCTCCCCGGCACCATCTAGAAATCTTTCCACAATAGCTGTAGTCAGGCGCTGTACGGCTCTAAAGCAAGGCATACCTGGCGTAGCTGAGGGGTATTCGCCATTAGCCCATTGGCCAATCGGGCTTTTTATATACTTATGTAATGCCAGAGTAGGAATATTCTCTCCATTCTGGAGATTGACCGCCATTTCCGTGCCGTGCCACATCACCACATGCAGGATTACCCGGTTATAAACCGGGTCGCGGTGGTGCTGGTGAGCCTGCCAATCACTAGATTTAACATGGACTTCTATATCTCCCTTTATCAGCTTTCCCCTGGTGGCAATAACGGCATCCCGGAAATCAGCCCCCTGGTCATCATTAATTCTTCCTGGATAGATTATTTCTACCGGCTCACCACCTTCGGTAGCCAGGTCTGTTCTGCCCAATAACTGTTGCTGCCAGACTTTAATGATTTGCCTCTCGGCAAGATTACTTATCAACCTACACCCTTTATCCCCCTCCCTTGTTAGGGAGGGGGAATCGTTTATGTGGAACAAGATCCGCCTCTCTTAAACCCTTCATTATTTAACACGATATCGTGTGCCAACAACCTAATGAAGGGCGGTTTTTTAGCTAAAAACCGCCCATTTTAGGTCGTTTAGCAACCTATCCCCCTGCCCCCTTCCCTTAATAAGGGAACGGGGAGTGTAGGTAGGAGAGGGGGATTAAGGGGGGTGAGGCTAATAAACAACCCCTATTTTGCCACTGATTTGATTAAGCTCTTTGGCCTAACTGCGTATCAAGCTCTTGCCTAAATGCTTGGTAGG
>Ga0209986_10001371_pt1 | contig 23351 bp, 27 predicted proteins | sample BlataG_FD_183168 | JGI IMG/M metagenome (GOLD analysis project Ga0209986, IMG submission 183168) | Deep subsurface microbial communities from Black Sea to uncover new lineages of life (NeLLi) - Black_00105 metaG (SPAdes) (version 2) | ecosystem: Environmental > Aquatic > Marine > Oceanic >... | reverse complement strand
TGGCTAATCCAACAGCCCGAGGAATCAATCACTTTATTCAATAAATTTTCCGCTCCCTCCAAACTCGATGCAAGAACACGATGTCAAGGCTCTCGGGCCAAATGCGTTTTATTCTATCATTTTAGCAAGGGGATGTCAATTCTTAGCCAGCTTCATCAGCAAGGCTTCTAACCCCAAGACATAGCTTTGCCAGCCGAAGCCCGCGATCTGACCGAGGCAGACGGGGGCAATGACGGAGAGATGCCGAAAATCCTCGCGCCCCTGGATGTTGGACAGGTGGACTTCGACGGTAGGCAAACCAACGGCCGCGATAGCGTCGCGGATGGCATAGCTATAATGGGTATAAGCACCGGGGTTGATAACCAAACCATCGGCCCACCCAACCGCCTGGTGGATAGCGTCGATGATAGCCCCTTCGTGGTTCGATTGGAAGGTGCGAACTTTGATACCCTTGTCAGCAGCGTAAGCCTGCAACCGCTCGTTGATCTCCTCCAGAGTGACCGAGCCGTAAACCTCCGGCTCCCGCCTGCCCAACAAGTTTAAGTTAGGACCGTGGATAATAAGGATCTTAGCGCTCATCTTTCCCTCAGCTTTTCTAAAACCTCTAAGACCATTGCCTTTGGCACCTTGTCGGTGACCACAACCTGCCCAATAGCTCTGGGCAATACAAAACGCAGCTTCTCCCCCCGTCTCTTTTTGTCGGTGGCCATGGCCTTCCAAACCTCTCTCGGCTCATAACCTTCATAGCGGGTTGGTAAGCCAAATCGCTGCAGAAGTGCGGGTAAACGCCCCTCGACCGCCTCGTCGCACAGGCCAAGGGCGACGGCTGTCCTGGTCGCAGCCACCATGCCGATGCTCACCGCCTCACCGTGGCGGAGCGTGAAGCCACTGAGCACCTCCAAGGCGTGGCCAAAGGTGTGGCCCAGGTTGAGCACAGCTCGCCGACCACTCTCATAAGGATCCTCTTCCACGATAGCTACCTTAACGCGGATGGCCTCAGCGATGACCTGTACTGAGCTATGTCGAAGTATGGACAGCAAGGGTTTGTCTCCCCTCTCTTCCAAGTGCTCGAAAAGGCTGGGCGAACCGATCATCCCCGCCTTGATCACCTCGGCCCAACCGGATCGCATCTCTGCCTCGTCGAGGGTGGCCAAAGCGAGAGGGTCAATCAAAACCAACTCTGGCTGTTTGAAAGCGCCGATGAGATTCTTTCCCTTGGGGTGATCCACGGCCACCTTGCCCCCGATGCTGGCATCCACCATAGCCAAGAGGGTGGTGGGCAACTGTACCAGGGACACTCCTCGCATGTAGGTGGCTGCCGCGAAGCCTGCCAGATCGCCGATAACGCCACCGCCCAGGGCCAGCACCGCACCGTACCGATCAAGCCTGCCTTCGATGAACTGATCGTACAAGAGGCCGACGCTGTCCAGGGTCTTGTAAGCCTCTCCATCAGGCACCTGGCAGATGGCTGGCTCGAAGCCCGCTTTTCGCAAGCTTTCGATAACGGTGGCGGCGTACAGATCGCGGACCGTTCGGTTGGTGACCAGGGCCACTCTACCCCGCAACCCCTGCTGGCGCGCCAATTCACCAACCCGCGCCAGAAGCCCTTTGCCCAGATGGATCCCGTAACTTCCTGTTGGCGTGCGCACCACTATCCTTTCCACAGCAGCCTCACCCCAATCACCTAGCAACCTGATCACCCTCTCCGCCACCTCCTCCACCGTCAAGCCCGTGGTGTCAATTTGGTGAGGGGTGCGGCGATAGGCTTCGCGCCTCTCGGCCAGCAGGGTTTCGATGCGCTCTCTCCGATCAGCCGCGTCCAGGAGAGGCCTATCTTCTACTTGGACCAGACGTCGCAAGATTTCCCGAACATCGCAGGTCAGGCACACGAGCAGGCCGCTCGTGCCCAAGGCCTGGCGGTTCTCCTCAGGGATCAGCGCCCCGCCACCGGTGGCGATGACTAGCCCCTGCCTTTTGGCCAACTCTTGGCAAAGTTGGCGCTCCTGTTGACGAAAGAACCCCTCGCCCTGCTGAGAGAAGATTTCAGGGATGGTCATGCCCACCCGCTGCTCGATGAGGGTGTCCGTGTCCACAAACTCCCAGCCCAGGCGACGGGCTACTTCCAGCCCCACTTTCGATTTACCGGTGCCCATGAAACCGGTGATGACGATGTTAGCGCAAGTTTGCGACTTGTCACTTGCGCACTTGCTCACTTCCACCTCGACTTCATCTCCTCAATGCTATCTCCCCCCAGCTTCTCCATCAATGCGTCTGTGATTACCCAGGCCACCATGGCCTCGCCGACTATTGAAGCAGCAGGCACTGCGCAGACATCAGAGCGTTGATACTGAGTAGGTGCAGGCTCTCCTGTGATCAGGTCCACCGAGCGCAAAGGTGTCATGGCAGTGGGGATTGGTTTCATGGCTGCACGCACCACGATGGGCTGTCCGTTGCTGATGCCACCTTCGATGCCACCAGCCCGGTTAGTCTTTCTGAAAGCTGCAAGGGCAGGATCCTGTGCCCACCCACTCACACCGTGGGAGCCACCAGGGACGGTCGCCCCTGCATTCGGGAAGATCTCGTCCTGCACTTCGGTTCCAGGTAGTCGAGCGTTCTCAAAGGCGGGGCCTATCTCCACCCCCTTGATGGCCGGGATGCTCATCACCGCGCCAGCCAGGTGAGAGTCCAGGCGACGATCCCAGTGGACGTGGCTACCCAGGCCGACGGGCACGCCGGTGACAACGACGACGAAGACGCCGCCCAGGGAGTCTCCCGCTGCCCTGGCCTCGTCAATGCGCTGGCGCATGGCTTCTGCGGCGATGGGATCGGGGCAGCGAAGGTCGGAGGCTTCAGCCCGCTCCCAGAGCTCACCCCCCTCTTTCCCCCCAAATAGGGGGGATGAAGAGAGGTCCGGGATTTCTGCCATCGCTCCGCCGATTTCGGTCACGCAACTGCCCACCGCAATGCCGAACTCGGCAAGCAACCGTTTAGCCACTGCCCCCACAGCCACCCGAGCCGCCGTCTCACGGGCACTGGCGCGCTCGGCCACCAGCCGCAGGTCGGTAATGCCGTATTTGATGGCCCCTGTCAGATCAGCGTGGCCCGGCCGAGGCACCGTCCAAGGCGGAACATCCCTATCCTTCCAGTTGACCCAGTCCTTGTTCTCAATGCGGAGGGCAATGGGTGCACCCGTGGTCAACCCCTTGGCTACTCCGCTCAGGATCTCGACCTCATCACGCTCAATCTTCATGCGTTGACTGCGTCCGTAGCCCCCTTGGCGGCGGCGCAGATCCACGTTGATCTCTTCCTCAATTAGATAAAGTCCAGCAGGCATTCCTTCGATAATGGCTATGAGGCAAGGCCCGTGAGATTCGCCAGCGGTCAAGAAACGCAACGCCATCGTTCACCTCCTCCCTTCAGTTCATTAAATCAGCCACGAATTTCACGAATTAACACAAAGAAAAGAGGATAAATCAGTGAAATTCGTGTAATTCGTGGCAAACACCAGAGTTCTCAAAAGTTTTGCTAGCAGCCTCATACATCATCTCGACAGGTGCCTTCTCTCCCGTCCACAGTTCGAAAGCCACAACCCCCTGGTGGACCAGCATCCCTAAACCGCTGATGCCTTTCGCTCCCGCCCTTCGAGCCTGCCGCAGAAGCTTCGTCTCGCCAGGGTTACATATCAGGTCGAAGACGCTCAGATGGCCGGGGAAGGCCAGGTCTTCCGGCCAGAGGGACTTGTCTACTTCAGGCCAGATGCCGACAGGCGTCGCATTGACCAATAAGTGAGCTTCGGCAGTCCGCTCTTCCAATGTTTGTAGTGTGAGAGGAAAGGAAAGAAGGGAAGAAGAGGGAAACAAGGGGGAGAACTCCTGGACCAGCGCCTGGGCACGGGCTGGGGTACGGTTTAGGACGGTTACCTGCCACCCAGCCTGGGCCAGGGCGTAGACTACAGCTCTGGCTGCGCCGCCAGCTCCCAGAACCACAGCCCGCTCGCCCTGAGGGTCGAAGCTACCCTCGCTCAAGGCAGCCCGGAAGCCCTGCCAGTCGGTGTTGCAGCCGATGAGCTCGCCCTGTCCCTCGCGCGACACGATGGTATTGACCGCCCCGATAGCTTGCGCCTCTGGTGCGACATCGTCTAGATAGGACATCACCCCCTCTTTGTGAGGCACAGTGACGTTGGCCCCAACGAAGCTCAGAGCCCGCAGGCCAGCAACTGCTTCCCCCAATCTCTCGGGAAGCACAGGCAAAGGCACGTAGCAAAAGTTCAGGTTTAGCGCGGCAAAGGCGCTATTTTGCATGGCTGGCGAGAGGCTATGTTCGACAGGATAACCTATCAACCCTACCAGCTTCGTCTGGCCATTGATATTCAGCAGCATGGCCCGCTCTCCCTTAATTCATGGGACACAGATTAACACAGGTTTTCGCAGATTCTTTCCTTTTCATCTGTGCAAATCTGTGTCCTAAATTCATTGTGAACTCAGAGCTCTCAATATCTTCCCGAAGCCTGGGAATGAATCTGCGATGCATTCCGCTCCCTCGATTGTTGTTTCCCCTTCGGCTACCAAGCCTGCTATGGCCAGGGACATGGCCAAGCGATGATCGCCGTGGCTATTGACCTGGGTTCCCACCAGTCGCGTCGGTCCTTCCACCACGAAGCCATCGGGCCGCTCCTCAATGCATGCTCCCAACCGGCGCAGTTCAGCAGCGGTATTCGCAATACGATCCGTCTCCTTAATTCGCAGCTCCGCCGCATCGCCCACCACTGTCGTTCCCTGCGCCTGGCTGGCAACTACAGCCAAGATGGGGAACTCGTCAATCATCCTGGGCACCAAATCACCACTCACATCTATGCCCCTTAGGGGCGGGACCCCGTGCCCGCCCCGTGCCCGCACAACGACCTCGGCTGCCGGCTCGCCGCTGACCTCCTGTTGATTCTCCACCACGATATCCGCTCCCATCTCCCTCAGCGCGTCCAAAAAGCCTGTGCGGGTGGGGTTAACGCCGACGCCTTCGATAACAACGTCCGACCCAGGCACGAGGCAAGCGGCAGCGATGAAGTAAGCTGCCGAGGAGATATCCCCCGGCACAACGATGTCCAGAGAGGATAACTTTGAACCTTGAAGTTTGAAGTTTGAAGTTTGAAGTTTGAAGTTCAAAATTTGGCCTTTGGCCATGACAGCCAGCATCCGCTCGGTGTGGTCGCGGGCAGGGGCTGGCTCATGAATCACCGTTGGGCCATCGGCGTAGAGGCCCGCCAGTAAAATAGCCGACTTCACCTGAGCGCTGGCTACGGGCAACCTGTACTCGATACCGTGTAAATTTCCGCCGAGGATGGTCAAGGGAGGCAGACGGCCATCGTCGCGACCTAACACAGTTGCCCCCATCCGTCTCAGGGGCTCGACAATGCGGTCCATGGGCCGTCGGCGGAGCTGCTCGTTTCCCGTCAGCACACTATAGAAAGGCTGGCCAGCCAGAATCCCCGCCAACAGGCGCATGGTTGTACCCGAACCAGTGCAGTCCAGGATGTGTTTTGGCTCCATCAGACCATGCAAGCCTTGTCCCTGCACGATCAACTCCGTCTCGGATAGCCTCTCTACCTCGATACCTAGCGCTCGCACACAAACTAAGGTAGCCAAGCAATCGGCCGCTGGTAGGAAATTCCGGATCCTCGTTGTGCCTTCAGCTATCGCACCTAGCAGCAGAGCGCGATGAGAAATGGATTTGTCGCCGGGGACTTTGACCCGACCACTCAGGCCCTCAGCTTTTTTAACCATCGCCCTCATCGAAATATCCCTTCTCGCCTCTTTCGCACTTGCTCCATTGAACTTCGCAATCCCTCCTCGTCGCTCGCCTCTAGCAAGTGGGAGATGGCGTTGAGTTGATTGGCGAAGCGGGACAACGTCTCTCCCACCGCCTGGCGGTTGGTGAGCAGGATGTCCAGCATCATGGTAACGTCGCTGGTTGCCAGGCGCGAGGTGTCCCGAAAGCCGCTGGCGACCAGTTCCCAGACCAGCTCGTCCTCCGCTGCTACCTCCTCGGTGGTGGCCACCAAGCCAACCGACAGGAGATAGGGAAGGTGGCTGACAGCCGCCACCAGGCGGTCATGGCGCACGGCGTCCATCAACAAGGGCTGCGCACCGACGGCCTCGACCAGTTCCTGGGCTAGCATTAGCGCTTCCGAACTGGTCCGCCGCAGGGCTTGTCCTGAGCCCCGTCGAAGGGGAGTGAGCACGAAGGTCGCCCCCTCGTAGAGGTCGCCCCCCGCAGCTTCGATCCCCGACGCCTCCTTGCCACACATGGGGTGGCCGCCGACGGCTTGGAGGTGGGGTGGCAACGCTTCCATAGCTTGGACGATCCTGGCCTTGGTGCTGCCCAAATCCATCAGCAAACAACCAGCGGGTGCAAGGGACCCCGCCTGAGGTATAAGCTCCAGGATGGTCCGCACCGGAGTGGCCAGCACGATCAGGTTGGCTTGCTCCACCCCCTCGGCCAGGTCGCAGGTGCCCACATTGATGAAACCGCGCCTCATGGCTTCCTTGATGGTCTCCTCTCGTCGGGCCACCCCCCACACCTCTCGACAGGCACTTCGCTTCTTCAAGGCCCCGGCCAAAGACCCACCCATCAGGCCGAGACCGACGATGGCTACTCGCGCGTCTTTCAAGCTCACCATGTGAACCTCCGTTCGACTGAGCTCGCGGCGAAGCCGTTGAGGGTTACAATTCCCTCCCCACTGCTTCCGCCACCCTCCGCAGCTCTTTCATCAACTGGCCAAACCTTTCTGGTTTCAGCGATTGGGCTCCGTCGGAGAGGGCGCGCTGGGGCTGGGGGTGCACTTCGATGAGCAATCCATCGGCTCCAGCGGCCACAGCAGCTCTGGCTATGGGCCCCACTAGCTCCCATCTGCCAGTGCCGTGGCTGGGATCCACGATGACCGGCAAGTGAGTCAGCCCCTGAAGGACGGGCACGGCGTTGATATCCAGGGTGTTGCGGGTATACTTTTCGAAGGTACGGATGCCCCGCTCGCAGAGCATGACCCGGTAGTTATCGTGAGAAAGGATGTACTCGGCTGCCATGAGGAGCTCCTCCAAAGTGGACATCATCCCTCGCTTGAGGAGGATGGGCATCTTCGACTCGCCCACGGCGTGCAGGAGGCTGAAGTTCTGCATGCTTCGAGCTCCGACCTGGAGGATGTCGGCATAGCGAGCTACCAGGGGCACATCCTCAGGGGCCATAACTTCCGTGACAATGGCCAGCCCCGTCTCCTCCTTGGCCTCGGCCAATATCTCTAACCCCTCCCTCCCCAGGCCCTGGAAGCTGTAGGGCGAGGTACGGGGTTTGAAAGCCCCGCCCCGCAGGATTCGGACACCTGTCTCCTTGACCGCCCAAGCCGTCTCCAACAGTTGCTCTCGGCTCTCCACGGCACAGGGACCGGCCATGACCACCACCTCCCGTGAGCCGATGCGCATTCCGTTGATGGGGATGACGGTATCCTCGGGCTTGAAGTCACGGCTAGCTAGCTTGAAGGGTTGGAGGATGGGCACCGTCCTCTCCACTCCCTCCATCAGCTCGAAGACATGGGGGCTGACAGGCCGCTCATCGCCGATGACGCCAATGATGGTGCGCTCCTCGCCGCGGGAGAGGTGGGCTCGAAAACCCATTTCCTCTATCTGGCCCACTACTTCTCGTATCTCCTCCTCTCCAGCCCCCATTTTCATGATGATGATCATGATAACCTCCTATACTATTATACAACATTTGCGTTGTTCGCGAGAATTACAGCGTATGTCATTCTGAGCGAAGCGAAGAATCTCGCCCCTGAGCAGCCATGAGACCCCTTCGGCTGCGCTCAGGGCAGGTTCTTCGCTCCGCAAGGCTTCGGGGTGAGGCTCCGCTCAGACCTGTCCTGAGCCTGCCTGTCCTGAGCGTAGCCGAAGGGTCGAAGGAGTGACATGTATCCGTTTGGTTGCAGCCGGAGGCTGCGGTATACTATCTCGGTTAGGCTACAATCTTAAATATCAGGTCGCAGCGCTTTCGCTCCCTTGATGTATACGTGTACGACTTCATCCTGCCGCTTGTCCGTGTTCCAGTGGATGAGAACCCGGATGCACCTCTCCAGGCTACCCCGTACAGGTATCTCCTGGGCGTCGAGGAGGGCCACGTCTCGCCAGCCCATCTCCCGTGCTGCCTTGGCGGGGAAGGCGGCCGTCAGGTCGGGCGTGGTGGTGAAGATGGCGCTGGCTACATCTTCCACCTTCAAGTCGTTGGCCCCGATGATGAGCGATAAGAGCTCCCTGGTAGCAGTCAGAATGGCCTCGGCTGTGTTCTTCTCCACGGTGGTTGCTCCTCGAATGCCCCGGCAATACATCTTTACCCTCCAGGTGACTGCTCAGCCACCCTCCCGCAGGTTGTCCAGAACGCTGTTGAACACTCGAACCTCCGAGCAAATACACCGTTCTTGGCCGAGAAAGCATTCAAACCTGCGGGAGGGTGAGTACCTACCCCTCCGGATAATCAAAAAAGCGTGGGGCTGTCTGCTCCACGCTTTTGAGATACCGATGAATTGCTACGATTTAAGGATGTGGTGTCCTCCGGGCGTGAAGCAGCTTGCCTGATGCCTTGGCATAGGCGTAATAGTAGGCAAAATAATCCTCACGCCCGCAGGTGGGCACGCTCAGGGACTCCTTGATTGACCTGTCTTCCAGCTTGCCAGTCATCTCCAACCCTCTTTCAAATCTGGACATATGATAGCACAAAGGGAGATAAAAGTCAAACCTGGCTACATCACTGGGTGTGGCGCAGAAAAGGTGGCCGTAATTCAGATAGCCCTCATGACGCTCCGCTCGTTTAATCCGTATTGCTGCCACTGGCATACAGTTTTTGATAAATTCGGTAGTCCAAAGAGACTCGCTCCAGGTACTCCCGTGTCTGTCCAAACCCTATCCAACGCAGCAGGTCATCTCGGTTTGAGACCAACGGATCCGCTTGCCAACTGTCCACGCTGCCTGCGCCGCCATTGTAGGCCGTAACGGTCAGCTCCAAGTCCTCGTCAAAGTAGTCGAGCAGGAAGTGCAAGAACCAGGCCCCCATGCGAATGCTGGCCTCGGGGGTTAAGGCATCGCCTGGCGAGATGTCCTCCTCCAATTGCTCCGCGATCCAGGCTTGGGTTGATGGCAGGATCTGCATCAGTCCCCGTTCCCCAACATAGCCAAAAGCCCCTGGATCGAAGCGGCTTTCCCGGCGCATGATGGCCCAGATGAGCAGTGGATCTACATCGAACTCCGCCGCTGCTGCTTCTATCGTCGCCGAGTAAGGCCTCGGATAGCTCAACTGCCAGAAGGCCAGAGGGGCTCGCAGGTGACCCTCTAGATACGCTTCGGCGATGGGCTGAGCATCAACCACATAGCCCCTTGAGTCCAATGCCTCCGCCATCGCCAGATCCTCCTCTGGCGCACGTCGAAATCGAGCGGCTAACATAAGTTCCAGGCGTGCCAGATCAGCGCGCCCGATCGACTCCAAGGCCTTTGCCTTGTCTAGCACATCGCCGCCAGCCGCGGCTAACGGCGGCGCCACAGCCAGCTTGAGTTCCCCCTCGGCGGCCCGCAGCGCCAGCCAATTCAGACCGAACCCCTCTAGCAGTACCTCACCCTCAGCCTGGGCTTCTTCATCCCCCACTCTCTTACCAAGGACGTAGAGGCGATACGCAGCGTCGTCGGCGAAATCGGTATACGTTTTGCCCAGACGAGCGTAGATGGGCAGTGTCTCCGTCAGCCGCCCCTGCGTCTCCAGCAGCGTGGTCGCGGACCACCAAGCCACCGAGTAGGGGAGGTCTAGATAAAGCGCCAACGCCTGGTTAGGCTCTTCCTCTTCCAGCAACTCAGCTTGAGCCAGGTGGCTGTCCGGCGTATCGATGTCCTCATAGAGAGATAACGCCTCATCGGGACGGTCAAGGTGCTCCAGGACCCAGGCCAGACCCAACTGAGCCGTTACATCATCGGGCTCCTCCTCCAGCCAGGCCTGGTAGGCCGTCTCTGCCTCTTCATAGCGCCTAAGTCCCCTCAGCGCCCGTGCGCGCAAGGGTAGTGCCTCGGGGTCATCGATCCCTCGCAGCGTCTCCAGGGCGTCACTATAGTAATAGGCGGCGTTCAAATCCTCGGCTATGGCCACCGGATCCTGCCCCGTGCGACGCATCCCGGCGAAAGCATCCGCTCGTTCACCCAGAATATGCAGGTACTCCGCATAGGCTCCTTCGTCGTCTCCCTGCTCTTCCAAGTAGCGCGCCAGTTCCAGGCGCAAAGCGACCGTGCCGTGCGGGGCCAACCCCGCTCGATACTCATCCTCCGCCTCTGGCGTCTTGATGCTCGCGTAATGGCGCGCTATAGCTATATGGGCATGGTAGGCGGCCGGGCTCTGGGGTCGAAAAGCCACGACGGCCTGGAGCGTTCGCATCGCCTCCATATCCGGCATCGCAACCTCAGCGGCCCACAACTGGGCATACTCCTTGATCTGCGGGAGCTTCTCTGCCAGCCGCGCGTACAGCACAGCCGCCCGCTCCGGCCGGGCGCTTTTGGCCTCGCGGTAGAGCGCCTGTGGGGAGCGCACATAATCCCTGAAGGTCCATAGGAGCCCCACTCCCAGGAGCAACCCGACCAGCGTAAGAGCGAGCACCAAATGTCTGAAGCCCAATCGCTGGACTACATCTCTTATCTCCTTACGTTCCATCACGACTCCTTACTCCACTCCAGGCTGAAGGCGTGCAGCAGCCTATCAATAGAACCCACGAAAAGCCGCCCATCGGCCACGGTAGGGCCTGCCGCGATAGCGCCTCCGGTGCGGTAACGCCAGAGCAGCGCCCCCGTCTTGCGGTCCAGGCCGTAGAGGTAGCCATCGTCGGAGCCCACAAAGACCAGGTCCTCCCACACTGTCGGCGAAGACCGGATGATGTCCTCCGCCTGATATTGCCAGAGGAAGCAGCCGTCTCGGGCGCGCAGCGCGTACAGCCGCCCGTCGTTTGCGCCCACGTAGACCACTCCATTGGTGACCACCGGCGATGACTCAATGGCATATTCCGCTTCGAAGGTCCAACGCAGCTCGCCGCTGCCCGCATCTAACGCATAGAGCGTCCGGTCCACGGAGCCCACGTAGACGGTCCCGGAGGCGGTGGCCGGGGTGGAGAGGATATCCCCATCCGTCAGGTAGCGCCATTGAAGTTCGCCGCTGGAGGCATCCAGGGCGTAGAGGTAATTATCGGCGGAACCGACGAAGACGAGGCCCTCAGCCAGGCATGCGCCTCCCTCGATCCGACCGCCGGTCTTATACCACCACATTCGCTCGCCGTCCTCGGCCCTAAGGGCGTAGAGGAACCCGTCGTGGGAACCGACGTAGAGGACGCCATCGCTGGCCACCGGGGAGGCGGTCACCCACCCATTCGTCTCATATCGCCAGCGCAGATCGCCCTGCGCCGCATCCACCGCGTAGACGGCGCCGTCCCAGGAGCCGAAGTAGATCGTATCTCCAAGCACGACCGGTGACGAGGTGATGTTGTCGGCCGTCTCATAGCGCCAGAGGGACTCCCCGGTTTCGGCGTTCACAGCGTGCAGGGCGTTGTCGTCAGCCCCCACGTACACGATCTCATCCCTTACCGTTGGCCTCCCTCGGACATAGTCGCCCGCACGGTAGCACCAGGCAAACGACATAGGGACCTCAGTTGGGGGTTTTGCCTGCCGACAACTGACCAGCAAAGCCACCATCAGGCAAGTCAAAAGTTTGATCCTCATCGGTTTTTCTCTCCTCCGCTCTTGTGTGCTGAAGTCATCTCACTCAACGCCTCGCGTGTTTACGAACGCGACAACTGAAGGAAGCCGTATTGGGCGGAGGTCGAAGCGGCAATCCCCGGTTAGCTGAGTCGTGGGGCAAGCGTTACCCCTACGGTACTGAGCCGGATGTATTCGCAATCACCGCCATCCCCACGACGAGGGGACAGGGTGGGCGAATTTTGGGTTAACATCCCACATCCGAACAGATTTTGGGATACTTGCATTATATCCTCAAGCTAAAATAAAGGCAATTCCTTCACCAGTGAGTATTCAAGAGGGGGGTGGGTGGGAGCCGCCCACTCCCAAAAAGGGAGCGCGAGGGGAGGCCTTTAGGGCCTCCCCTTTGTCTTTAGAGCAGGCGGTAGGTATCGACCAAAACCCTAAAGGTCATCCTCTTTTCGCCTTCCTTGTCGGCGTACTCTGAGATGTTCAGCTTTCCCTCGACCGTGACCTTAGCACCCTTTTTGACCATCTCACAGGTCTCGCCCAGCTTGCCAAAGACCTCAAGCGGGAAAGGCGTGAGTTGGCATCAAGACAGCCGCGCTTGCGATTCGAGCGGCTTCACGTCCCTTGCTCTGTAATCTCTCGCTCAATGGGCCGCTCGGCCCTGATACTCAACGATTTCGTTAGTCAAAAGATTGAGCCGCCCCCCACTTGCCCAGGAACCGCCTCCCACTACAATTCCCTTAGCCTATCTCCTGGGCGTGAGGAGAAAGGCACCGGGATTACTAGAGCCGTGACATGTAATCCCTTTTCTACTTGTGTGCTAAGCTATGTCAGACCTATTGGACGTTAGTTGGCTGGCAGGATCCGAACAGTACGGGTTTGTCTCAAAACCCTGGCTTAGTAGGTGACAACACGGGGCAGTCGGTTGGCCTGTGCGATCCAATCGCGTACTTGGGCCCGGATTGGCAGCCTGCGAACCAGCTTCTTTTCCTCATTGACCGCTATCAGCTTTTGATAGAGATTCCCAGCATTTCGTTGTGCCAGTTCGGGTACAGTGTCGACCCCCGCAGCTTCAAGCAAGTCAGCATACTCTTCACCGACACCTTTGATGCGGAAGAGATCGACGTGGTTGACCCACCGCAGGATCAAAGTTCCACTAATACCCGCTTTCTCGGCAATTCCTTTGCGGCCGTGCGGGGACGCGCCCTTCTCCAGTAGAGCTTGTGTTGTTGAGATGCCGGCCTCTCTTAGCTTTTGGGCATAGGTTTCACCGATACCTTCGCCTTTGACTAGGCTTGCCATTATCAAACTCCTTTCTTTTCTATTTGGCTACTGAGCATAGTATATCACGTTTCAGCTCGTTTGGCAACAGCAAAAAGCCACCTGTCCGTTTGACGCAGGTGGCTTTCTATCCTGTCTCATGCCAGGGCGCTCGCATTGGCTTGGCCACGTCCCTCGCAATCCTATCGCTGCGGGGCTTCTTATGTCCTTTCATCATTTAGCACAGATCGTCAATTCCTAATAGCAGGTCTTTCACTCATCTGCACTAGCGTGCCAGCAACTCGGCGGCGTTGGGCAACGCCTGGACAGTCACGATCTCCCCATAATAGATGCGGTGGAAATCGCCCCGTGGGTAGGCGCTGGCCCGGATTTCCGCTGTCAGGTTGGCAGGGATGACGTCGTTGGTGTGGACGACCTGACATTCGTAGATCACGGGGCATCCCGCGATCCCTGGCGCACTGACCCGCCCAGAGGGCAGCAGACTTAGGTCACATTTCCGGAATTTGTTGTAGTCGCGGCCTGAGTGGGTGCCGCAAAAATGCACGGCATCGTACAACGTTTCTGGGGGAACGCAGACGGTAAACGAATCGCTATCCTCCAACAACTTGTAGGTGTACCGGGAAGGCCGAACCAGCACAATGAAAAGAGGCTTGCTCCAGATGATTCCGATCATCCCCCAACCGATGGTCATGGCGTTGGGTTTGCTATCCGGGCCGGCGGTGACCAGCAGCAGGCCCGGATCGGCCAATATGGATAGCGTTTCCTCGAGGTAGGTCGCGTAAGGTACATTGAAGTATTCCATCGCACCTCCTTACATAGATAGATTTCGGGCAGTGCTCTGGCCTCGCTGACGGGGGCCGCAAAGCAGGTCCCTAATCTTTGAAAATTTTGCGAGGTTCAGAATTTCCGATTGGGGGTTGGTAGCGGATGCTTACAATTCCTCTTGAGCTTACCGAAAGGCCTGGCGTGAGCGAAACCGACTGAAGACCTTGCAGCACAGCCGGAGACTCATTATCTCTTCAGCTCACTCGGTGCCATACACTTTCAGCGACTCTACTTCCGCTTCGGGTGCCACAACCAAGCAATTTGACTGAATGTCCTGCTGATGCTCGTACACTGCCTGTTCCCCAATACCAGGGGGTGCATAGACTGTAAAGAAAACCTGCCGAGTCTCAGATGTGATTGGCGTGCGACGGTCGGGACCATAAAGCACACACGAGATGACGCCTTGTGCATCGGCTATCATCATATCGCCTGGTTTCAACTCTTGTTCCTGGCCGTCGAGTCGGACATAACACTCACTCCCCTTTGCCACATCGATCTTGACCGGCATCTGTAACGCTTCCAGATCATGACCCGCCGTCAAGAGCAGATTCTTGAGCTCGGCCATAAACATGGCTTCCACAAGCCCCGCTACCCGAGGAATCGATTTGCCCTTAAACACGACTGACTCGAGTTGAAGCTGGACATGGTAGGTCTTCTTGTAGCGCTTGTACTAACTGTTGTATGCCTGGATGATAGGGAGAGCTTACAGTGCGGCTCTATCGTAGTCGGAAAAGCGAGACCGTAACTGATTCTCTAATTCTTCTCTACATTTGTCCAGCGCAGCATGACGCTCTGGATTGACAACATTGCGCATAACCAGTACTCCTGCTGCTGCCCCAGGATAAGCTGTCTTCCACGCCTCGGATACTATGAACACTTCAGTCAACTCCTTCTAGCACCATAGCCGTCGGGGTGGGAAGGCCGGTTGGCCGGCGTTTCCGCAGAGGTCCTGGCGTGCAGAAAGCAAAAGCCGCCCCGGGTTGCCCAGAAAGTGGCTTCGCGCTATCATTCTCCTCGCCCTTCTCCTGGGCGTTCAGGAGATAGGCATTGGGATTACCAGAGCCGTAACTCTGTAATCCCTTTTTACTTGCCTGCCAATCATACTATACCGCACTTGCGCTCGTTTGGCAATAGTAAAGCCACCTGTGCGGTTGACGCGGGTGGCTTTTGCCTGCCCGGCTTATGTACGGAATTAGCGACGAGGCACGGTAAAGCTGACCGTCCTTTCTTGCGTCAGCGATATGGGAGGTACCCCCAAGGGAGCTTGGGGACACGTCAGGTCGCCACTCTCTTGGCGCTGGTGGCTATTATACCACAACCTGCTCTCTTGGGACACGCCAGGACTCCAACTCGGCGAGATCTCAAAGCTTCGTGTCCCAACTAGCAAACTCGCACGACAGCGCGCTCGGGTGCTAGCAGAGCTCAAGCCCCCACAAAAATCACGATCTCCTCGCGAAAGCCCACCTATGTGCCTCTCCCCCCTCAGCAGAGCAACGATCTAATGTGACGCTAATCGGCACCGCATGTTCAGTATTTGTAGGAAGCAAACATGCCGACACTTCCGCTTCACTCGCAAAGCTTTCTTCCATGTCTGGTGTGTCCAACCTTGCCATTAGCGAACACTTTCCTGGCCCATATATTAGAATCTCATCTTCGGTGGCATCAATTGTTTTGGAATGTGCTCTCCAACCCTCTCCCCAACGAACTGCACCTGGCGGCCTGAGGCTTATGTAGTTAAGCGCCATCCGACCAACAGTTGCCGATACTTCAAATGTGGCTCTGCATCTATGGAATGGTATGACTATGCGATCCTCGCCAGGAGCCTCCACGTACAACTCGAGTCTAAGCGACCACTGAAGAAAAGCCTCGCCCTCCCTGAAGTGACGTCGAACCACAAGTGTCCCACCAATCACTTCAAAATCTGGTAGTGCTTGCAAAGGAGAAAGCAATCTCAACAAGTCGGCACGTCTTGCAGATCGAGTACTTGTGGCTTCACGCCAAGGCACTTCCAGTGCCACTGGCCCGCCTCCCTCCTTGCCGAAACATGGGTTTTTCACAACAAACGGAGCCCGCTCAGTTTCAAACAACAGCGCCACAATCGTTTTGTCCCCCACTGCAATGTCGTGATCAACCAATTGTGGAGCTAGGCCATCGAATTGAGATTGAACCTGCGGGTACCAATCCGCTAAATCCTCGCGCCTCGCTCCGACAACACCCTCTTCCTCGTCAACCCCGATTAGCCATAATATTGGAGCACCACTAGCGGCATTAGCGTGACCTGCAATACGCCGCGCTGCCTTCTCTGCTGGGATCCATTCCGACTTAAGCTCAACTCTGGAATCCTCGATTGGCTGCCCAGCTTCCACCCGCTCAATTATACTTAGCGCCCAGCTTTCAATCTCATGTGCTTTCATCTTCGCACATATCCCCCTTTTCAGCCCCTGCTCCTCAAGCTCATTCTCTATCGTACCTACTAGAAGGTACCCCCAAGGGATTCTGGACGCACGCCAGGCCGCCGCTCTTCTAGCTCTCGTGGCTATTGTATCGGCGGAGCCTTGCCTTCACCAGGATAGATCAAATCCATGCTTCTTCTATTTCAATTAACCCAATTTGTGACTTTGGACTACACCGTCGCAAGACTTTTCTGTCTATCTCGACTACGAGCCCCGCTCAACGCCTTGCACGTTTGCCAACCTGCCGAAGGCAGTTTGAGCGGACCGAGGAGCTACCGCACCCCGTGCCCCGTCTGCTTGCGCCTTCGGGGTACTAAGTCCCGCTCGCCGCTTCGCGTCCCGGCTGCTCCGTCTCGTGCTAGCGCGCTTTTTGGTGTCCTCGCTGTCGGATGGCACTACGGTAGGCCTATCGCCATAGCAAAGAGCGGATCAACTGCACTATAGTTGGCCAGCGATCTACAAGTAGAAGTATAACGGTTACCACTGAGAGCATGAGAGTTGCTTTAGCAATCCGATTCGCCTGCTCCCGCTGTTTTAGCTGCTCAGCCTGAAATTCCTCCTGCGCCCGAGCCCGCCTAGTGACGAGTTCTAGCTCAACATGTTGGACAGCTGAGAAGCCCATTTGGTAGCGAAAATAATAAGGACACTCGCGCAAAGCATAGAGTTTCCCAAAATCCTCATATCTTCTGCATTCCATCGCCTCCCCTATTAGGCCTTTCCCTTTCTTATAACATTTGAATTCCTCTGTGTCCCTTAGCCTGCGATGTCTGATTTTAAAAGGAAGATCCGCTTGCCCTACAGAGAAACGAACCGGCTTCCCGCTGATCAGCTGTTCCGGTCCAAATGGGAATTCCTCCCGCGGCCTAAGACGTAGCAATTCAGCATCACTCATGCAATCTTCAATGTCATACCCTTTTGAATCCCACGCATACATATAGCCACACTCGATACATTTAACTTCGTCAGCCATAGATTACCCTCCTCTCTAATAGCTTGCTCAATGGTCAGCCTGTTCTTTGGCTAAACCATGCCATGCCGTTTTCGCTTCTCCACTGTCTCTTTCTTACCCGCCTATACAGCCAACCTCTCCAGCTCGATTTCCAGGTCAGCCTAGCTTGGCAACCTGTACACCCTGGTTCTATCCAACCACTTATCTCCCCTAAGGTGCCCACGCAATCGACGGAAACGCCCACCACCAGGCTTTAACGACCGCAATCTTCCTCTAGCGCGCTCCACGCTCCTACGCTTGCCGCTTCGGCGTAGAAAGCCCCCCTCGCCGCCTCGCGGCCGGGCCGCTCCGTTTGCTGCTAGTCCCTTGTTAGAGTCCAAAAAAATCCCTTGACTTTCTCTGTAACGGACTGCCTCGAGGCCACAACCCCTTTGTCCTCATCAAGCAGCCGTTGCAGCTTTTCTATGGAGGCCGCGCCAGCACCGTATTTCTGTTGTAGCTCTTGTTGCCACTCCACAGCAAACCGCCTTAAACGCCGAGTTAGCACAGTCTTCAAGCAAGCTTTGTCTCCTTCAAGTAACTCATCAAGGTCGCGCCTCACAGTTTCGTGTTTTATCTCTTTACCAAACATAAGCCTTGCCACTCGATGGCCCTTTTCTCTTAAATATAGGGTCTTACTTAGGTCTTTCCCCAGTGCCTCGCGCCTACGATGCCAATATTCCTGGTCGCACTCTATTACAAGATTGCGCTGAGGCAGAAAGAAGTCTACGTGATAGAAGTCCAGTAGAGCCTCAAACTGGTACTCCTCCCCCCACCTCTTTAGCTCCTCCTCCACCAGCGCTTCAATATCAGTGCGATGGCCCGTTGCACGCTTGTCACGGATGCGGCGAAAGGGAAAAGCTTTTATCACGTCTTCCACCGAAACTTTCCTCCCATATTTCTCCCTATAATACTCCCATTCCTTTCTGAACGTGTCGAAGAGCTTTCCGTCGACATTAACCCATTGGCCAGTTGCCTCCTCAAGCCACGCCTCCTTCCAATCACGAGGCTCTTCCTCAAGACCCTCAAGGTCGCGCACAATGAATTCTGCTATGGACTTCCGGATTGCTCTCATTTCAGCGCTAGGATCAGCCCATAACCTAGGACCACCCTCTGGGCCTACCATCTTCTTAATCTCCTCATCCAACAAAGCTCTGTTTACTCCTAGCCACACAGCTTTTTCAAACTCAGGGCGTTCCTTTCTGCCTCCCCCCACCTTAGCACGTTTCGCCGCTAAGAATTCGCCCATCTTGCCCATTCTTTCCTCCCTCAGAAGGTTCCTTCCTGTTACAGCGCGTGCTCCTGGAGCTACTTGTTCATCACCTCTCGCGCCAGTTGGACGTAGATGGAGGTGCTCTCAAGATCAGCGTGGGCCAGGCTTTCCTGGACTGTCCTTAAGCTTATTTGCCTGACCACATGGTGAGTGCCAAGGGTGTCACGCAAAACATGGGCGTCAAAGACAAAGGAAGCCGCCTCCCCTTGCCCAGGAAGCGGCTTTCTGCTAACATTGCTCAAGCCTGTCTCCTGGGCCATTCAGGAGTAGGTGTAGGGATTACCAGAGACACGACTCTGTAATCCCTTTTCTATTTGCCTAAGCATAGTATAGCAGATCTCAGCTCGTTTGGCAATAGCCTACTTCCCCGGCTCCAGAGAAATGATGGCTCCAAAGCCAATCGGTTTCCTAAACAGTTGCGCAGGACATCTTTTTCGTGTAGGAGGCATTGGGCGAAGAACAAAGAGCCATCCCGTTTCCAGGATGGCTCTTGCTTATAGCCAGTGCAGTGAAGCCAGGCCCAGAGAGTCCGAGTGAACCGAGCCGAAGGGTAAGCGACTTGAGTCGCGGCAAGCACAGAGTTGGCCGGCAGTATATAATAGGGCCTGCCCCAGGCAAAGAAGCGCATGTTGACCAGAGAGGCACGGTAAAGGTCAATATCCAACTCGACACCGTAGAGGGCCAGCTTGCGATCCCGGTAGCGAACCGCAGCATGGAGGAGAAACCGGCCCGTTCCCACGCAAGGATCCACAACCAGCTTCCACTCGCCATCGCCCTCTGTCTGTCCGATCGTGCTGTCGTTTATAAACCTGACGATGGGCTCAGGGGTTATAAGCTGGCCCAAAGACTCGTTAGCGCACTCCTTAGCAGTAAAGAGGTCTCCCAGATAGTCGTAGGGCCTCTCGCCGCAAGCTTCCATATAAGCTTTGACCAAGGGAAGGAGCCTATCGGCCACCGGGTGGTCGGTCTCGGGCATGGGGTGGATCCTGGCGCAGTCGGCCAGGAAGCGCCCTAGCTGGTTGAAGCACTCACGGTTGGTTCTGTGCGTTGATCTCTGGACGACCTCAAACATGGCCACGAGCGTTTGGTTGCCCCTGGCGATCTGCTCCTTGTCCTGCTCAAAAGAAAAAGAGCCAGCAGGACGCTTGCCGGCTCTCTGCGGCTCTTCTCGGCTCAAGACCAACCGGTTATTCAGATTCTCTTTGCCCATATACTTAGATCATAGCATATCCTCTCCTCCAAGAAAAGTGGGGTCCCATCACTTTTGATTGCGCCCCCTGGTAATTATGCCCTCGTCATCGAGTCTGTCGCCAAAGCGTTTGCCTCCCCTCTGATTACTCCTACCCGATAGACGCTTACCCGATCCTGGGGCTTCAAAAGAACAGTCACCATCTCCCATGTGGTGTCGTATTCTCTGACCATAGGTTCGGCATCTTCGTCTCCTGTCTCCTCAACCTTTTCTTGCGGAAGGTAGCCGAAGGGGTGGCCTTCTCCGGTTGGCCGTGAGGTCGTATCAACAACGATCGCTCCCCGGCCAAGCTCGTCATAAGCCCTTTGGGCGACAGGCCAAAAGACATGCAGGTTCTCTCTTATCCAGGCCAGGTCACGGGCCCGCTCCCTCTCTGCCCAGGCAGGGAAGCGCCCCCTCTCACGCTCGGTCATGTGATCATTATATCATGCCTACAATAACCGGGGTTGGAGATCCTCTGGTCCCGATTCTGGCTGTGTTCGTGTCCCTCGCTCTTTAATCTCCTGCTCTATGTTCTCTGCCTGGCCTTGATACTCAACGGTTTCCCTGGCCAAAAGATTGAGCCGCTCCCGGTTTTTCTGGAAGCGGCTCTCGCTTGTCAAGACCAAAAAGTCTTGCCAGGGCCAAAAGCTGCACGCCCTCTCTTTGATAGGTAATGTCATGGGCCAATGAGTAAGCCGATAGGTCCTTAAGCCTCCTCATCTTGCTGTGAAGATCGAGCCCACCTTTTTGATGCTCAAGCTCCATCAAAGCGTACATCATCTCCGAAAAGGTGTTGGCAAGATACCAATGTTCCCGTTCCCTCATTTAGGGCCATTATATCACGCCTGTGCTCTTTGGCGGGCAAAAATGGGCGGGCGGGGGGCGAGCGTCCTCAGAGAACGCGGCAGGACAATTTGCCGAAGCGAACCGGAGGCAATTTGTCCAGCTCTTTTAGCGAAGGCGAGCCGCTCCTCGAGCGGCTGACCTGAGCGCCCCGAGGCGTAAGATGAAGCCCCCTAGGGCATTCTGAGAAAGTCCGCCCTGGCCTAGCGGGTTTCCTCTTTTTTAAGGGAGAGGTTTAGTATATCATCAAGCTAGCGTAAAAGCACTGCCGAAGCCCGTGCTTACAGACCCAATTGTCGAAGCGTCCACTCTTCGAGGGCAGCCCTAAACATTTGATCCCAGGTCGTGAAACGCGTGTGTTTTGCAATAAAGGCGTCCCACTGGGCCTCGGGAATCTTCTCAAAGTCTTCTAGGGACGACACCGAGAAACCGCTAGCCTTAAACAGGTCATCCAGAGCCCGGAACTGTGTGTTGCGTTGTAGAAAATCCGGGGGTAGAAGCTCCGATAAGACAACTTCTTTTTTAGCTTCGAGATCTTGAGCTCTCCGCGCAAATTCTTCGAGCTTACGTTTCAGTTCTTTAACATTTATTCTGAACTCGACCATATCAGTATCCTCCATAAGTGTTGCCTGTCCGGGATTGCAGCTGTTCCCCGGTTGGTATGTCAGATATTAGCCATATCCAAGTAGGCTCTCCGGCGGTTTCATTGTATCATCAAGCTAAAATAGGGGCAAACCTTGTCGCCAGGCAGTGTTCAAGAGGGGGTGGGTGGGAGCCGCCACCTCCCCAAGAAAGGGAGGGTAAGGGGAGACTTTTGAGGCCTCCCCTTTGTGTTTAGAGCAGGCGGTAGGTATCGGCCAAAACTCTGAAGGTCATCCTCTTCTGGCCTTCCTTGTCGGTGTAGTCCGAGACGTCCAGCTTTCCCTCGACCAAGACTTTGGCACCCTTTTTGACCATCTCGCAGGTCTCGGCCGGCTTGCCAAAGAGCTCAAGAGGGAAAGGCCTGAGTTGGCACCAAGACAGGCGCGTCTGCGATTCGAGTGGCTTCACGTCCCTTGCTCTGTAATCTCCCGCTCGATGTCCCCCCTTGGCCCTCATAGTCAATGGTTTCCTTGGCCAAAAAGATTGAGCCGCCTCCCACTTGCCCAGGAAGCGGCTTTGTGCTATAATCCCTCTAAGCCTTTCTTCTGGGCCATTCAGGAGTAAGTGTTGGGATTACTAGAGCGGCTACTCTGTAATCCCTTTTTGTTTGGCTAAGTATAGTATATCACAGTTCACCCCGTTTGGCAATAGGAAGAAGGTACCCGTTGCCGCCCTTGCCCCCCAGACTCATGACAAGCTCCCCTATCTGCTGAGACCTTTAGCAAGAACAAAGGCCACCCTTAGCGGAACTGGGGGGCTTTGCTTTTGTAATACTGCGTGAGGACTACCAGGCAAAAAGAAAGCAGGGCCGTGACTCGACTCTGACTCGATGAGGCCCTGCTTAATTGTGGTTCATACCGAGCACGTCTACTATCTCAAACTACCAGTTCCCCAACCCGGGCCGTGCCGCCTTGAACTCCAGGCCATGATAGCCGCCATAGGGGTCGTTGTAGACGCTCTGGATTACACAGAAGGACCCCCAAATTTCCTCTCCACCGTTGGCAGCACAGTCGTAGTCGGCTGTCGGTTTGGCGACGATCTTGACGAACCAGGTCCACTTGTGCTCTTTCCCGTCGTCACCAACATACGTGCCTGATTGATGGTTGGTGCACCAGGCCCCGGAACCAATGTAGCTCTCGAACCCGTAATACCGGTCGAGCAGGTGGTCGCCATCGCAGTCCTTGTTGGAGAGCCAAGCGTCGTTCCACTTCATGATCAGGTTGACGTCGCAGTAGGGCAGAAGCCAGTCGGGCGGCGGGTCCTGACGCAGGTAGTCGCAGTAGCGGCCGTTGAACATATGTGCTTGGTAGTTGTAGCCGAACTGGTCGTAGCCTACACTGAGCGGATTGCCCGCGGAGTCCACTATTGTACCGCTTTGGATGGTTGCGCAACGATCTGGCTTGCCAGCGACCGCATCGGACGGTATAGTCAGCAGAGCGACTACTACCAGCACAAAAATTAGCTTCTTCATCGTTCATCTCCTTTGCACATTATCGCCCGTCCATCTCTGAACAGGCAGGCTACAGCCCGGCAATTGCCGAGCTCGCGATCGGTCAATGGACATAGACATCACCTCCTTGCTTGAATACAGGCTCTCTTCCCGCCCTGTGCTAGCATTCAGGCTGCCCCTGATCCGTTCGATAGGGATGGCGATTTCCTTGGCTGTAGGGCGTTTCGCCGTGCCTTTGAAGAGCAGGGGTTCGATGAAGTCGGATGCTCCGCTCTGTTCATGCGAGTCGTAGCAGGAGCCACGCCGATGAAGAAAACAATGCTCAGCGAGTGCGTGTACGGCGTGGTCGAGGTCAGGAACACAAGCCGTTATCGAGGACTGTTTCCTGGTGCATTTATCCTCCTGCTACCTTAACAAACTGAAGCGATACCCCACTCCCCGCACTGTTCTCAGGTAGCAGCGACGATCGGGATCCTCTTCTATCTTCTTCCTCAGCCAGCAGATGTGGACTTCCAACGTCCTGGTATCTCCAAGATAATCCGTTTCCCAAACCTCCTTCATCAGAAACTTACGGGTCAAAACCTTCTCCGGATTGCGCATGAA